>Ga0325401_1001166_pt1 | contig 21625 bp, 8 predicted proteins | sample PopdelMetagenome_FD_205666 | JGI IMG/M metagenome (GOLD analysis project Ga0325401, IMG submission 205666) | Populus deltoides microbial communities from Bellville, Georgia, United States - Xylem-PdKOR-R2 | ecosystem: Host-associated > Plants > Phyllosphere > Stem > Wood/Secondary xylem | place... | reverse complement strand
ATTTCACAAAAAAAAAAACTCAAAAAAAAAATATTTTTTTTTTTTTTATATATATATATATATATATATATATATATATATATATATATATATATATATATATATAACTAGATTGACATCAAAATCAACCTCCTTAACTCAGACTTAGATTCAAAAATCGTGCTATTATTAAGTATGAAAGAAATTAATGCATTGCAATTTTATTTTATTTTTTTAAAAAAATGTAGTCTACCGCCAAACAATTCTAGAATTGCAACTTTTTTTTTTCTTCCATGATGGGAAAGGTCTTCCATCTATTATTAATTTTTATTTTATTTTTTTTACAATCTTATTAATCATGTAGCTAATATACGAATCTCTTCAAAAATTCTGAAACAAACAAAAAAAACTCCCTAGAATTGTTGGACTCCCACAGGAACGGGCAGGCAAATCAACTTGTTTCCTGCTGATAGAAATTCGGAGGATATGAGAGGACAATGAGGACCTAATCTCTTAATTATTATTTTTTTTCCCCTTGTTAATCCATGTCTTTGCAGGCGTGGTTATCACTAAACACTCGTTGACAAATGGAGTTGTATGAAACCAAACTGGGTTTATTATAGAGACACGTGTGCAATCATCCAACATCATTTCTTGAATTACATTTTCACAGCTATATCATCAAGCTGTTGCAATTTTGTCCTTGCTTAACTACTAATCCTGACAGCGACACGAGGACAAACCTGCACTCAATCTAGATACAGACTCTGCTTTGATCATGTTGGACTTGGCAGCATCCAGTAAAGAGTCTGCCTCGAGGGCTTTGTTGAAGCAGTACTTGGCCTCCTCCCACCGAGCCTCAGCTACAAATACCAGACCAAGATTGTTAAATGCAGGAGCATAGCCAGGCTGGAGTTCAAGAGCCTTTGTAAACATAGCCTTAGCACGGTCGTACTGCTTTTGCTGCCGGTAGAGATTTCCTAGGTTGGAGAAAATTGCGTGTGCTTGTTCAGGTGTTGCCCGTGCCAATGCTTCCTTATAGACGGCTTCCGCTTGTGAGGGTTCTTCTGATAATTGTAGTGAGATACCTAGTGACCATACCCATTTAATTGTAAGCCCGTCTTGTAAAAGAAACGTGATTTGAAGTACAAGAAATATAGAAATAAATAATCTTAAATCTGCTTGTACCAAGATTTGACCACATGTAGCAGCATTCTCTAGAGCGGGAAGCTGCAACCTTGAGATACTTCTCTGCTGCTTTAAATTGTCGGGAACAGAGATAATGCAGACCGAGTTGGTGCCACTGCACCCCATCATCAGGATCCTCAGCAATTGCCTAATTAATATAACAGTGAATGATTGAGAATTTTTATTTTAGATAAGAATGAAAAGATATATTTTATGTAAAAGATCATGACAGGAAAGATAAATATCCAATTTTTTAGTCCTGACACGTTAGATCCTGCAAGAAACCTAAATCCATCCAGAAGATGGCAAGATATTCTTTCTCCACTGCTAAAAAGTTAAGTCAGGTGCCATTGTTCATCATTTCATATTCGTTTATGAATCATGAATTTTTCTTCGGCAGGAGACAATTGTAAGCTGAAAAGGTGATACAAATGAAGAGAATGCAATCATAAATGATTTTGCAAGTATTCATAATCACTAAATAGCAATATTAGGATGAAGCATCCTTCTTTCTTTTTTTCTTTCTTTTTTTTTAAAATACACCTTGTTCTGCTCTATAATTTATCAGTTCAGAGAGCATGGACCATATTACTTTTCTAAGATTAATAAGAATTCAAGTCATCATATAAAAGCACAAACTTCAGGAAAGATCAAAATGTGCATAAATTTAGTGTTCTGTGAAAGGAAGTAGAAGTTTTAAATTGTTAGTGAGAGTTACCATAATTATTTTATAGTTTCCAAATATAAGATGAATGAATTATGCAATAGGAAAAAAGGTACCTGCTTCAAGCTGGAGAGAGCACGCTCTTCCACCTCCATCAACTCATTTGATTCTGTATCAAATGCTGCAGCAATCTCGTGTTGGGCCTTGTGAACCATGCCAAGTCCAGCCCATGCAATGGGAAGATCAATTGGAACAGAATCTCCCTCTCTTAATATTGAAGCCATTTCATTTCCTGCCAAGGAAAGTTGCTCACTAGGATCTTGAGACCTTTCTGCATCCTTTATTCGGTGAACTGCCACAGCATATCGAGTAGACATACAGTTGGGCTCCAGTTTTGCTGCCTGGAAAGCAACAAGTATATCAACAAAGTAATAACTTCAGCTCCACGATTTTAACACAAAAATTGAGAAGGGAAAGAAATGTTGACATATGAATGCATCAGCAACCAGAAGAGTAGTTAATTATCTCATTTAGAAGATATTAAACATGGATGAAGCTATCCAATTGTTCATGATCAGAACTTTTATCTCTTTTTTCCCCCTGGTTTATCATAATATCAAGGAAACCAATGAACAACCTCAACAATGAAGCAATAAATGACAGTAGCAATGAGCCACTAGCACCTTCTCCAAGCACTTGCTGGCACTTCTGTGGTCACCAATCATGAAATATGCATTAGCAAGATTAGCCCAAATATGTGCTGCTTTTGGTTCCAGTTTAAGTGCAGCTAGTAAACACTCCTTTGCAACATTGATAGCTTCAGCCTGATCTACAGAAGCACCTACTCCAGCATTTGCCCCAGCACCTGAGAAGTTAGGAAGAGGGAGCAGGAGCTGTAGTCATGTGAGTTACATCAACCATGTATGAATAGCAAATGAAGTAGAAGTCGATTGAACTATTCACTGCATCTTAATATTCAAAGCAAGAAATTAACATAAAAGGTCAACAAAGGTCAGGATACATGAAGCTAACACTCGATTGAAATATACCTGCAACAACTGAACCATATTTAGAGAGAAGAACGGCAGCATAGTTCACAAGGGACGAAGGATGGTTTTGATCTTTAAGGATCAAATCTTGAAAACATTTTGCTGATAGTTCCAAATTTCCACTGCAAGCAAATCAACAAATGAGAAAGATCCAATATCTTACAGAAACCATAACCATAGTATAGGTGTTCAATTGTACATCTCAATAAATCAAGTGATGATATTAGAACAACCAGAAAGAGCATTCAATGAGTGAACCCAACAGTACCCAAGCAAATTAATTGATTTCAACACCATTGTAAAGCAAATGAAGATAACTAAAACGAAGAAGAGAATTTTAGGATGCCCGTTCCTCATCATCGCTCACGTAAGAGATAAATGTAGAAGTTTCAAAATTCTGTCAACCATCCTTTGCAGAAAGCAACTTAGCAATACCTATAATAATTGGGATAAGATTGAAAAAAATGCCATGCTAAAAGCACATTTCAGAACCTTCAAAAAGCTTTCAAAGGAAATAAATGTGCTTTGAATCCTCTCGACAAAACTGAGATAAAGTGGTCAAGATTGCTCAGAAATGATCATAAACAGCAGATATTTTATACTCATGTCTAAAGATACCTTGCTGGATGAATTTCATCTAATTTATATAAATTATATGCTGCATTTTATGGTCTATTAGATCAAGATACCTATGATTTCTAGTCCCAGCCATTTCAAATTATTGCTGCAAATTCTCAAAATATTCCTTGTTCTTTGGCTTCATCATTGAACCAATGCTGCCATTTATCTATTATCAGCAGCCAATGTTAAAACAAACGAGGTTGAGTGGATAACCAAAAGAGCATAAACAGCAATTTCTTACCTTTGCAGGAATGCAATCCCCAAGTTTGCAAGGCAATCGTAGTTGTTAGGATCAACAGCCATCAACGCAGACAAAACTGAAACAGCACTCTGAAAAGAAATGATGCAGCATACCAAGATCATGAAACATCAACTCTCATCACAAACAACAAAAAGATCATTAGTGATAATACCTGCACACGGCCAGATTTAAGAAGTATCAAACCTAGGGTGTTCCAAACAGCTACTTGTCTAATATCCGATTGCATCGACTCCTTCAATTTAAACAGAACATCCTCAAGCTCTTGCCCTTCAAGTTCCTTCTCCAAGCTATTATCGCCACTAGTTTCAAGCAAAATACACTACAGTACACGCATTCAACATACTTTATCGAAATAATAAAAAAATAAACACAAACCTGCGCGTGGTGAATTTGAACTAACGAAAGCAATTTCACACAACAAGAAAAAACAAAATGCACTGCAAAATATAACCATACCTGGGCGTGGTGAATTTGAACTAAGGAAAGCAAATCCGGCCGAGCTACCTCAGCCTCGCAACGAAGCAATATCTCTTCAGCCTTCTCATAAGCCAAAATCGCCTAAAAACAAAACAAAGTTAACTAACATGAAACAAAGCGAATCAATCAGAGAACAAAACGAATTAATTGTGCTCCGAAAACTAACCTTTTGAGGCTGGCTTAATCTCTGGTACATTAATCCAAGTATAAAATGCGCATGTGCATTCTTCGGCATCTTCTTCGCAACATGTAACAATCCCTAAAGAAACCCAATAAAATAATTAACCAAAATTCTAACAATTCATTAAATAAAAATAAAAGTAAAATAAAAAAAGGAAACTCACCGTTTTGAGACTGCTAACTCTCTCTTCACGATAGGAAGAAGGACCTTGGTTAGGCTGGTCATTATCATTATCAGGTCCGTAATCGAGAGGGTTGTCTAATTTACTGTTACGCGAACGTGATTTACCTAATTTACTGCTTGATTTTTTACCTTCAGTAACTTCTACGGTGGCGTTGTTATCTGCTTCTTTGGATGTTAAGTTAGGTTTGTTATCCTGTGCTTCTTCTTTTAATTTCGTGAGGTCAGATGGTGACAAATGGAGGGAATCGGTGGTGTCGGATTCAGGGGGGTTGGCGTTGAGGTCGGCTAAAATGACGAGTTTGTGAGGAGGTTGGGGAATTTTTGAGGTGGTTTCTGTGGAGTTGGCGTCTACGGTTACGAGTTCTGGTTTTATTGATTGCTGAAGGGCCCGCGCCCAGGGTTGCGGTTGCGGTTGCGACATTTTGCGTCGGAGGTTGGTGCGGAGGAGGAAGACGGAGGCTCTCTTTTAGGTTAGAGAGAAATGTTTGGTTAGTTTGGGTACAGATATATACGTATGCAATTGGGTGTGTCCACTAGGCTGCGTTTGGACTCAACTTTGACTTTATTTAATTCAATTTGAAGATGTTCATTGAAATTTTTAAATTAAAGGTAAGATAAGGTGGGTATTTCACAAAAAAAATAATAAATGACCAAAAACTTAAAAGATACTCTGACCACTTAGCTCTAACTAGTTACGTGATATTTTTATTTTTTAAAAAAAAATTATACATCCAGATTTTTTAAATGTATTTTTATAATTTAAAAAATTTAAGTTCAAATTAAAAATTATATATATATATATATATGTTTAATTAAGTAAATTGGCAACTATATAGGTAAATAAATAAATAAAAAGTCATTAATAATATCTAAAAATAAAACTTGAAAAATCAAGAGATAAATATATATCAAGATATTTAACCTTGAAAGACTGGATATTTACTTAGATGTGTTTGTTAAATTTGTTTATTAAAATATTTTTGTATTTAAGCAAACGATAATAGAAATGGAGACACTAATTAAATTGATCGAATAAAATAAAAGGAAAAAACAACATCATGCAAGACTGTACATATTAGAAATATTATTGAAAATATTTTTTATTCTAAAAAATAAAATTTATCTATACAAAAGATAAAAATATATATATATATAAATCAGAAAAACTCTTCATATTTAAATGCATAACTAAAACAATAATTGTTATTTAAAAGAAGCTTTACAAGCAAAATAAAAGAGGGAAAGGATATTAATTTAAATATAAATTAAACAAATTAGAGAAAAAAAACCATAAAAAATCATTAATATAAAACAATAATTAGAAAAAAAAAGCATTAATTTAAAAATACTATCCAAAAATAAATATTTTTATTTTTTAAAATAAATTTCAATTATGCAAAACATTAAAAAAAATATAGATGAATTAGAATAATCTCTTAAAAAATTAAATACATACAAACTAATTAAAAAAACCACTATTAAAAAAAAACTAATTACAAAATATAAAAAATTAGAGAGAATGAGTATTAATTTAATTATAAGTTATAAAATTATTTAACAAAACATATATAAAAACAACATGATTTTTTTAAAAAGGAAAAATTGTATATATATATAAGGCCAGGCCTATGCTTGACTGCATCGATGATATGTCGTCTACCCCAACATCTTCTAAAATAAAAAATTCCAAACAATGAGTTGTGTGGTTTTTTTCCAGATTCCAGCTACTATGATATTCGTAAAAATAGGGTCTATGTTTTTTTTATTCAAAAACCTATTTTTTAACCCATTTGCTCCCAAAACACCTTGACAAACCAATAGATGGCCTTAAAAAACTATAAAACTACACAAAACGCTAAAATCAATGTGAAACCAAAAATCTTCTCGAGTTTATATATGGTTTTTTAGGAAATTTTAAGGTGTAAAAACATTTAAGTGGAACTCCCCTCACCAAATAAAGCCCCTTGTTATCAAGATTAACCATTTTGGTGATCAAAATTAGTGTCGATGTTGTTTTTTTCTTTTTACTATCAAAATTTGACAATCTCTCTCTATTCTCTCAAACTAAAGATTAAAAAATAACAAAAATAATTTTTTGTACCAAAAATGAATTGCAAAACTATTGAGGAACCAAGTAGATATAATTTGTAATGTTTGAGGACTGAAGTAATTTTTTATGATAACTTTGAAACTATCACTTATTTATGGTGTCTTTTCTATTTTGGTCCCATAATAAAATGTGAGAAGGTGACCAAAGCACGCATGTATAGTGTTTTGGCCACACAATATAAAGTTTTCTATAATATTTATAACTAGCCAATTACACGTGTTATATGAGAAGTGAGATTCTAAGTTATTTTTAAACACAAGAGAATAATGTGATAGTATTTTGAACACATTTTCTTAGATCATGAAAAAATAATTAAGTGAGAAGTGAAAAGTTGATGTATATATATTATAGATTAATAAATCATAAAAATATTTATTAATGCTCACTAGAAACTAAATTGTTAAGATAAAAGATAGATGTATATGATATATTTAATCTCATGATTCGAGAAGTTCTTGAACTCTTTCTTTTATCTAATTATATAAAAATAAAAACATATTTTCATCCCAAATGCAATAGTTTAAATTTTGTAGGAAAAAATATAATTAAATATAAATTATTATTTTTTTTATTAATGCATCTTTCTTAACAAAACATACATCTTCCTATAGCTATTTTTATTGCATAAAAACATTACCTCTAATAAATTGAAATACAAAACAAATATAGATATATAACCAAAACCTCTTTCCTTTATCAACAAGTTCTTTAATTTTTTTGACAAAATATTTATTTTATCAGAAGTTTTATTTTTTAAACAAAAGCTTATTGTAATTTAAAAAGCAAGTTTAAATAATAAAATGATGAATTAATAATTTTAACACGAATGTATTAAAAAATTATAACAATAATAATGTTAAGAAAAATTATATAAAAATGTATAATAAAAATTTTAAAAATAGATATTTTATATGCATTTAGAAAATTATGCATATTAAATTTATATACAACTATTCAGAAAGTAATATTATAGTATTATCATGAAAAACGTTAATATCATTTTAAAATAATTACATAATTAGATAACTATTTAAACGTTATTTAGAAAAATATATAAAAAAATTACATTTTATACCTCTATAATCTCATCTCTAACTACAAAATGCATTATAATTGACCCAAAAAATCATAATCAAATCAAATAAAAACACATCACAAACATCAATCTACCATTTCCAGCAGTGATTGATGGTGGAAAAACCAGCCACCTAAAAGATCTCTCCTCAAAGTTTTTTGGGGACTACCCTCTCTCATCTATCATGCCACAGGAACTGATACACAAAACAAAGAAGATTGGGATCGAAATGAAAATTAAAAAAGGGATTAAATTAGGAAAGAAATAAATTGAGGGACTAGAGTGTAGATTTATTTGCCTTTTGAACATTAAACATAAAAAAGGTTGCTAATTATTGGCAATGTCCTTGTTCTTTTAATGGGCACGTGCAAACATGCAATCTAAAAAGAGAAAAAGAAGAAAATCAAGGACAGTAATAAAAAGGAACTTTTACCATACCAAATTGAAAAAAAGAAATAATAAGAAAATTAGGCAATGCTATAGTGCTTATGAATAGGAAAAACGAGATAGGATAACCATTAAAATTCAAATATTTCAAAAGCAGGTGAAGTGCATTTCCTAGCAATGACACTGGCCCTATTAAAATTCAATCAAAAATAAATTTTAAAATATAAAAAAATATTTTAAAAAACAATTCTCTGCCTAACTAAGAAATTATCATCAGCAAAACCATCCTAAAATGAGAATTAGGAACATGAGAATTATTGTGCTTCAGGGAAATCAGAGAAAGGAAAGGGAACAAGTAATCCTAACCATCATCACAGAGCATGTACAGCAACATCACAGGGAATTTATTTCCCCTCTTTTTTAACATACTCTTTTGGATGCAAGATGCGCCTAAAGCTAGGTCGTCAATAACACAAAGAAATAACCAACTTTACACACTGACTGGGATCATGAGAATCTCCATCGGATAAGCACAAAAAAGAGAGACATCAGACGGAATCTAAACATATCCTATATCTATACCTATCCACCTTTCAGCAGTACAGAGAGGCAATAGGCAACAACATACATGAGAAAGACGAGAGGAAATATGCTTTCTTCTCAAGTACCTGCCCCGGCGTTTGAGGAGCCGTCCGCAACAGAGGACCCCAAAGGTGCAAGCAGCCAACCCTTTTTCTGAGCATACTCTACATAGAAGCTAAATTTCTCCTCTGCATTCGGAATGTCAAGAGCCAGATCATCCATTCCATCCTTGATACGGTTGAAGCCTTTGGTCATCTGATTGATAGTGATCAGGCCTTCATTGAAACACACTCGGAGCAGATCCAGCATCCTGTCATTCTTCTTCTCCATTGCCATGACCAATGCCTTCTTCACCACCTCATGGTTAAAGAAAGGCATACCAAGATCACGAATACATTGGCAGGCTTCGCCAACAACACCCCCACTTTCATACTCCTCCAGTAGCTTTAAGATCTTGTCCTTTGCATCTTCCACAGCCCAGCCAGTTCCTCCTCCCCAACATCTCAAGAGCCTCTCGCCAGCATGGCGGGCAGCAATAAGTGATCGAGCCATGCGCACCGTCTCACTTCCACTGCAGTTTGGTGGCAACTTGCTGCCTATCTCCTCTAGATTCAAAGGAGCCAACACGTCATCAATTACAGCCCTAGCTAGAAAGAGTGCAAGCTCGTTTGAAGCATCCAGAATGTCCAGCGCTGTATCTTCTGCAGATTCCAGAAGCATGACGAAACCGTTAACTATGTCATCAGTTGAAAATATCTCAATGTGAAGAGCTGACAGTAGCACAGATGCCATTTCCTTCTCCCTGTTCTTCCTGTCCATGGCAAGGGTGATGAGCTTTTTCAGGAAGATTGGGTTACACTCAGGCATTCCAAGATCTTCAAGACTTCGAATCAATTCAGGGATGTCATCTGAGAGAAAATACTCATGAATTATTGTCACAACCTCCTCCTTAAATCGCTTAACCTTTTCATATTCAGCTTGTACTTGTCCATCTTCACCTGAAGATTTCATGAATGAAGCATCAAGCCATCCTTCAGCAATAGCTTTGGGGATGAGGGATTGAAACAAGGATTTGGCAGATGGAATATCAAGAGCAAGGTCATCAAGGCTCTCTGTCAATCGAGCAAAACCCTTTGCCATTTGACTGGAACTTATCAGGCCTTCTTCAGAAGCTTCTTTCAACAGCTTCAATATAAGTGGTTCTGCAGTTTGGATCTCCATGGCAAGAACCAAAGCCCTCTTGACAACCTCATGATGAAAGAATGAAACTCCCAACTCCCTTATGCACCTGCAGGCTTCAACAGCATCTCCACTCTCCACATATTCCCTCAACAGATCCGCAATTTTTTTCTTCACTTCCTCAACAGTGATGTGGGTGCTTCCACCCCACTTCCTCTCCACAAGTTCTGCATGGTGTGGAGCTGAAAGATAGCTCTTTTCAGCAGTTTGGAGAACTTGAAATCCTTTCGAGGATTCAGGTAAGGTCTTCTTTGCTCTGGTGAGGAAAGCAGGAGGAAGGATATCATCAACCACAGCACGAGCTATGAATAAAGCAAGGATATCAACTGCATCCAGTATGTCCACTGCAAGATCATCAGCAGACTCTAGAAGTATGACAAACCCATCTCTGATCTGGGATGGGCTGATGACATCAGCGTACAGCGCAGAAAGCAAAACTGAAGCCATTTCCTTCTCCTTATCATGCCTGTCCATGGCCATGGAAACAAGTCGCTTGATAAAGTACAGATGATATTCACTAGACCCAAGTTCTCTGAGGTCAGATGCAGCCACTTCCACATCACCAGTGCTAAAGTACTCCTCTATTATTGAAACAACAGCCTTCTTGTAGTCATCTATGGGATCTGAGATGGTTGCCCCAACAAGCTGATACGGTTCCTGTGCAATGGTAGGACAGAAGAGAGCAATCTATAACTCATGACAGGAGAATTGACCCAAATTGTTCAGAGGTGAAGCAAACAAGGAAAAAAATATATATAGTAGCCCTACACAACTAAGCTGCAGGCATATACATTTACCCAAAAGCCTCGACAAACCCAAAATGATTCAAAATGACTGGGGATGAATGAATCACATTGCAGGTAGAGACTTACCTCTCCACTGTCATAATTAGGATCACTCCGATCAATATGGGATTCGCCATCAGTGTCCAGCAGTTTTCCCCATGTTCCCTTACCACCAGCACCATCTTAAACCATAAAAAAAGAAGACAAACACTAGTCAGCATAAAGGTGTCCTGATAATCTTCTATAAAACAATGTGTGCAATTCAAAATAATACATTTTTTTTTATCTATTATTGGCCATACTTGCTGGATTGTGTAAACAAACTAATCTAAAATGCACTTATTGGTTCTCTCTTCATTATAAGTTGGTTATTCAATGTAAACTAAAGATTAGTTTGCATTATCCAAACAGTGAGGCCTTGCTGTTCAAGAGAGTTTTACACTACAGTGGCACCAAATTGCAACACAAAAATGCATAGAGCAGTTTTTCCAGGTTCTGAATCCCAAAAGAGCCATTGTCTCTCTACAGACCAGACTCCCCCCAACCCCAAAAACCCAGTTTTCCAGAGTGAAGATACTTGTATATCATCAAATATGTAGTATTTAGTTTTCTTCAATCAGCATCATCAGCGTATAACAAATATTAGACTACTCTAGAATTAATGCCCCCTTTAGAATTACCACTGCTTAGCTTTCAATTTGCCTCTGACCATCAAATGAAATGTTAACAATGAAACAAGTATTATGGTCCTTGACTAACCTAGTGAAAGTTATATCCAGGTCATTCGCTCTGTGAAGGTTATTCCAGATCATTCAGAATAAATATTTCACGTGCTATGCTGATCAGTGTAGGCAATGAGGACAAATTAATTAATGTATCAGCACTTACTAACTCAGATCTTATAACTATCCATGCACTAAGAAGAAAACAAGACATCTCCTCAGCCAGAAATTATGGTTCTTATCATCCATAATATCCAAAAAAAGTACAGAAAATAGATGCAAAAATAAAATTATCACAGATATAAAGATAATTTATCTTCTAAATGTAGATAAAATGCTTCCAAGACACGTATAAAAAAGCTAAATTATAAAGGGGAAATCCAAAGGAAACATTCTCATCATCAAACATTCGAATGAATATTCTCACTTCAGTAAAGTGTCAAAGACCTAACAAGCTTAAACTATGTGATAATGATTATTAAATTCACTAAAGTAAGCTGCAGTGAGTCGTTTCACACATTCTCAAACAAGAAGCTCGCTGTTTGTAGGTATTCAATCAGTTATCATATTATCTCCCAGTCATTCCATTTCACGACTATTTGCTCTTTTGATCTATCCAAACATACTTTTTCCGGAATCTAGAAAGCTAATTAAGCCATGTTCTAACCTCCATCCAACATATCCCCTTCCAATCCCTCAAATAAATTTAAAATAATCTATCAAAATGTCATCCCAAAATACCATGGTATGACCACACTGGATCTTCAGACATGACCATATACAAGTAAGTATCATATAATGCTACATCCAATTTTAGATTAAACTCAAAACAAAGGAAACTACACCGCCATTAATAATATTCGAAGCTATTACTCACAAGTCACAATACAAAAATAACAATCACACAAAAAACAAGCATTCCATTTCCAACCCACCTTTCTTAACACGCACAAGCTTCCCCGAGTGCGATCTCCTGACATGCCTCACAGCAATCCCAGCATTGGTTGCTTTCCCGGCAGCAGGAACTTTTAAGTGATGTTCAGAAAACAATTGTGATGGGGATTTAGGCGACGAAGACAAACCCTTGGGAGACGATGACAAATTCTCTGCATTTTGGCTGGCTATTTTCAGCATTTTCCTCTGCTCACCCGTCAGAAATCCCTCACCCGTCGCCATTTACACTTGTTCAATTCTATACAATCCTCAAATCTAAACTACAAATCAACAAAAATAAATAAATAAATAGTAAGTACATCTGGTAAACAATCTTATCTTCTTCGAAATGATTTTAAAAAATCATTGAATAAAAAAAATCAGTTTTTTTATATTTTATTAATATAAAAAATGATGGAAACTAAAGATTCAAAATGCTCAGTTTCTTACACTTTCCCTCCTTTTCTCAGTAACCAAACACCACTCAAAGAAAACAAGAACTGACAAAATCAGAGAGGGAGAGAGATTGAACCTCTGTACACTTGAAGAGAAAGAAGATAAAATCTAAGAACCCGAGCCCGATACTTCTGTACTTGGCCCGGATCTCGAGCCAAGACAGACAGGAGAAGCAATCGGATCTCCAAACCGGACAACCTCCGATTCGAAGAATCCAAAAAAAAAAAGAGCAAGAATATAATTGAATTGAAAAGTAAACCCCAGATGAAACGAAACGGGGCTCCGAAATTAGTGGATCCCGGAGGCTACGGTTATTTATAGGTCGAGCAGTAAGAGCAACGCATGTCTCAATCTGAAAGAGAGACAGGGAAGGAAATGGATGAGAACAAATAAAAGGGAAGGGTGCAAGTGTCTGTTATTTATATGGAGGCTGCGGTTAAGGGTACACGTCACCGGGATTTTTTGGGTATATTACGGTTTGATTATCCACGTGGCGTTATGTCTACAGGCTGTTCTCTGCCTTTTGTGTCCACTCGGCGGAATTGGAACCTCTTTAGGGTTTTTTCAGAACTTCAGTTACTACACTGCCCCTCTAGGGATTCCATGGTCCATCCATAGTTTTTTTTTTTTTTTTGAAGAAAATAAGAATGGATAAATAATCTTGCATGACAAGAAAAAATGGAAGGAATAATTGGCAAGGTTGTGTTTTTGGAAAGTATAATTAATGTTTTCTTTTAGGGTAAGGAATTGGGTTTGAAAATGATGTGGATAATATTAAAGCAATGTTATAATCTAATTAATTAATTAGCTTCAAGAAATTGATTGAGTGGAAGATTGAGCAACATTGAATGTGTGATTTACTTGGATTGAAAGAATCTTTCTAGTCTCAAAAGTTGTTTGCTTGTTAAAAAGAAAATATAATTTGTTTTTATTTTATTTCTTTCTAGCTCCAACTTTATTGTGATTTTCATTGAAATTAATGTTTTAAAATATTTTAGTTCAATCACAATCCCTGAATATAATAGAATTATTTTATTTAGGTTTTAATGATGCAAATATCAGACACAACACCGATATATATATAAAAATATATAATCTGTCAAACAACTATTTTAACTTAAGATGACATTTAAAAAGCAATTTCGTATTAATCTCTAATATATTCTCTCTAGTGGTAGCCTTTTGAGTTTAAAAACTTACACATATTCATTACCAACTAAAAATTATGAATAGTAAGATTTAAACTTATGATCTTTAGTTAATAAAACTCTGATATTATTTTATTTTTAAATATTATTTTTTAATATATTCTCTCAAGTGATAGCTCTTTAAAGTTTAAAACTTGCACATGTTCGTTACCATCTAAAAATTATGAATGGTAAGATTTAAATATGTGATCCTTCGATGATAAAACTTTGATATTATTCTGTTTTTAAATATTATTTTTGGGAGGATCTTGGCACTAAGTCTTCATTGTCACAAGTCTTATTATGATTTTTTTTTTAATCTTATGTAATGTGTTAGGCTTCATCTTTTTCTTGATTCAATTCATTTGAAAAAACTTTCTTCAAATTGATGATGTTTTAGATGAAAGAGAAAGGGATGCTTTTTACTTGTTTAAACAATCCAGCAATAAAATGAAAAAAGGAAAGCAATCCTTATTGACGAATGCTAGAAGACAAGTAAAGTTCATATAAAAGTAACGAAAGCCGGTTTATCCATCCATAAAAAGTATAGCCTAAATAAATAATTAAAAGATTCCTAGATTCTACTAGTTTATCCCCCCCTCGTTTTCACTATTTTTCACTATGAGTTGGGAAAATTTCTTGAAACTAAAAAAAAAGAAAATTTAAATTGTTAAATTTTTGTTTGTATTGTTATTTAACTTGGTATAATAATTTTAAAAAATTTATAGTTAACTCTTTAATTAATATTTAAATAGGTTGTCAACTCGTGATTTTAATTATGAATTCTATTAGATGAAATTAATTTTTATTTTATTACATAATAGAAAACACTAATATTAATTTACCATCAATCCTATACTAAATAATAAAATTTAATAAAAAAACCCACAATAAATGATGTAATTGGCAACAAAAAACCCATATAAAAAATAACAAAAAATCTTAACCTAATTTTATTTAGTTAAATCTGTTAAATCCAGGATTTAGATTATAAATTACATTCGGTTAATTTGTTTTTATTTATTATGTGATAAAAATAAAAAAAACAATTTATAATTAACTCTAAATGATGGACTTGAAGAAAGAAAAGATTAAAATCATTGTGTTTATTTTAGATCAAATAACAGTCTTAACGTGACTTTAACTTGCACGTGCCTCGCATGCTTCAAACAACTGCTCTAAGACATGCTTAAAATAATATATTAACTGTTTTTTTTTTTTTGGTTAGTTGAAAAAAAGAATTACAGTGAATGTTAACTAACATTCTAGGAATCCAAAAGTTCCTTTATTTATTTGAGACAAAGTCCCCTTTGGCGAAAAACATAAAAATAAAAAACTGGATTAACAACCCCAGTTGATTGGTTGGCTGGTTTGTTTTTGTATTTTAAAAATAATTAAATTTTATTTATTTTTTATTTATTTTTTAGATTATTTTGATATGCAAATATTAAAAATAATTTTTAAAAAATAAAAAAATTATTATTTTGATGTATTTTTGAGCAAAGAACACTTTAAAAATAACCGTTATCACACTTTCAAATACCCCTAAACCTGTCACACTGAAGTAGTGTTTACTATTATTTTTAAAATTATTTATGTATTAAAATGATATTTTTTAAGATTATTTTATATATCAGTATATTAAAATAATCTAAAAATATATATAAAAAATTATTTTTAAGTAAAAAAATTTTAAAAATCACAAAAGTTCCTTTATTTATCTGGGACAAAGTCCCCTTTGAAGGATAAAAAAGAAAAAAGATAAAAAAAAGAAAAAAGAAAAGAAAGAAGGTGTTAAACCTGTCGATGACAGAATCACCAGCCCTTGGGCAAAAAATATAAAAATAAAAAACTGGATTAACAGCCTCAGTTGATTGCTCTGAGCATAATAAGCAAATTAAAATTAGATTATGTATGATAGTGACGTGATAATTGTTTTTAAAATATTTTTTATTTAGAAATATAAGAAAATAATATATATTTTAATTTTTTAAAAATTATTTTTAATATCAGCATATTAAAATAATAAAAAATACTAAAAAAATTAATTTTAAATAAAAAATTCAAAAATCAAGAATATGTGCTCACCAAAAAATAGTGTGAATGCAAGGCAATTAAGGTAGGATTTGGAAACGCGGGCTAACTTGTATTTTTAAATTTTTTTTATATGTTTTGGATTGTTTTGATGTGTGGATTTGAAAAAAAATTTAAAATAAAAAAATATCATTTTGATATGTTTTAAATTAAAAAATACTTTAAAAAATAATCACAACTACACTATGAAACAGACCGTAATCTTGACAAGAGGAAACCTGCTTCTGCTACTATCAAATAATCTGCAACCATAAATGGATCAACTTGACAAGAGGTTCTGAATTATCGTCATCTTCTGATTCGAATTAAGTAGGTTGGGAATGGAAGTATCTGAATATCAGGTTTCTTGAAAACAAAATCTTTTATGAACACAAAGTTTTAATTATATGATTCTAACAATTTTTTGCTTACAAAAATAAATATCTTGATAAACAAATTGTCAAAAAATAAATCATGTTAATTGGATAAAAAGGTTATAATTAAAGAAATGTTTTTTTTATTATCATTTTTTCAGTTCGTTCATAGTCATTTTGATATTTATTCTAATCATTGTTACTTTCAGAAGTACATTGTTAAAAAAAAACTATATTTTTTTTGTTGAGGAAAATGCATTAATAGAAAAATAAAAGAAGGTTAATTATTATTTTTTCAATAGAATTTAAAGTATTATTTTTCTTATAAAAAAATTATTGATATATAATTAAATAAAAAAATTAAATAACTCTCTGCAACGTGAGAGTAAATATCTTAATTTATATTTATCTCTCAACTTTATTATTTAATTTTTAATTTGTGTCATTGTCTTTTTCTGTCAAAGAACCATATCAACCCAATAGCTTAAGTTATTAGGTGAGGTTCCAGAATATAATTTATATTATTCTCTAACACACCCCTTTAAGTGAAAGTCTTTTGGGTTTGAAACTTGCACAGGCTCACATTACCTTTGTGCATGTCAAAGAACCATCCCAACCCAATAGCTTAAGCTATTAGATGAGGTCCCGGGATATGATTTATATTATTCTCTAACACTTTCTAACATTTATTTATGTATATAATTTTTTTTATATATTTGATTAAAAACACTAGTTAGTTTCTTGATTCACAATAAAATGTTTTTTTACAAGCTAAAAACTGCATTAAGAGAAGAAAAGAAGAGCTTAATTGGAGATTAAGGTGGTCGCAAGTAAAAGTGAGAATGAATTGAATAGAAAAACAATGGGCAGAAGCTAGCTTTCTAGAACAAACAAAAGTAAGAAAACCGAACAACTAATTTTATATATATACACAGTGAGAGAGTACCACGACACAAAATAATAAAAAATTGTATACTTTTTACATTTTAAAAATATTATATATATATATATATATATATTGTTTTAGATTAATGTTTTAGATGTTTTGATGTATTAATATTAAAATTAATTAAAAAAATATTAATTTAATATATTTTTAAATAAAAAATATTTTAAAAAATAATAATTATTATATTTTTAAACACCCTCTGATCTTAAGTATTGGGAATCATGAGGGGTGTAACTCAACTGATCAGATTCTATATAGGTTTGCTTCCTACAGGGTACTAGTTCGAGTTTCACAAACTTCAAGGCTACTAGAAACTTAGACGACCGTTAATTTCAGGACTCGTTGAATTAATCAAGGTATGTATAAACTATCATACACATTAAAAAAAAAAAAAGTATCGGTGCTCTAAATTTCCAAGATATGACAGGAAACATGCATGGTTTGTCTTTCAATTCTAATTCGATAATTTTAGCTGTGCATCCAATAAACAAAAGAAAGAAAGAAGTTAAGCCAATGGTGTCACATCGATTATCTTCAATCATGCTGCAACTTGCAGCACACCCACAGAAAGAAACACAAGGGCTCATAAAGGCTGACGAATATGGTGAAGAAGGGAATCAATTTTGACGATGCCTTACTTTTAGAAAACTGGATTTTTTAGGGTTTAATTTCTTTTTTTACTGGTAAAGATATTTTGGGATATTTTTAAATATCAAAATCAAGTTCCTTTCTCATTATATTTCAAGAGGGTCATTCACATTCCAAATCATTGAATATTTGCCCTGGGCCCTTGCTTTGAGCAGATGTTTTGTTTTTGTAAATATCAAATATCATATCTTGCAGATTCAGAAAATATATCATTTTTAAAAGAATTAATATAAAAGTCCCCAAATTAATTCCCATCATATATATATATATATATTAATCCTAGCTAATCAATTTCATAATTAAAATCATCTGAAATTAATTAATTACCAAACAAAATAACTCAAAACCTTAAAAATAATGAGAGAAAAAAAGATTTATTTTATCACTTAACAATAACTCATTGAGTAGCATTAATAAGCATAATTAAACATGCATATTATTAATATAAAATCAACTATACTATCCTAGAAAAACAAAAAAAACGAAGGAAATCTTTTGAAAATATATAGTTAGAAGCATTCACGATGGGGTTGGGCACTGTTTCCTGTTTTTGGAGAGCCTGGCTACTGGGAATATATATATATATATATGACAGTTAATAAAATGAAGGCGTTTTCTTTCCTCATCATTAGAAGGAGCTCCAGATTCCCAGGAGGTTTCCAGATAACTTGGAGGACCAGGCAACTACCAGGAGTTTCGGAGTAAGTTTAAGGTAGCTGTTTTTTTGCTGTCAAGTTCCTTGGCATGTCTGTAAGGAAATGGTTCCAAGTAAGAATCCTGATTGTTAGGAGGTGTGTAATAATTATCAGACGGGAAGGTTTTTCTGCATTTGTTATTCTTGGAAGATGTGTGGATAATAATGGTTGTCAGCAGAGTGATCTGGTTCTTCTCTTTGAAACCCTAAAACCCTCACAAGCAATTATAAAGCCTGAATTAAAAATCATGTTCAACTGTAACAGATTGTGATCCCATGGAGGAGACACTAATGGCCGTTCGTGGAACTGATGTGAAAACCTAGGAGGATGGTCCCTGTCAATGTGCAAAATCATAGTTTGGCTTCGAATGCATGCTTTGAAGCTAGTGTGTTACATGTGAGTGAGGTTGCAGATATTTGAATTTCATGTTTCATGTGTTCTTCCTATATAATTTATCCATTTAACTTCTATATCAATTAATTATTATTATTATTTCAGGAAATTACATTTAACATCCAGTATTTGTTGTGAATTACAATTTATCTCTATAGTTTGAAGAATTACACTTTGACTCCCATAATTAATAGGTTTAAGGATATTTTCCTTCTCAATGAGAACGAAGCAAGCATTTTGTATCAGGACGTACGGAACTATAACATAGGTTGTAAGTGCCATGATATCTCTAAGTTTTCTAATTGCTTTGATTTATTCTTTTGTACTAAAAGAGGAAAGCTATACTCTTCATTTTCTTAACAAATACATAATCAAACAAGAATTTAAGAGGTAATTCTAATTTTTGGTGTTTGGAATCTTATATTTCCACTCTTTTTTTTTTTTTTTTTTTGCATTTGGGGTTTAAATGGATTTTTATGAATTATATATAATTAAATTTCTTAGGACTTTTGATTACTTGAATGTTTAATGATACCAATTAAATAAACAAGTATCATGCCTTCATTGTGCATATCTCAAAATCTGATCCATTTCAATCTATGTGTTTAGGGTATGCTTTATTAAAAGATGAGAATCGCCATCATTGAATTTAAACCTTTTAGTTTAAAGCATTTTCGAGTTGGTTAGAGTATTCAAATGTTGTGAATGCTTTATTTTGTCAACCCTACTTGCCTTTTTGTAAAACAATAAGAAAGTCGAGATCATATGCTTTTGTATCAAAAGGCTTTGTTAATTAGAGGAAGGTAAATGACGGTATTCATTATTCTTTGTTGGGTCATGTTGGGAAGGAAAATCCACCACATAGAATTGTAGTGAAATGTTGTGAAGATTTAATGAATCAATCACAGGATATTCTCAACTTGGTAGATAAACAAGCATCACAAGAATTTGAGAATAATCATCCATGCTTCAAAGCTACAATTAATACTGTTTGATGGCTAGCTTTCCAATCATATGACTTTAGAAGCCATGATGAAATTCGTGGTTCAAAATATCAAGGTAATTTTATTAAACTTCTAAAGCTTATAGGAAGTCATAATGATAAACTTTATAGGCTTATTCTAAAAATGCTACTCGTCAAAATGTTCAATACACTTCTCATAAAATTCAAAAGGAAAGTTAGATTATCTTTGCTAGCAATGTGCAAATGGTGATTCATGATGAGATTGAGCATTCAAAGTATCATTGTTGAGGAAGCTAGAAATGAAGTAGAAGAGGAACAAATAGCAATTATCTTGTGAATTTTTTGACAATGATGGTTTCATTTCATAGCTTTTTTTTCATATTATGCATGTAAAAGATACTACGACGTTGACTCTAAAACAAGAAATGTGCAATGTTCTATCTCCTTATAATTTTCTTGTAGAACATATTTGAGGTTGATGATACAATGATGCAAATAATATGCGAGGTGAGTAAGATGGTCTTTAAGTTTTTAAATTTAAAAATTGAGCTTTTTGATTGAGTTAGGTATAAGATTTCACGGGTTGTAAAATTGAGAGATTGACACATGTTTAAGAGATTTGCTCGAGTTTGCTTATTTTTTTAAGCTCATTTTTTTTCAGTTTGATCATTTAGCATTTATTTAATTGGGGTTCAGGCTTTATTATTTTTTCTATTTTATTTTTTATTGATTTTTAAAATGATTTAGGTTATATCGCCTTTCAATATAGGGTTGTTTGATAATTAACCTTCATAATTTTTTTAATTTGCTTTTTATGAGATTACATTGATATCACAACTATATTGATGATTTTTCATGCTGCCCGAGTGGACTCAGATTAAGTATTTTTGACCTTTGTTGAGTTGTATTTTTTTAATTTTATCCTTCAATATTTTGATTGCTAGAAATTAAGTTTCAATTTTTTTTTATTTTACTTTCTATGAGATTATCACGTTCTCGTTTAATTTTTTCTTCATTATCATAGAAGACCTTTCAATATTTTTTTTTAAATAGCTTTTTATTTAAATTTGATTTTTTAGCGTTTAATTGATTAAGAATTGATCTTTATATTTTTTTTGTTTATTTTCTATGGATTTATCTCAATTATATACTTATAATCACAAGGCTAGTGGGTTAACTTGATTTGACTCAGGTTTTTTTATTATTTTTTTTAATAATATATATATATATATTTAAATTTTATTTTTAGTATTGAGTTATTTAGTGAATGAGTTTGATGATTTTAATCAATTTGCTTGTTAGGGTGAACGCAGACCACCTGTCATGAGGAGGGCTGTTTTTTTTCTCTTGTTTTAAGGAAATGGACTCTTCTAGTGAACCCAAGTCAATGACGAGTGAATTTAGACACGATCTAGAGCGGATCAATATCGAGGAAGATGGCTCCACTCT
>Ga0325401_1001164_pt1 | contig 21644 bp, 22 predicted proteins | sample PopdelMetagenome_FD_205666 | JGI IMG/M metagenome (GOLD analysis project Ga0325401, IMG submission 205666) | Populus deltoides microbial communities from Bellville, Georgia, United States - Xylem-PdKOR-R2 | ecosystem: Host-associated > Plants > Phyllosphere > Stem > Wood/Secondary xylem | place... | reverse complement strand
CTGCTTACAAAGAAGAAAGAGATCGACTGCGTTATCAGAGATGCCATCGACAAGGTCCTTGTCCTCCGCTTCGGCCGCGCCTCTGATCCCGTTTGTCTGCATCTCGATGACATTGTATGATCCCCCTCTCCCTTGCTTTTAGCACCCCGCTCTCTGTCCCTCTCACACAAATTAAACTATTGTTTCCAAGTTGCAGTTATCGAAATCAGCTCGTGAGGTTTCAAAATTCGCAACAATAGCCTTGGTAGACATTGATTCCGAGGATGTTCAAGTTTACGTCAACTATTTTGACATAACTTTGGTTCCTTCTACTGTTTTCTTCTTCAACGCTCATCATATGAAAATGGATTCTGGGTACAATTTCCCCCCTCCCTATAAGGGAAATTTAAATTTCATTTCCATTTTGTAATGATAATTAGTGTATCTTCATGTGGATTCAGGACTGCAGATCACACTAAATGGGTTGGTGCTTTTCACAGAAAACAAGATTTCATTGATGTAGTTGAGGTATGCTTGTTTTCTTATTTAATTTCCCTTTATTTTTTCATCACTTTGAGTTTGTGTATCCAGCATGCACTTGTGAGAACTGAAAGTCTTGCACTGGTATAAATATTTTGATTTAAACTAATAATGAAATAGCTGATTTAATCTCCACTCGAGGACATACCATGGAATTTGATTTACCTTTCAGTTGCGCTTGCTAGTTTCTTGTTTTGGATCTTTTGATTATTATAGGTTGTAGATTATGATTGATGATTGTCAGTTGGTATTGGACTAGGTTAGGGGCAAACCGACGCCAATTGTTGCCACCTGGTTGTAACCCATTTACAGCTGCACAATTTTTACCCCTTGGCAAAAGTTGTGAATTTCTTACTGTGTGAAAACGGATACTAATTGATTTCTACAAGGACTTTGTCGCTGTTGGACATAAGTGCTTGCTGGTTAGACATAGAAGACTAGGGTTGAATGAAGCGGTTGAAAGGGAAAAAAAAAAGGCAAGACAGTGTCAGCAATGGCTACTGGATAAAGAAATGAAGATTCAGACAGAATCTTGTCAAGTAATCGAGTTAGGACCCTTAGCCTAAAGCTATGATACCAAATTGAAAAATAGAATTAGGTTGGATGATTTTTTCCCCATATCACCAAGGGGTCTTTATACAAGATACATTTCAATCATTTAGATAAGTCAACTATACAATTGAATAGGCTACAACCTAGGAGCTAAAAGTTAGGCTAAAAATCAACTAACTAACTGACAGCTATATACAACTAATATACGTCAACTCAACTAATGCTCTTTATCCTCAAATCAATAGATGAACTGAAGTTGTTAATTGAAGCCTTGGAATTCTATTACGAGGCCTAATTATGATCATCTAGCATCATGAGACAGAATCCTACGACAAGCTGAATTTGCTTTTAATAGCCCCTTTAACTGCTCTACTAGAAGAACAACTGAGGTTATGAATTGGTTAAAACCAAGACAGCCTATAGACCTTCTTTGCCTACATTTTCTCCTATTAGTGAAGATGGTGACTCCTTTGCTAAGCACATTCAAGAGATACATGCTGATGTGTGGAAAAGGATACAAGACAACAATGCAAGGTATAAAATGGCAGTTGATTTGCGTAGAAGATTTGTTGAATTTAAAGAGTGATTTAGTTATGGTTCCACCAAGGGGTACATATCAATAGCTTCATTTGAGAAAGCCAAGGGCATTTCAAGTATTTAAGTAGTTAGGTGAGAATGTTTATCTCTTGGATCTTCCCTTGGAATTACACATCAACCCTTTATTCAATTTTTGTGGATCTAAGTATTTATCATGGACATCAAGATGGTGGTGGTGAAACTTCTAATCGTTCATCCTCAACTGAGCGTGTTATTCAAGACCAGCATGTACATGGGGGATACCAAAAATACTTGTTTAAATGGAGAGGTATACTGGTATTTTGAAGCATTTGGATTACTGCTCAAGAATTCCAAAAGATGAATTGAGTACTTTGCACAATGCACCAATCAATGAACTTGTTGGAGCTGAGTTTTTCAAAGTCCAGGGGAATTGATGAAGAATAGTCCCTTTACAGGTGTATTTCTGTCATTTTACATAGCAAAGATTTTTAGCAGTAGTTATTGATTAGTAGTCTTTTCCTTGATAGTTTAGGAGTTCGCTTTAGTTTTTCCAGTGCTAGTTGGTTTTCCTTCTTAGATTAGGATTTCTCTAAAGTCTATAGATATAAGCATTGTCATACCTTTCTTTTCAGGACCATTTCTATTATAAAGGTATTAAGCTTGATGTTAGGTGCTTTTGTGGAGAACAATCCTAAGGTCTTTCTTGATAGTTTACCTGGTCTGGAAAGTTTCTTTAAATGGTATCACTTGATGGATGGGCAATTTTTTTTTTTTTGGAGCTGAAAGGAACAACTAATGTTTGGTGGGAAATATTTCAACCGTTGTGTAATTGACACGTACACTAACATTTTTTTCTGCTTAACGAGGTTAGAACTTCAACTGGAATGAAGATTTCATGATTTCTATTGTATCTAGAAGGACAATATTTCACAAATTCCTTCAGTTTAGCTACTTGTAGGCTTTTATTCAATGGCTGAAGCAGCTCAAGTTGCTTTTAAGATTGAGGAAGAAGACTTCCATGCGATTCCAGCCACGTCCCTGGTAGGAATGAAAAGGTAGCTATTGGCTTCATTGCGGAGAATTCTGTTGATAAATCTCAAGGAATTTCCCACTCTATTCACAGGTCCACTCATCCTAATACCTCCTATTCATCTCAAGGAAGCAGTTGATCAAATTCCAAGGGAAAGAAAGAAGGTTGATGTTTCAAGTGTAGGGGCTTCGGCTGCTTTTCTTTTGAATGTCCTGGTAAGGCTCTTTCACTTCCTAATGAAGGACAAGCCTTAGAAGCCGTCAACGAGGAAGAATTTGAAGAAGTTATTTGTTGAGATGGATACAGATAAACATTCAAAATTGGAAATCAGATTCCAATGTTGAAGAAGATGACAATCAAAGTTGGAAATCGGATTCCAATGTTTAGTGTTTTGACCCATGCTTGCAACTTATGAGGTTGTTGAAGATGATGACAATTGTAGACATATTTCTATATTCAACTCAAGAGTTAACTCTATGATCATGGATTTGGGTACTTGTGCTAACATCATATCTGAAAGGCTGTCAAGAAGTTATAGGTTTGAAGACAGAACCTCACCCTCAACCATATAAAGTTGCTTGGGTGGATAACACAAATTGGAAAATTGAAAAAAAGATGCTTGGTTACTCATAAACCTGGTGGATTAGTCGATGAAGTGCAATGTGATGTCCTTCCTCTAAGGGTTTGCCATATTCTTTTGGTTCATCCATGGTGATTTCATAGAAGGATGCAGCATGATACTTTGAAAATATATATTCCCTATTAAATCAAAAGAAATTTAAGCTCAGGCCACAGAATGATCTTTTGTTGTCAAATTTGAAGAGGTTGCCTGGTCATTCATTCTTCGTCATGTGTGTAGATTTATGGGTGATGTATTCCTAGGTCCTGCCCCAAACCCAACGGAGTTGAGGTTTTCAAAGACAACTGTGGAGTAGCTATGCTATACTTAGAGAAACGCTCCACTTTTGAAACTCAACATTAAGTGATTTTTAATTAAGCAAGAAGTCTTTTTGGTAAAAAAATTAAGTGTCCTTGTGGATTTTTAATGTTTGGTTTTTATAGCTTTGAGTCATCAGTTATTTTGTAAGCAGGATTACTCAAAGTCTATTCTTATTTAGGAAGTTGGTGTGTTAGTTTTTATTAGTTTATTTCTGTTTTTCTTTCCTATTCAAGGAAGGATCAGTAATACTAGTCTTTTAAGGAGTCCCAATGTCTACAGAGAAATGCTATTTTTTTTTAGCATAGTCGAGTTATTATGAAATAAATTGAGAATTTGAAGGCATGCCTAAGGTTTGTTGGTTTCTTCTCCTATCTTCCTTGTTTATCTATTTTCTCATAATTCTTCTCCATTGCTTTGAAGTTCTGCCGCTATAGTGCTGCAACCTGCGGTTCACAGCTTGATTTCTCATTATTTCTTTCTAAACAAGCTCTATTCTACTCTAATTTTACAAATAACAAACCATAGCTCACCACCATGAATCCTTTGTAGGACACAAATACCGAATCTGTCATACATTATTAGGTTATGATATATTAAGAATAATAGGTAACTTAGTTACCAAATCAAAAGACCAATAAAGTTAATGTAATGCAACTAGCAGGAAGAAAAGAAAAACTGAGTGGCCGAGGTTTCTTCAGGGTTTGTGTAGTTGTCTTCCCAAATTTTAAGAACCTTGCGCGTGAAGAGTACTGAGAACCGAAATTATTTTCTCAGGTTTTGTTATTCAATTCCCTGGTTTTGATTTGGTGTGAAGTGATGCAAATATTAGATGTTTTACATGGATGATCTAGCAGCTATTTTGACAAGACTCTTTAATTAATGATGCTCTCTCCTTGGATGTGTCGGAGTTTGTTAATTGATGGGAGACTGTTTTCAAGTATTGAAACTTTGAGGAATAAATGTTCCGTTACAGAGGAGACCTACATAATGAAATTACAATGGAGGCAACGGACTAGTCCCCAAACTTGGTTGTTGTCGAGCTATACCGTGTCCGCTGCAGTGTTCTGTATTCATTTTTATGTCTGTACAAGTTCTTCTGCAGGTGGTCACACATGAAACCGGTTTCTTTTTTCAGAAATGATATTTGATCTATAAATCTTTTCTTGTATATGATGGGATCAGTTGCAGACTGTACTTGATATTATCTTATAAAAACTTGTTTCCTGCTCATACAGGCCATATTCAGAGCAGCCATGAAAGGCAAGCTGATCGCTAATTGCCCCCTGCCACCAGAGCGGATACCAAAATATGAGTTGTTGTACAAAAACTTGTAAAGGTGGCCTCTTTAGGTCTTGTATAATTTCTATACTCTTACTATCCTGCCACTCTAATGTTTTAACAGCCAGTGAAATGCTGTAAATGATAGTAGGCATTTATCATGGAAGGATTTTTCTACTATTCGCTGTTCACTGTCCTCTATTTCTCATCTGGCTCCCTTGACAATAAAGGTGACCTCCAGGCAAAAGGACTTCGAACTGTACGAGGAAAGCTACCTGTAAAATATAGTAACTTTCTTTTGAACCGAGAATCATGAACCGCAACTTCTTGTCTGAAAAACTGTTAAATAACAACGTAGAGGAAGTTATTAAAAGATGAAAACCAATCATCAGCAGATCTGTGGTACAGCTGGTCAGCACACTCAACCAAGTAATTATTTATGGCTCCAATTTGACAAAGTGAAAACCATCGTCGAAAATAACCTAAGAAGCGACAATTTGAGGTTTTTTCAAGTAAAGACACCAAGAAAAGCAGAAACTGAAACTATTGCACTCCTAGGAGTGTTTAGTGTTTCAGTTTATCATCATTACAACTACCATTTTTATTCCCACTTTTGTTAGTAACCAAATACCAGCATGTTTCTATCATAGCAAGCATCTAGTCCAAAATGCAGAAACGCAGTTCTCCAATGGGGTTGCTTAAAAGTCTGCCACATCATAGCAATACTGCAGGTCACCCATCAAATAATTACAACTTGGAGGATTAGGGATTGCTTCGGTTGATCCCCAAAAATGGATTGGGATGCAAGAGCATGAGAGCATGTTTTAGCTTGGAAGATGGGATCGATGCAGCACTTTTTAAGAGCAGCTTGCACACACACCTGAAGGAAGAATGGATCTTGTTTGAGAAAATAGAAGTAGAAGCATCACTGACTTGTTTTTTCATTAACCTATCTCTGTTACAGAACTCATTCAGCATGAGTTACGTTGTTTGTACCCCCAGAATTCCTTTTTGTAGCACAGGACAGGAAGCGGATTCCTATTTCTTTAAGCACGCAATATATTTTTTTTTCATTTATCGTCACATTTATTTGATATGGAAGTTAACAAAAATCTTATGATATAATCTAGATAAATAATGGTTTGAATGCACCCTTCCTAAAACTGAAGTATTTTTATGTCATTGAATTTGAATAAAATAGTAAAAAGAGATTTAATGGATTCAAATCCAATGGCCATCAAAACACTGGCAATGCACAGATGCAGAAAAAACAAAAAGGGTAGGGCAGCAACCCTGAAATTGCGAGCAAAGTTGAGCAGAGTGACATCAAGCTGAATCTGATGCCTTCGTGCTTAGGTGAAGTCTTCAAACGTCAGCATGTATCATTATCCGAATGTGTGGAACAGCTAGAAAGTCTTAAAATCTCTGGAGTTTTAGTCAGATTCTAGCTTTACAGAGAAAAAAAAGAGAGGGGAATATGATCCCTCACCATCACATCATTTTGAAAATCCCAGAAAGTTGTTTGTCTTTCTAATTGATAGGAATCTTTGGTTGTAATGCCCCCCATCAAATAATCTAACAAGCACAGCGGATTTTCACACTAGATCACAGGGATGGGCTCTAAATATTATTATTTGCAGACCAAAATAAAGTGCTTCGGGCCCTAGATTTCTCCTCCATATTCCAGTTTATGCTAAAATAAAATCCAAGCCCTTCAGCCCCCCTGAATTACAGTTGCATCAAGATATTTTCACTCATATCTCTGAACAGAAAGAAACCATATTCTTCATTTGGTATCTTTCACCATGGAAAGGAATAGCAGTAGCTACCCCAAGGATGTGTGTGAAAAAATCTACAAAGTATTTTCTGTCTCTCCAGCTTTCCGAGCAATTCGCCGCGTCTCAACTCGCCCACAAGATCCTAGGCCTGCTAGACCTGCTCCAAATTCATCACAACCACCCTCTCGTTCTAAGAAAATCATTGATACCCAATCCCAAACATATTCTCCTAGAAAACATCGCAAGTCTGCAGAGGGTGCCAAAAGCCATGACACTCTTAGGAATAGAGAAGCAGCAGAAATGGTTCCTGTCATCTTCGACTTTTCAAGCCAGGGTGTTCCAGCAAATGGTAAATCCAAGTTAGCTACTACTCCACTTCCTTCCATTCCAAAGAACACCCAAGTTGCTTCCAGGATGGGACCTGAAGCTAAAGCATCAAGCATGGCTGTGCTGCAAAGTCCTAGCCAAGGAAACAAAGCCAATAATGCCAAGGTTGAATCACCTCAGCATAACAAGTTCGAAGAAGGTAGCAACAAGCTAGGGATGCACATTGAAGATATATTCACTGACTACATCAATCGTACAAAGATTAAGCTTAAGAGGACTTTTTCAGATGCTGGACATGAAAACCAACATGCTAGCTCAGGAAAAGATAAGTTCACGGATTACATTGACTGTGCCAAGGTTAAACTTTGAACTACTTCAAGCATTGGCTGTGGAAAGTCTGTAACTCCTTTCAAGTGAAGATCAAGAGGGAACTTGGGCAACTCGACTTCCGTTTAAAAGTATAGTTTGGATGAATAAATGCAATTGCTTTTCGTCCTTGTGAGAGACCTATATATGTTGTGGAGCTTCTTTTTTTTGCATATTTATCCTATGTATGCCATGTTTATTATTTATTTTACAATTAAAGACTAAATTTTTCACTAACTTCTTGTTTCTTCTTTCTTTGTCCCCAAGAATTGATGGAATCCCCAACAGTGTTTGGTGGCTTGGGGAACCTAATTTCTTGTGTGTTGGAAGCATTAATGGAAGTTTAACATACAATGATCGGTTCTCTGAGATTTCCACACAACGTTACAATAAAGAGGGATCTCATAAAAAAAACCATAATAGAAAATATCTCGTGAACTGTTCACTAGTAGTGGATATATTTTTTTTCCATCACATTAAGCAATTAGCCAGTTTGAAACAATAGAATTCAGAATTTAGTAATATTTTCTCACAAACCATCATCATGAGAAAATTGAATGCATTCTCTGGTCATAAGAAATAATGATCTATTCAATAAATCTTTCAACACTCACAAAATAAAAAAGAAGAAAAATATTACAGCCACAGGCAGACAATCTGAGACATCAAGAGGATAAGGGTCCAAAAACTTGTTTCTACGAATATAATAGCATTTAAAGCAAAAACATGTCACCTTCTTGCCTCCCTTTCCTCAAAAATTATATCTGCCAATTATGACATTATCTCCAAAAATTAATTTATTGGAGTTATAAATCCATTCCTTGATCATATAGGTAGTGTGTCCTGTGACGCCAAAACAACTCCTGACCTCCCAGTCTTGCAAAACACGCTGATAGCTATGGAGTCCATCAGAGAGGCTAGCCAGAGGATTGCAAAGATATCAGCTCATCTCCAGCCTCCAAATTCCCAGGTCCTTCTTTTTGTTTCATCTTTTCACTTGTTTTATAGTTAATATACTTGTTATATGTGCATATCCCTATATATGATTTTCAAGAAAGTTGGATATTTTTTTTTGTTGAGAAAGATTTGTGGTTTGTGTTTCAATAGACGGAGGAAAGCTGTGTTTTGAAGAGAGCTGATTGCAGAGCGAAAAGAGGGGCACCAGGGTTCAAAGTCGCTATCTTGGGTGCTGCTGGAGGAATTGGCCAGCCTCTTGCGATGCTTATGAAGATGAATCCTTTGGTCTCTGTTCTTCATCTTTATGATGTTGTCAATACTCCTGGTGTCACTGCTGATATTGGTCACATGGACACTGGCGCTGTGGTAATTTATTAACCCATCATTAACTATGTTTTTCATTTTTTTTATCTTGCATATGTGTTGTCATGTCTAATTGTGAAGTAAGGTAATCCTTGTATCTCTGAATTGTAATGTTCTTGATTTGGAATTGGGATTCATTATTAACAGATGTTTTATTCATGAATTCAAACTTTATCATGTAGGCTAGAAAGTATTTGATGGTTACAGTCTACACTATTTGGTTTTCTAGGTTCGGGGTTTCCTAGGGCAGCCGCAGCTTGAGAATGCTCTTACAGGGATGGACCTTGTGATCATACCTGCTGGCGTGCCAAGGAAGCCTGGAATGACTAGAGATGATCTATTCAACATCAATGCTGGGATCGTTAGAACTCTTTGCGAAGGAATTGCAAAGTGCTGCTCGAATGCAATTGTCAACTTGATCAGTAATCCAGTCAATTCTACAGTTCCAATTGCAGCAGAGGTTTTCAAGAAAGCTGGAACTTATGATCCAAAGCGACTTCTAGGAGTTACAATGCTTGATGTTGTGAGAGCAAACACATTCGTGGTATCCAATCTGAAAATTGGACCAACTAATAGTTTCTTGCACATAGAGTCCTGCTGGAAGCGCCAGGTGGAGCTTTTGTGCTTTCTATTAGTCATGTATAAGTTTTCTACTTTCTCCTGTGATTTCCTCGCAGGCAGAAGTTCTGGGACTTCATCCTAAGGAAGTTGATGTTCCAGTTGTTGGAGGCCATGCTGGAGTCACAATTTTGCCTCTTCTGTCACAGGTTTCGTAGATTGTTTTGCCAAACATTTCGATGTAATTTAGATGTTTAAAGCTACTGCTAAAAAATGTGGCACATTTTGAGATGAATTGATTCACTCTTTGCAGGTTAAGCCTCCTTCCTCCTTCACCCTGAAGAAACTGAATACCTGACCAAACGAATTCAAGATGGTGGAACAGAGGTTGTTCAGGTAATTTTTTTTTCTTCCTTTTCTTGTCTTGGAGCGCGTGGGATTGCAATACTGGGTGTTATTAGACCACCCTTCCAAGCGTTTTGTTGAAGTCATCTGCTTGGACAGAAAGAGAACCAGCCAATGTTTAAGATACAAATTGTTACCACCTTTCTGGTAACATTTCAGTGATCTGATATAGATAAGCATGTCCTATAGCAGCTTGTTATTGTAGATTGAGTGTACAATCCCAGGAGGGACATGGACAAGGATGGTGGTTTCTTTAATTGAACTTGCTAGAATTAATATTTTTATTGAAGAACAGTTTTGCTAATTTCATCTATTGCATCGTTTCTGATCAAGAAGTCCAATGCTTCCGAACTTCACCATTTCATTCTCCTTTCATTAACTGCTAAACATTTTGAAGTACATTCCTAGATGGCATCCAATCTCACAACTGCACATTTTTGCGAATTTTTAAAGCTATAATTGTAGTTCGCAATATCATTCTCAGCAATGATTTCTCTTTTGTTTTTTTAGATTTTGATATCTTATACGGCACTGCATGTTTTTGTCATGATGTTCGCTAAATCATGATTTCCAACACAATGCAAAGTGCCGCAGTGTCTCTGCAGGAATTGAGTTCTCTTTTTCATGCTGACACGTGTATCATCTCTCTGCATCCTATTTTCATCAATTTTTTTAATGCAATTGCTCTTAAGTTCATGGTTCCCAACATACAAGTTCCTCAAACATCTTGTATGCTTCCTTTCCATTTGGATTTAATAGATTGGTTAAACTACATTAAACAATGTCCCTGTTATTGGCAGGCGAAAGCTGGGACTGGCTCTGCAACACTGTCAATGGTTAGCCAATCTATCCCCTTCTTTATTTTTATTTTTTATTTTCATTCTGCAGCTTTGATTACAAAAGTGAATTATAAAATTCAAACCTAGTGGACTTATTGAACCAAAACAAAGACAAGGGATATGCAATTGTGCAGGCGTATGCTGCTGTTAAATTTGCAGATGCCTGCCTTCGTGGCTTGAGGGGAGATGCTGGTGTTGTGGAATGTGCATTTGTAGCTTCTGAGGTATTTTTTTGGAAGCCTTTCTTTGTAAGAATCTTCACACTTGCTATTTTAACCTTTCAATAATGAAGCATATTGTTTATAATAGGTGACAGAACTCCCATTCTTCGCAACCAAGGTACGACTTGGTCGCAGAGGAGCCGAGGAAGTCTATCAACTTGGTCCCCTAAACGAATATGAGAGGTATGAAGAAAGCATTTTACCACTCGACTGGCTTTCCTTTGTTGGTAAAAGAAAATCAACAAAAATATTCACCGTTTTAACTATATTTTTAACAGGGTGGGGTTGGAAAGGGCTAAAAAAGAGTTGGCAGAAAGCATTCAGAAGGGGGTTTCCTTCATCAGGAAATAGTTTCAATCCAAGTAAAGCAAATTACGCAGAGTTAAATGCGTAGTTTCTTGTATCCGGACCTGTTGGAAATCAACTCTACTGAAAAATGATATTAGCCGATACGAAACCCACCAAGAGTTATCATTTTTTAACATCTTTTATGGCTTGAGAGAGTACTTGCAATTATGCCGTCAAGTCTGAGTTCAGTATTTTTGAACACCCAGAATCGATCTTTTACCACAGAGACATGTCAACTGGCCAATCTAATGCCCAAAATAACATACCCGTCTCTCCACAAAAGTGGTTATAAAGGGGTAAACTGACTCCACCGGCTTGTTTGAAGAACCGACAACAAATGGCATTGTTTCCCCATAACACGAAAGCTTCATCTTAAATCCCGTCCAGCTGTTTTATTCCACGCATGGGGAAAGCAACAGATGGCTGGATTTAGTGCTCAAATGCCTTAATCCTCACATTAATTCGATTGGTCAAGATTGTTTTGTCTACTGCAATGGGTTTCATCTTGATACTGCCTTCAATATAATGAATTTCACCTGAAAAAAGTATGATCAGCTCGTTCTCTCTTGACCTGATATATAACCTACACTTTCTGAATTGATTTTACAGCAGATATTTCCAGAAAGTTACCAGAAATGACTAGCTATAAATGATAGTTATATGTAACCTGTTGGACTAGCTCCTGAAAAAGATTTCTAGGTGCTGCCAAGAAAATGTTGGCAACACAAATAATTAAAATAAGAAACACCAAAAGATTGAAGGCTATCATTTTATCACTCATAGAACAGACAATATGAACCTTTTCATATCTTCTTCGTTCAATAGTTTTTACAACGTCCATCTCTACTATCTCATTACGTGTAACTGGAAAAAAGAAAATATGCACAGTTTCTCCAGCAACTTCGACAAAATTAGTCCCCACCAAGGATTTACAAGGTGAAGGGATTGGAAGGAGGGTGGACAACAGGAGTTCTGGACATGCTCACATTCCCTGCAAGCACATGAGGAGCCACTGTATCCTCCACGATCACAGGGTTAACCTGCACCACTCTCTCCGGTACTATCTTCTGGCCATCAACCTTAGCCAATACCTCAAAATGCATCCTCACACTCCCATGCTTTGTCCTCCATTTCGGAATAGCCTCCAGACCAAGCCCATCTACTTCTTTCAATTTCTTAATTCTCAACACCAAACCCTATCTTAACAAATGTCTGAGCTGGCACATCTGCCTTCAACAACTTGAAGGAACCTTTCTTGTTAGCCTTGGGACCCAACATAGATGTAAACAATTTCTCAAAACCAACCAAGTTCGAGTTTTAGCCATTCACAGAAGCGAATGGCCACATTGTAGTGAAATGTTTAGAGTTAGAACAGTAGTAGCTTGTTCCAAATCAACGGTGGAGAGGGCATGAACAGGTTGAGATTTTGCAGGCAAGGATAGCTCCACAAGTCCAGGAGCAAGGCGCTTCAGCTTGAGTCTGTTATTAGAAGAAGGTGATGATGATGGAGATGTGAGCGAGGTGGGCCCAACAATCCTCGGAGAGAGGAGCGGAGCCCCTTCAGAACGAACAGCATGACGCAGCTGTTCAGCTAAGGTTATCTTTGACATCCTGAACCCATATCTCGATGGGCCCAGAAAGATGAAACGGAACTAAAACAGGCAACCCATTACCATCCTTTTTTTGTTCCATCAACCCGTTTTCATCACCGGGTTTAACAGGGTCTTCAACTCTAAAAATAGGCAAATCAACAAACTCCCAGCGGTTCACGTCCTACAATAACATGAACGGAACCGCCTTATTATCAACCTCCACATCAAATTCATAAGCCACTGAATGACTCACGAGTGTTTTAAGCTATCAGCTTAACAAGAGAAGAGTTATAGGATTAAAGAGAAGAGTTATAGAAGAAAAGTAGAGAAAAGAAGAATTACTGTATTTGCTATTGTTATTTCTTACCCTTTACGTTTCCAGTACACCAACTTATATTCTAGTGTTTTCCCTCTCCAGTTACAAGTGTTCTTACTACTTTATTCCAACTATTAGCGGTTAACTACCTTAAAAACTAACTACCTCAGAACTAACTTATCTCACATGATCAAATCAGCAAGTTTGTACAACTATTTTCTTCACATGCCTTCCACATTCTGCACATGCTTAAATCTCCATCCTTTTTTTTCTTGAAGACTGGTAACAATTCCCCCTTCTTAAAATGATTCTTGCCCTCAAGAATCTTGACAGAAGCCTGAAATCTGTTTACTAAGCTCATCTAAATCCTCCCAGATGGCGTTTTCATCGAACAGATTAGACCACTGCACCATCCCCATTGTGGCGGCCATCTTACCTTTCTTCATTAGCTTTCGTTCTAGAATTTTCTACTAGAGTCACCTTAATCTTCCCATATCAATCCATTGAAGGTAATGTAGTTGATACCACCACATTACTTCCCACCTTCTTATTAAGTAATGAGACGTTGAAGATTGAATAAATTAAAACTCCTTCTGGAAGTTGTAATTTATAAGCTAGCTACAGCACCAATCTTCTAGATCACTTTATAAGGACCATAAAATCTAGGGTTAAGCTTGAAGTCTTTCCTCAAAGCCAAACTTTTCTGTCTATATCTTTGTAGTTTAAGGTAGAAGAAATCTCCCACGCTGAACTCTCTCTTAGTCCTTCCCCTGCCAGCCACATGTTTCATCCTGTCTCTTACCATTCCAAACTGTCTTTAAAGAACCTGATCCATGCATGTCCAACCTTAACTGCAACATGGCATCCACTGCATGCAACCACTAGAGATATATGTCTTGTGGCACTATTCCCCTACTGGGAGGTTGGTATCCACACAGTGGCTGAAAGGGGCACATTTTAATGGATGAATGATAGCTGGTGTTATACAATCATTGGGCCAAAGGACAACCGTAAAAGCCATTTCTTTGGATTATACATCGTCATACTTCTTCAGCACTTTTCCAAACACTGATTCACCCTCTCAGACTGTCCATGTGTGTGGGGGTGATATATTGAGCTCAAGTAACTTAACTCCCAACTTTTTAAATAATTCCCTCCAGAACAAACTTGTTAGTGAAAACTGAAGCTGGGGGTCCATGAAACTTACAGAAATGATCCAAGACTTTTGGAGCAACATCCTGAGCTGTAAAAGGATGGGACGGTGTAATGAAATGAGCATATTTGATGAATCTATCATTTATCACCATAATTGTATTATTTCCCTTAGATTTAGGTAGAGATTCAATTAACCATTTGTTTCGCTGCATGCCAATAGAAAAATGCCTTCAACCTTTTATAAGAGTTCTGAACCCCTGCATGTCCTCGTGTAGGAATCATGTGCAGCACCCACCAATCTGTTTCTTAAGTCATCATTATTCTCAATCACAATTATGTTTTTGTATTTTAATACTCCATCAGAAAGATTGTAGTCGGGCAACAAGCAGCATTGATTAGTTTCTCAGCCACAACATTTTTCCATTTTGGATCATTGTTGGCATAACCAATGTTTCGGTTATTCCCCAAAATTTTACCTTTTGTTTTATTTTCAAAATAAAAAAATAAAATAATAATAATAGTAAGGAGACTAGTGATGTTAAAAAAGCTGGCAGAGAAATAATTTTAAATATAGAAAAATCAAACTGTAATTTTAGATGGAATCAGAAGCATAATTGTATCTCATTATATCTAAAACTAGAAAGACAATACAGATTCAAGATCAAATTAAATGATTATTGGAAGAATCTGCATAAAAATTAAGTACAGGAATATAATTAGATTTTTAATAGGTCAATTTTATTTAATCATGAGCCAAATTAGTAGTTTAATTATGTTCAAGAATTAATTTGGATCCAATTAAAAGATTTAATTAGGTGTAAGGACTTAATTATACTTTAAATGGGTCAAATTAATTTTATTAGAGGCTTAATTGGTAAAAAAATAAGTTTGGGAGCCTAATTTGGACTTAATTAAGAAGATTGGAATTTTAGAAGACCAAACTTAATTTTCACAAAGTTATTTGATTCAAATCAGGGATAAAATCACAAGAAAATCAAAGTTTTGGGGTCAATTAAGAGCTAAATTGAAGAAATTCGCAATCAATGACCATTTTGAAAAAGATGTCAAATTATGAGGGCTCAATTGATTAAAATCATAAGTGAAATTGAAGAAAATTAAAAATTTAATGGCTAATTGAAGGTAAAGTTGAAGAAATCCATGAACAATGACAAAAATGAAAAAGGTGTTGAAATCCAAGGTTGACATTGAAGTTTGTCAGAGGCAAAATTGCATAAAATTAGAAGTTCAGGATCAATTAGAGGTATAATTGATAGAAATCACAAATCGAAGGACTAAATTGAACTTTACCAAAACAACTTCGTTTTGGTTATTGTTCATCTTCTTCTTTTTCTTTAATTTTCAATGAAAAGACTGCTCAGGGAGATACTTTTCAGGAGCATTGCTTCATCTCTCTACCAAATATAACAAAACTTGCACAAAAATAATCACTTGACATCTGACTACACTCTGGTACGACCTTTTCTGATCGATTAACACCACAACGATCGTGGCACCAACCCAAAGAGGCTAACTCAAGCAGCCTTTATTTGACAATTCATGATACCCACTTTAAGCCAATGTTTGGGATCCTTCGAGGCTAAATCAAGGGCTAAGATTTGGTATCATTAAAGAAAAAATATCTATCTTCCACTCCCTATAAATAGGGGTGGATTTCATGGCCTGAGCATGAAGAAAATCAGGTGCAAAGTTGACAAAAAATCAATATCCCTCCTTAGTTTTTCTTCTTTATGTCGCCAATTTTCTCTATTCCCTCTATCTCCACGATGATCTCAACTACTCCAACCTCACCCACACCATGAGCAACGACGACTCAACCTCCTCTACTAGCTCATCCTCTCACCAGTAATAGTAACAGCTGCCACCACCACCCATTTCTTTTTTTTCCACCGTCGGCTTTTTTTTCCTCCCACAGCTAACACTAGCCACCATTTCTTCCACTAATGCCTCTTGAGCCACCTGCTAGACCTCTTAATCATAGCTGAAACTCCTGCGCCAGGTGAGCTTCTTCTTCTTCCATCCCTCATTTCCCCCTGAAACCTTTTTAGTTGCATGCAGAATCTGAATATTGATTCACATTTTGTAAAATAATTAACTCTTGAGATGGGTTGGACTTGCTTCGGCCCAACCTATATGGCTAGTTCGGGTCTAGCCCAACCCAAAAGAAGAAGAAGAAGAAGATGGGCCTGTTGGCCCGATAGTTGGCCCAACCTGACTGAGTCGGGCGGGACCAGTTTCGGTCCAACCCAATTTATATTTAATAATATAATAATATATAAAGAAATTCCAATGGTCATTTCAAAATATTTGTGATTTTTTCGTATGTTTTTCCAATAATTTTGCATAATATCGAGTTGTAGACTTCACTGTAAGATATAGATCCGGTATTAAAAATACCCAATTTTTTCCTAAACTTTTCTTAAAAAAATTAAAAATTAATTTCCTCTTACAAAAAAAAATATTTTGCTTTCGTGCATACGATCAAATTCTAAAATTTTTCCAAATATATTTTCTTAAAATTAGAACATTTTTATCATGCCTTCTTTTTTTAAGAAAAAACGAATATCATAACTAGTTTATGATTATCCATTAGAGTTTGACCAAAATACAAAAAACTCATAATAATTATTCTATTCAGAATGTTAGGAATTAGTTATATTTAGAAAATAAATGTGATGCTATAATTTGGACTTTTGAACGGTTAGGATTTCACCCAATTCGGTAGAGATTCTCTCATGAAAGGAGATCTGCCTTGGACTTTAAAAAAGACCAATGGATAGAAACACAACTTAGAAAAATAATCGAACAACAATGTAACTTATCTTAGGTAGGATGCACTGGGGGTGATACATCTTTTCCTTGCACAACCAGTTCCTTATTTAGACTCTCACAGACCATAAGTTTTCTAGTAACCATGATATTAGGTGGGAACTCTTGAACCTTATAATCATAATTTTATGATTATACTCAAACCCCTTTCCTTTCGCAATACCTCTTAGGAGGTTACCGACGTCATTTGAAGTCGGCCCATGATAATTGTTATAGGAGTCATTAATTTCCATATACTAAGATAACCACTACTGCCATACCATAATTACTACCTTGTTGTTCCTCACTTAACTCTTTTGAATTCGAGATTAAATCAACCTTCATTGACAAGGTATTGACCACTATATTTTCCCTTCCCTTCCTGTATTATATGACATATCCCAGCTTCATCAATTTAGTTACCCCTTTTCTCTACAATGAAGTGTGTTTCTTCTACTTTAGTAGGTATTTCAGATTTGCATGATTAGTCTTGATGAGGAATTGGTCACGTTCTAAATAATGCCTCCATCTTTCTGTAACCATCAAAATAATCGTGATTTCCTTTTTATAAATCGATAATCCTATATGTTTCACACCTAATGCCTTACTGATACAGGCTATAGGCCATCCTTCTTGGCTTAATACATCTCCCAACCCCGTAGTACATGCATTAGTCTTCAAGATGAACATCTTATGAAAATTTGATAAGGCCAAAATAAGAGTTTGATACAAAGCCCTTTTGAGTTGTTCAAATGTTTTTTGAGCATTAATATTCCATTTGAAACTATTCTTTTTTAGCAAGTCAGTGAGTGGTTTGCTAATAATGCCAAAGTTCTTGATAAACTTTCTATAATAGCTTGCTAGTCCCAATAAGCCTTTTAATCCTTCAAAATTTTTTTTGGAACAGGCTAGTTCTTCAAATCTTTAATATTTCTTGGATAAGTTCCAACTTATTTAGAACAAATAATATGCCCAAGATCCTCTTCTTTGTCTTCACAAAATGTGCACTTAGATCATTTGGCAAACAATTAATTATTATGTAATGCTTCCAAAATAGCTCTACGAAGAGTAATGTGTAAGTCCAATGTTGAACTATAGATCAATATGTCATAAAAAATAATCTTTGTAAATAAGGTTCCAACATATTATTCATTAAAGCTTGAAAAGTAGCAAGGGTATTAGTTAAACTGAAAGGCATTAACTTTAACTCGTAATATCCATAATGAGTTTTAAAGATTGTTTTCTCTACATATTCATCACACATCCTTAACATGAGATAGCTTGACCTCAAGTCCAATTTTGAGAAGAACTTTGATCCATTCAACTCGTCCATCAATTCATCAATGAGAGGTATTAGAAACTTTTTTTTGTATTGTAATGTTGTTCAGCTGCCTGTAATCCATGCGAAACCTCTATGTTCCATCCTTCTTCTTAACTAGTATAACTGGTGATGTAAAAGGGCATTAATTGTGCTAGATAATGCCATTTGACAATATTTTCTTTACCAAATTCTCAATTTCCTCTTTATGAATGAAAGAACTCCTGTAAGGTCTGATGTTAATTGGTTACACCCTTGGAACAAGAGGAATTTTATGATATAGTCTCCTTACTGATGGTAATTGCTTAGGTTCATCGAAGAAAAACTGAAATTCTTTCGACAATTCCTTTACTTTTGTATTTTCAATCTTCTTGTTTGGTTTTTCTGAGACTGTTATTGAAAACAATTGCTAAACAAAACCAAACAAATTAAGTTTAAATTTTTATGAACTTTAATTGTTATTATCATCTTTAATATAACTTCTTCCACTATCTCTTTTAACTCTATTGGTCTTTTTTCTTTTCTAAAAAAGATCTTCATCTTGATAAAATCAAATAAGATAAGAGAATACCTTCTTAACTGATCTACTTTTATGACCATGTCACAACTTCCCAAATGTAATAACTTCAAATAAGCTTGAAGTTGGTACCCTTGCATAAACCATGATTGTATTTGCTATTGTTATTTCTTTTGCTTTATATTTCTAATACACCAGCTTATATTCTAATGTTTTCCCTCCAATTACAATTGTTATAACTACTTTATTCCAACTACGAACAACTAACCACTTTAATAATTAACTATCTCACAACTAACTAATCTCACACGATCAAATTAGCTAGTTTGTTTCAACTATTATCTTGACATGTCTTTCATATTCTGCACATGCTTAAATCTCCATCCTTTTTTTTTTATTGAAGATTGGTAATAGAGTGTGTCTCTCAAATCAAAACTCAAAATCTTAAAATCACCTATTTGAAACCCTAAACCCTTTACTATCGCTTCTTTTAAATCCTACAACATGAAAAAAAAATGTTATTTAAAATAAAGGAAGGAAAGATGCGGCTAGAGGAATTGACAGTTTATGAAGTTAATTACATACCAAGATCGCTTTTGAATATGGAGGGGAATTGATGTCCGGTGTAGAGATCAAAGCTTCGGTTAAGCATAAAATTGTAAATATTAGTGAGATTAGGGTTAGGTATCGGTTTGATGATTTCATAGCCATTGATATGCGTACTAGATGAGGGGATCAAACTAAGAAGGGAAATCAATAGATTGAGAATTGAATTTTAGAGAGGGGGATTTTTTAATTTTCAAGGTTTATAAAAGGGAGAAGGTTCTAGATTAGTTGAGGGTTTATGAAATGGTGACATGAAATAAAAAGGGCCAATGAGAGGAGAGAAAATGATACGAAGGTGAAAGATGATTGGTTAAGATCTATTGGTGTTCAGAGAAGGAATAAGCTTTATATTGACGTGTAAGAAATGGAGGAGTGTGGGGTATAAAGATATTTACAGCTGTTTTTGCATTGAATGTTCAGTTGATGTTAAATAAATGACTTGTCATTAAAAAAAGTAAGTGGAAGGTCTAATTAGAACCAAGGATCTTTCTATACATTATAGCCAAATACAACATGACACGACACCTTATTGCAAATTTCAAAAATAACATTTTCAAACCATGATACTTTCTCTTAATGTAAATGATTAAGAGGATAAACATAATAGCATCACCGACTAGTAACTATAAGTTTAACATGAAGCAATAAGGTTGATGAAGCATATAATTCAAGAAGAGATTTCATATGAAATTACAAGAGTAAAGCAAAGGATCACCTAACACAATATTTGGAAGGAAAGCCTATGAAGCAGAACAAAAATTTGGATGGATGAAATCCATCGTTTCGGGAAAAATAAGAGGAAAATGGTCAAAATATTTTCATACATGTGCCATGAATTTGGTTCTCTAAAAAACAGAAGGAAATAAAGTTAAATGTGTGATTTCAACAATACTATAAACAATTAAAGTAATTTTTTTAACTGTAAAGACTCATAATAATAAGAAAAATCAAGAAAAAAATCTCATACTCACGGAGCCTTGACCCATTCCTTTTCCCTCGTTGCTTGATTAATCAGGTTTAGAAACCCTTGATTGGATCAGTTGCTAACAATATCAGAGGTTTTTTTTCTTCAAAAGAAAACGTTGTTGTAAATTGGAGAGGATAAGTTAGTCATGATAAATTAATTTTTGGAAAGACTCGCGAGGGTTTGTTCATTTGTTTGTATAACATTATTTAGTGTAATTTTAGTTTAGCGGGTCTCACGCCACTCATTAGATGAATTTGGAGACTTACTAGGTAACTTCATGATATCTTAAAAAATTCAAATAGTCTAGGACAAAGGATCCCGGGTTGGCTAATCAGTTAATCAATTGGTCATAGCAATCTCATCCATTTTCTCTAGCCAAGGTAGTTGATAACTTATACTTGATACTTGGTAGGCTAAGGTGCTCGTGACTAATACCTGCAAAAGATCCCCTGTAGTGGAGGTAGGGACTCTCCGATGCTTAAATAAATATCTTTATAGAGAAAGGAAATACAATAATATTTTAGAGAGAGATGCTATGAAAATATATATATGTAGTAGAGAATGAAGATTCTGAATCTATATTCTGAAGGTCTCATAGTATATTTATAACTCATGAGTTTTGTCCTTTTATAGAGAGGAGTGACTAGATTGTAATTTCATCTTTATGACATTTTAAGTTGTATTGTGAGTTGTATTCCACTTATTTTATCCAACAAAAAGATGGAGACATGACGAGCCATGAAAGATTTTAATACACCTAATGGTATTGACAAAATGTAGATTTGTTTAATTAAGCTTATTTGTTGAGAAATAAATTCTTTAAGATTTTAGAAAAAAATCTATGGAATTAATGGTGTTAGATTCATGTATTATGTTTGAATCCGTGGGTGTAGCGAATTTGGCAATGCCCGGGCTATGACAACAAAAATCCTCAGGCTCGACACTTTCAGAAAACAGGTGTCAGACCCACCTTATTGGCATGAAAGTTCATCAGGCTAAGCTATTAGGCTTGGCAACACCTATTGGACCCAAGAGTTAGGTTTGGCAGGCGTCAGACTTAGGTTGCGCCTGGGCCTAGCGTACTACTGGGCCCATATGTTGGGTTTGATAGATGTTGTCACACCCAAACATGGAACTGGTGCTGTCAGTCCCTAACATGAGTCTGGCATTGGCCAAACTCGACGCTCCAGAGGCTTAGCACACTGCAAAGCCCAAGCATGGCTGGGTGTGGCTAGCGCCCGACCCAACACATCTAAGCTTGACATAATGTTGAGTTTGATATTGGCAAAACTTAACGTGCTTGAAATA
>Ga0325401_1001163_pt1 | contig 21649 bp, 16 predicted proteins | sample PopdelMetagenome_FD_205666 | JGI IMG/M metagenome (GOLD analysis project Ga0325401, IMG submission 205666) | Populus deltoides microbial communities from Bellville, Georgia, United States - Xylem-PdKOR-R2 | ecosystem: Host-associated > Plants > Phyllosphere > Stem > Wood/Secondary xylem | place... | reverse complement strand
CACGCACCGACACGATCGTCGCCGGCGACCTGCTGGTCCGCGCCGGCATCGGTCCATCGACCGAGTTGCAGTTCGGCTGGTCCCCGGTCGGGCGGGTGCGGGAGCGCGAGGCGGGGCAGGTCACGCGGCGGACGCGGGTCGGCGACGTGACGCTCGGCATTCGCCACGCCTTTGCCGGGGCGGACGGCACCGGCCTGTCCTATGGCATCCAGCCGTTCGTGACCCTGCCGGTCGGGCGCACCCCGGTCGGGGCGGGGACCTGGGGCGCAGGCGTTGTCCTGCCGGTCACCTATGACGTGGCGGATGGCGTAACGGTCGGCTTCACCGGCGAGCTCGACGCCCAGCCCGACGAGGACGGCACCGGGCGCCATTTCGCGACCAACGGCGTGGCGGGAGTGGCGGTCGGCGTCACCGACACGTTCAGCTTGACATTCGAGGGTCAGGTCGTGCGCGACGACGATCCGCAGGGCGCCACCACCCAGGCCTTTGCCGCGACCGGCGTGTTGTGGAAGGTGGCGCCCACCCGCGCCTTCTACGCGGAGGCGATCGCGGGGCTGAACCGCGACAGTCCCGACCTGCACGTCTATGCGGGGGCCGCGTTCCTGTTCTGAATCACAGGTCGCGCGAATAGACGGCGTAGACCTTGTTGACGCGGCTCTCGATCGTCTCGGCGATCGATCGCATCCCCTGATTGTCCTCCAGGATCCAGCCGATCTCGCCCCGGCTGGCACCGTACCGCTCGACGGAGGCGCGGCGAATATATTCGATCATCATGAAGGCGAGCTGCCCCGCCATCCGCGATGACTGCAAAGACTGGCGCACCCCCATCAGCGGCACCCGCATCGTTCGCACCTTGGGCGCGCGCAGCCACAGCAGCAGCTTGGCCCAACCGAAGGGCAGCAGGTTGCCGTTCAACGGCCCGATCGCCTCGTTGAGGTCGGGCAGGGTTATCATGAACGCGACCGGCTCGCCGTCCAGCTCGGCGATCCGGATCAGGTCGTTGAACACGATCGGCTTCAGCTTGACGCCCACGTCCTTGATCTCGGGCGGGGTGAGGGGGACGAACCCCCAATTGTCCGACCATGCATCGTTGAGGATGTCGAGGATGATCGCCGCCTCCTCCTCGAACTTGCGCTTGTCGACCTCGCGCACCCGGATGCGCGCGTTCTTCTCGCCCGACTGGATGATGCGCCTGACGATCGGCGGGAACTCCTGGGTGATGTCGAGTTCGTAGGTCATCAGCCGCTTGACCTCCGCGTAACCGGCCGCTTCGATCCATCCCTGATATTCGGGTCGCGCATGGCCCATCATCACCGTCGGTGGGTGATCGAACCCCTGCACAAGCAACCCCGGTTCCTCCCAGATCGACTGCGATACCGGCCCCAATGCGCGACTTATCCCCTCCTTGCGCAACCAGTTTTCGGCCTGTTCCAGCAGCGCCCGGAAGATGTCCTCGCGCTCCGCCTCCATCAGCCCCCACTGCCCGACGCCGGGGCCGAAGCCCTGCTCGGCTGGCATGGTCAGCGCCAGCGTATCGATGTGCGCAGAAATCCGCCCGACCACGCGGCCGTCCTCCTCCGCCAGGAAAAGCTGTGCCTTTGCATGGCTGTACCAGCCATTCTTCTCGGGCGTTATCAGGCCCAGCGCTTCCGATTTGAGCGGCGGCACCCAGTTGGGATCGTCCCGGTACAGGCGAAAAGGCAGGTCGACGAACGCGCGCCGATCACGCTTGGTGAGCACCGGACGGAGGGAACAGGCCACGGTCTACACTCCGGAAACGTTTCGCAACCGGCTCTACCCGGCAGCCACCACCTTGGCGAGCGACGAATCCGCCCTGTCTGATCGAATGTTCTACCCGTTCCCCGCCCAGGCCAGCCTGTTATTGCCACGGTGACGCCACTATCTCCGACCAATGGATACGGTCATGGACAGCTCGCTTTCCCTCGATCGCGCCCCGCCGGCGGCGGCGGTGCCGCGGCATCGTGCCGCCGACGACAAGGCGATGCTGCGAACCGCGGCCGAACTCACCCGCGACCTTATCGCGCCCCGGCCTGCGATCTACTGGGCGGACCTGATCGCCTCCGCGGCGGTCGGCTATGCCGCATTGGCTGTGGCGACCACCGCATCGGGCACCGGCCTGACCATCGCGGCGGGGATCGTCGCGATGCTGGCCCTGTATCGCGGCATCAGCTTCATTCACGAAGTCAGCCACATGAAGCACGCCGCGCTGCCACACTTCCGGCTGGGCTGGAATCTGCTCGTCGGCATTCCTCTGCTCACCCCATCGTTCATGTACGAGGGCGTCCACAACCTTCATCATGCAAAGACCCGCTACGGCACTGCCGAGGATCCCGAATATCTCCCGCTTGCGTTGATGAAGCCGTGGACGCTGCCCGCGTTCATTCTCGTCTCGGCGCTGGCTCCGGTCGGCCTGCTGATCCGCTACGCGATCCTGTCCCCGCTGTCGGTGCTTCTCCCCGGCCTGCGCCGAACGGTGGTGGAGCGGTATTCGGCGCTGGCGATCAACCCGCAGTTCCGCCGCCGTGCGCCGGAGGGCGACGCGCGCACCTATTGGAACCGGGTCGAGACCGCGGCGAGCCTGTGGGCGATCGCGCTGGTCGTCTCGGTCGTGACCGGGGTCGTCCCGCTGCGGTCCGCGCTGGTCGCCATGGCCGTGGTATCGGCGGTGGCGGTGACCAATCAGGTCCGCACCCTGGTCGCGCATCTGTGGGAGAACGAGGGCGAACCGATGAGCGTCACCGCCCAGTACCTCGACTCGGTCAACGTCCCTCCGCCCGCGCTGCTGCCTGCGCTGTGGGCGCCGGTCGGGCTGCGCTACCATGCGCTCCATCATCTCTTGCCCAGCCTGCCCTATCATGCGCTGGGCGAGGCGCACCGCCGGATCACCGCCGCGCTTGAGCCCGGATCGCCGTACCACAAGGCGAGCTATTCCGGCTTGCCCGGACTAGTTGGGCAGATCGCGCGCAGTACGCTCGGTCAGCGGCGGGCCTGAGTAGGACGCGCGGGCACGGCCCGGTCGCGCTTGCCACTCGTCGACGATCGCAGGTGCAAAATCCTGTCGGTGGTCTGGTTCAGGCGTAACCTGCCGCCTTTTGTTCCGCTGCCGAGGTAATGCGCGGTAACGCTTAGCGCCGCGTTAACCTTTGCTCGCCTACACAATCTCCACAGACGAGCAGGGACGGAGCGGACAGCGGCGAGGTGGCGTACTGCCGGTGATTCCGTTCGAGGAGATGGCATGGACGTCGTACGCACGCCACCAATGAGGGATACGCGCCGCCGGTTGCGCCGTCCCACCAGCCTGAACGCGCGCATGGCCGCGTCCAACCTCGGGCGGTTCGACGTGGAGGTCACCGACCTCTCGTCCGATGGATGCCGGCTTCGTTCGCCATTCCACTTCGAGGCCGGCGACACGCTGGTCCTGACCTTTCCCTTCCTGGCGCCGCTCGGCTCGACGGTGTGCTGGTGCGACGCGGACTGCGTCGGGCTCCGCTTCAACCGGCCGCTGCACGACACGGTGGTCGACATGCTGGTGGGCGTCCGCCGCCACTGAGCGGCAGCGCGCGGTTGCCAAGCGCGGGCGGGGCGATAGTCTCGGCGCATGGCTGAGCCCGTGACTATCCCGCCGCCCTTTCTCCTGTACCTCGGTCAAGGCGACGACGCTGCGGGGATCAAGACCTCGCGCGGTCTTGCCGTGTTCCGCCCGGACGATTGCATTGGCGAGTTCCGCGCCGATGCCGCGCCGCTGACCCTCGGCCTCGAACGGCTCACCATGGCGCAGGCGGCCGAGCAGGGTGCGCTAACGCTGGTGCTCGGTATTGCCAACGCCGGCGGGACACTCGCCGCCGACGTGATCGACGATGCGCTGGTGGCGATCGAAGCCGGGCTGCATGTCGCGGCGGGGCTTCACCAGCGATTGCGCGACGAGCCGCGGCTGGTCGCGGCCGCCGCAAGGGCCGGGGTGCAGCTGTTCGACGTGCGCGATCCGCCCGCCGGGCTGACGGTCGGCACGGGGACGCCGCGCGCAGGCCAGCGGCTGCTGACCGTCGGCACCGACTGTTCCGTCGGCAAGATGTACGCCTCGCTGGCGCTGGCGGCGGGCCTGCGCGCGCGCGGGATCGCCGCGGATTTCCGGGCCACCGGCCAGACCGGGATACTGATCGCCGGCGCGGGAGTACCGGTCGATGCCGTGGTCGCCGACTTCATATCGGGCGCGATCGAGCTGCTCGCGCCGGCCCGCGACGATGACGGCTGGGATGTGATTGAGGGGCAGGGATCGCTGTTCCACCCGTCCTACGCCGGGGTCTCGACCGGGCTGCTCCACGGCGCCCAGCCCGCCGCGCTGGTGCTGTGCCACGATCCCGCGCGCGTCCATATGCGTGGGCTCCCCGGACGCGAGCTGCCCGGCCTGGCCGAGTGCCTCGCCCTCAACCTGCGGGTCGCGGCGCTGACCGCACCGGCGGTGCGGGCGGTCGGCGTGTGCCTCAACACCGTGACGCTCGACGAGGAGGCCGCCCGCGCGCTGTGCGCCGAAACGGCGGCGACCCTCCACCTGCCATGTACCGACCCGATCCGCTTCGGGACGGACGCGATCCTCGATCGCCTATGCGCCTGACCGTCGCGCACGAGCGGTTGCCGCTCCACACGCCCTTCCGGATCGCGCGGGGGCAGAAGACCGCCGCCGACGTCGTCGTGGTCGTACTGGCGAACGGCGAGCGCTGCGGGCGGGGCGAGGGCGTACCCTATGCCCGTTATGGCGAAGACGTGGGCGGCACCATCGCCGCGATCGAGAATGTGCGCGGGGCATTGGAGGGCGGAGCCGATCGCGAAGCGCTGCTCGACCTGCTGCCCGCCGGCGCCGCGCGCAACGCGGTCGATGCGGCGATGTGGGACCTTGCCGGCGATGCGCCACCGCCGCCGGGACCGATCCCGAGCGCGCTGACGATCGCGATCGACACCCCCGCCGAAATGGCCCGCGCCGCAGCGCGCCACGCCGCCGCGCCGGTGCTCAAGGTCAAGCTAGACGCCGATCACCCCGCGACGCGCCTGCGTGCCGTCCGCGCCGCGGTGCCGGATGCGCGGCTGATCGTCGATCCGAACGAGAGCTGGAACCGCGCGCTGCTCGATGCGATGCGGCCAGCGCTCGCCGAATGCCGGGTGGCGCTGCTCGAACAGCCGGTGCCAGTCGGCGACGATGCCTGGCTGGCGGGGTATGACGCGGGCGTCCCGATCTGCGGGGACGAGGCTTTCCATGGGCTGGCCGATCTCGATCGCGTCGCCGCGCGCTACCAGGCGGTCAACGTCAAGCTCGACAAGACCGGCGGGCTCACCGCTGCGCTGGCGGTAGTGGCAGCAGCCCGCGCGCGCGGGCTGATGGTGATGACGGGGTGCATGATATCGTCCTCGCTGTCGATCGCGCCGGCGCTGCGCATCGCCGCGTTCAGCGATTTCGTCGACCTCGACGGCCCGCTGTGGCTGACGCAGGACCGCCCCGGTGGCGTGCGCGACGTCGGCGGCGTGCTGCATCCCCCGGCCACCGGGTTCTGGGGATGAAGCGGCTCGCGCTCCTGGTGCTGCTCGGCGCTGCCCCGCCCCAGCCGCTCGATCTGGTCATCCGCGGCGGTACCGTGGTGACCGGGACGTCGGCGCCGTTCGTCGGCGACGTCGGCGTCCGGGGTGATCGGATCGCCTATGTCGGCCCTCGCGCACCCGCTGCTACCCATGTCGTCGAGGCAAGTGGGATGGTGGTCGCCCCCGGCTTCATCGATCCGCACAGCCATGTCGACGCCGCGCTCGCCAGCTCGGTCCCGGGCGAGCGGCTGGTGCTGCCCTTCCTTCTCCAGGGCGTGACCACCGCGTTCGTCGGCAACGACGGCGGCGGCGCGCCCGATTTGCCCGCCCTCAAAGGGCCCGCGACCGGGATCAACCGCGCCGCCTATGTCGGCTTTGGTGCCGTCCGCAGCCAGGTAGTGGGCGAGGCGCGCCGTGCGCCGACCGCGGCCGAGCGCGCGCGGATGCAGGCGATGGTGACGCAGGCGATGTGTCAGGGCGCTTTGGGGCTGTCGACCGGGCTGTTCTATGCGCCGCAAAGTTTCGCCGATACCGCCGAGGTCGTGGCATTGGCGCGGGAGGTGGCACGGCGCGGCGGCGTCTACGACAGTCACCTGCGCGACGAATCGACCTACACCGTCGGGCTCGAGGGGGCGGTGGCCGAGGCGATCCGCATCGGCCGCGACGCCAGGTTGCCGGTCAACATCAGCCACATCAAGGCCTTGGGCGTCGACGTCCAGGGTCGCGCGCCGCAGGTGATCGCCCAGGTCGAACGCGCCCGTGCCGCCGGGCAGCCGGTCACCGCCGACCAGTATCCGTGGAGCGCCAGCGGCACCAGCTTGGTCGCCGCGCTAGTGCCGCTATGGGCGCAGGACGGCGGCCGTGCCGCGCTGCTTCGCCGCCTCGACCAGCCCACGACCCGCGCGGCGATCGAGCGCGACATGGCCGAGAACCTGCGCAAGCGCGGCGGCGCTGCGGCGCTGCTGGTGACCGAAGGTGCCGAAACGGGACAGACCCTGGCCGCGATCGCCGCCCGCCGTCGGCTGTCGCCGATCGGCGGCGCATTGGCGGTGATCCGCATCCACGACCCCGCGGTCGCCTCGTTCAACCAGAGCGAGGCGGACATCGCCGCCTTCATGGCCCGGCCCTGGGTGATGACCGGGTCCGATGCCTCGACCGGGCACCCGCGCGTCTACGGCAGCTTTGCGCGCAAATACCGCGAATATGTCGTCCGCCGCCGCGTACTGACTCTGCGTCGTTTCGTCGAGCAGAGCGCGACGCTCGCCGCGGATACCTTCGGATTGAAGGATCGCGGTCGGCTCGCCCCCGGCGCGTTCGCCGACGTGGTGGTGTTCGACCCCGCGCGCTACGCCGAGCGCGCGACCTATCGCCAGCCGGCGTTGTTCGCGACCGGGGTGCGCACCGTGCTGGTCAACGGCCAGGTCGCGGTCGCAGCCGGTCACCCGACCGGCCGCGCCGCCGGCCGTGCGCTCCCCCATATTCCTTCGCCCGGCACCTGCCCGTGATCCGTCGCTGGTTGGCAATCCCGCTCTGGCGCCGTGTGCTGGGCGGGCTTGTGGCGGGGGTGCTGCTCGCGCTGGTGTGGCCTGCGGGGGCGTCTTACGTCGCGATCCTGGGCGAGCTGTTCGTTCGCGCGATCCGGATGCTGGTCGCCCCCGTGGTGCTGGTCACGGTCGCGAGCGGCATCACCGCCTTGTCGGACCCCCGGCGATTGGGTCCGCTGGGCGGGCGCACGGTCGGGCTGTTCGCGGCGACGACGCTGATCGCGGTGGCGGTGGGCATGGCGACCGCGCTGGTGGTCCGGCCGGGTGAGGGCGCGCCGATCGGCACCGCCGCCGCCCATCCGCTCGGCCCCACGGTGACGATCCACGACCAGCTGGTCGGCATCGTTCCGCTCAACATCGTCGAGGCGCTGGTCAGGGGAGACATGCTCGCACTGCTGTTCGTCGCGGTCCTGACCGGCGTCGCGACGGTGCTGGCGGGGGAGGCGGGGCGGCCGTTCGCAGCGATGCTCCAGTCCTTCTCCGCGGTGCTGCTCCGGATCGTCGCGCTGGTGATGGAGGCGACCCCGCTGGGCGTGTTCGCGCTCGTCGCCAACGCGGTCGCGGCGAACGGCGCGGCGGTGTTCGTCGGTGTCGGCTGGCTGGCGCTCGCGGTCGCGATCGGCTCGGCGGTGCAGATGGCGGCGGTCCACGTCCCGCTCGTCCGGCTGGTCGCGCGCATGCCGGTGGGGCGCTTCTATCGCGGCGTCGCCGATGCGCTGGTCATCGCCTTTTCCACCGCCTCGAGTTCGGCGACGCTGCCGGTGGCGATGCGGGTCGCGGGCGAGAACCTCGGCGTGGCTCGCCCGGTTTGTTCCACCGTGCTGCCGCTGGGCGCCAGCATCGGCAAGGACGGCACCGCGATGTATGTCGGGCTGCTCGGCGTCTTCGCCTGCCAGGCGCTGGCCGTGCCCCTGACCGCGCCGGTGCTCGGTACGGTGCTGTTGACGGGTGCGCTGGCGGCGTTCGGCACCGCGCCCGTTCCCTCCGCATCGCTGTTCATGCTCGCCGCGGTGCTGTCCGCGGTGGGCGTCGCGGCGGAGCAGACCGCCCTGGTGGTCGGCTTCGTCCTGCCGTTCGACCGGCTGCTCGACATGACGCGCACCGTGCCCAGCGCCAGTGCCAACCTGGCGGTCGCGGCGGCGGTGGCGCGACGCGAGGGCGCGCTCGACGACTCCGCCTATCGCAGGGCGACCGCCGCCTGAACGCCGCCGATCCACACGCCGCGCAGGCGGTGGATCGCCTCGATCTCCCGGTCGGGGGCGCCCGCCACCAGCAGCAGGTCGGCGGGGTAGCCGGGCCGGATGCGCCCGTGCTTCTCGCGCATCAGCCGCGCCGGCACCGCGGTGGCGGCCCGCAGCGCTTGCGCCGGGGTCAGGCCGTTCGCCACCAGCAGGTGCAGCTCGTGCAGCGTCGCCCAGCCGGGGTACACCCCCGGCACCCCCGTATCCGTGCCCACCGCCACCGCGATCCCGGCCGCCCGAACCGCGCGCAGGTTCGCCCGCATGATCGCCCAGCGTCGCGCGTCATAGGGGCGGACGGGCAACGGCACCCGCACCGCCTCCGCGACCTGTGCGGCGGGGGACAGCCCGGCGCGTTCCCCCGCGGTCAGCCGCCGCTCGGCCAGCGGCTCATAGGCGGCGAGCGTCGGGCTGTAGGCGGTACGGTGCCGCCGCATCAGCGCGATCGCCTCGCCGTCGAGCGGCCGGTCGCCGACCCCGTGCGCGACCGCGTCCACCCCCGCCCGTGCCGCGCGCTTCAGCCCGGCCAGCGTCACGCTATGGGTCATTACCGGCAGCCCTGCACGGTGCGCGGCCCGGACGATCGCGCGAAGCGTCGCCCCGTCCATGTCCGGCCGGTCGCGATCGCGGCCGTAGCGCCAGCCATCGGCGAACACCTTGACCACGTCGGGGCGAAAGGCGAGCGCTTGCGCCATCGCTGCCCGCGCCTGGGCGGGAGTGACGACGGTCGCGGTCAGAGCCTGGGTCCGCTCGCTCTCGGTGCCGTGCCCGCCCGGCACGCCCAGCCGGATCGCCAGCCGCACCCGCGGGCTGGTCGGCGTCGTCCAGCGCCGCAGGTCGACGAAGCGTTCGCGCGGCGCCGAGAACTCGTTGACCGCCACCACGCCCTGCGCGGGATAGCCGGCATAGTTGGCCGCGAACGCCCCGGCCCCGTCGAACGCCGCCGGGCCGGAATGGACGTGCAGGTCGTCCAGCCCGGGCAGCAGCGTCATGCCTTCCGCCACCACGATCCGGGTCGCACGCGACCGGATCGACCGCGCCACCCGTGCGATCCGCTCCCCCCGGATCAGCACGTCGCGCCGCTGCGGCGTCCGGTCGCTGCCGTCGAACACCCGTGCGCCGCGGATCAGCAGCGTCGCGGGCGCGGGCGCCTCCGCGACGGTCGCCACGGCCAGGCAGAGCAGGATCGCGAGGCGGATCATGCCCGCCTCCGTGCCGCTCCCCGCCGGATCGGGCAAGTCGTGCGCGCCGCGGGTCGCATGCCGGCCGTGACGAGCCGCTTCCAACCCGTCGCTCCCGACCATAGGCCGTCGCTCATGCCCCGTCCCGTACTCCTCCCCTGTGTCCTGCTGCTCGGTGCCGCACCGCCGCCATCGCTGGCCGACCGGGTGCGCGACATCCTTGCCGCCACGCAGCCGGGCGCCCGTCACGGGCTGGTCGTGATGGACGAGAACGGCCGCGAGGCGGTCGCGATCGATGGCGACGGGCGCTTCATGCCCGCGTCCAACACCAAGATCTTCACTGCCGCCGCCGCCTGGGCGACCTTGCCGGTCGACGTGCCCGATCTCGCCGGCGGGATGACCGTCCGGATCGATGGGCGCGACGTCGTCCTCGCCGGCCATGGCGACGCGCGGGCGTCGAGCGCCGCCGACTGCCTCGCCGATTGCCTGGCCACGCTCGCCGATGCGGTGGCGGCACGGACCAGGGTGGTGCGCGACGTGGTCGGCGATGGTACCGCCTTTCCCGACGAGCGCTAGCCCGCGGGAATGAACTGGAACAACATGCCGACCCGCTCGGGCACCGGCATCTCCGCCCTGACCCTCGACAACAGCGAAGCGGTGCTGACGGTCGCGCCGGGGCGGCCGATCGCATCGGACGGCTATCATCGCCTCGACGACCGCGTACGCATCGCCCCCGGCCCGACCCGGATCGATCACGACCGCGCGCCCGGCAGCGACGTCGTTCGGGTCGAGGGCACGATCGCCCCCGGCGCCCCGCCCGAACGGCTGCGGATCGGGATCGAGGACCCGGCGCGACGCGCGGCATGGCGGTTCGCGGCAATGCTGCGCGACCGCGGCGTCCGGGTGACCGGCCGGGCCGTCGCGCGCCACCGTCCTGCCGGTGCCGGCGATGATCCGGCCCGTCGCGGGGCCGCGCCCGCCGCTCGCCCGCCAGCGCCTGCGGTGCTCGCCCGCCTCGTTCCCGGTCCGCTCGCCGCCGACATCGCCACGATCAACAAGACGAGCCAGAACCTCCACGCCGAACTGCTGCTGCGCCGGCTGGGCGCGGTCGCGGGCACCGGCTCGGTCGCGGACGGGCAGGCGGTGGTCGCGCAGGTGCTCGCCCGCGCCGGGGTGTCGCGCGCCGCCTACGACTTCGCCGACGGATCGGGCATGTCGAGCTACAACCGGGTCACCCCGCGCGCCACCGTTGCCCTGCTCCGCTGGATCGCGGATCAACCTTGGGGCGAACGCTGGTACGCCACCCTGCCGGTGGGCGGGGTCGACGGCACCCTCGCGCGCCGCTTCCGCGACACGCCGCTGGCGGGACGGATCGTCGCCAAGACCGGGTCGCTCAACGCCACCGCGGCACTCGCCGGCCGGCTGGTCACCGCCAGCGGGCGGCGGCTGGTGTTCGCGGCCTATGCCGATGACGGGTGGGGCGGCGCGTCGGGATCGGCGGCGCTCGACGCCGCGCTGCTCGCGGTGGTGGCGGCCACCTGATCGAACGCCGCGATCACCGCATCGCCCACCGCCGGGCGCAGCGCGAAGATGCCGCTGTCGCGGTGCCGCGTCGGGTGCACCCGATTGGTCAGCAGCGTCCACGCCAGCCCGCGCGCCGGATCGATCCACAGCCCGGTACCCGTGAAGCCGGTATGCCCGATCGTCGCGTCCGAGCATCGCCCGCCCCCCGGCCAGCCGCGATGCCGCCCGTCCCACCCCAGCGTCCGTGCGCCATGGACCTGCGTGAACAGCCGCAGATCGCCCTCGCGCAGCACCCCCGCGGCGAAGTCGAGCACCCCCGCCACCGTCCCGAACAGCCCGGCATGGCCGGCCGCCCCGCCCAGCGCCGCGGCATTCTCGTCATGCACCTCGCCGCGCAGCACGCGTCCACGCCACGTACACGCCTCGCTCGCCACCGCCGGGCCGGGCGGGGGACCGAAGGACAGCCCCGGCCCCAGCGGCCACCCGTCCAGCCCCATGCCGGTCAGCCGCTCGACCGCGATCCCCAGCAGGATGAAGTTGATGTCCGAATAGACTGCCGGCCCCGCCTGCCATTCCCGCTGGAGCACGAGCGCCCGCAGCCGCGCCGGGTCGTCGCCATAGGTGTAGATCGGCCACACCGCGGGCAGGTGGGTGCGATGCGCCAGGCAGTCGGCAAAGGTCAGCCGCCGCTCCGCCGCGCCCTCGACATCATATTGCCGCAGGTCCGGGATCGCGTCGGTCAGCGGCCGGTCGAGCGCCAGCGCCCCCGCATCCGCCAGCGCCAGGATCGCAGGGGTCGTCGCGATCACCTTGGTCAGCGAAGCGAGATCCCACCAGTGATCCGCGGTCAGCGCCTCCGCCTCGGGCACCAGCGCCGCATGTCCCGTCACCCGCAGCGCGCGGGCGCCGTCGCGGGTGACCACGCCCAGTGCCGCCCCCGGCACCCGTCCGTCCGCGACCGCCGCCCGGACCAGCGGCCAGGCGGCCTCGATTACATCCTCCATCACGCCTCCCGCGGCCGCAACCGGATCACCAGCGGCAGCAGCGCGACCGCCAGCAGGCTCAGCGCCCCCGACAGCGCGAAGAACCCGTCATAGCCGATCGCGCCATGGATCGCCCCCGATGCCCCGCCCAGCAGTCGCGGCAGAAAGAACGCGAACCCCGACAGGAACGCGAACTGCGCCGCCGGGTGACGCGGGTTGACCAGCAGCGACAGGTACACGACGAACACGCAACCCGCGAACCCGTTGCCGAACTGGTCGGCGGCGGTGGCGAGGTACAGCGCCGCCCCGCTCGGCGGCCGGTGCGACAGCCACACGAACCCCCAATTGCCGATCGCCGCCAGCACCGCCCCCGTCGCCAGCGTCCACCCCTGCGACCAGCGGGTCGACAGCCACCCGCCCAGCGCCACCCCCGCCATGCTCGCCGCCAGCGCCACCGCGACGTCGGCGGTCCCGATCGCGGTCAGGCTGTAGCCGAGCGACTTCACCAGCGGCTTGGCGAGCGCCAGCGCCAGCACGTCGCCCATCCGGTACAGCGACACGAACAGCAGGATCGCGATCGCCCCCCGGTCGAACCGCCAGAAGAAGTCCACGAACGGCCCGATCGACGGCGACCGGCGAAGCGGCGCGTCCGCACCCCAGCGCCGGATGCGCGGGATCGCCAGCGCCATCAGCACGAACGGCAGGAAACAGATGCCGAGCACCACCGGCGTGACGTTGGTCGATCCCGTCAGCCCGACCGCGCCCGCCCCCGCGAGCAGCACCCAACCCACCCCCGCGAACAGCAGCGCGATCCCGGCATAGGCCGCGGTCGCCGCCGCCAGCCCGGTCGCCAGCCCCGCTGCCCGTCCCGAAGCCAGGCCCGCCGCCCGCTCGCCGCTCTCGGGCCGCATTGCCGCCAGCACCGGCAGCGGCACTGCCGCCGCGACGAACATGACCAGATACGCCGCCGGCCATCCGCGTGCGTCCGCCAGGATCAGCGCGCCGGACCCGGCCGCAACCATCGCGGTGCGGTATCCCCAGACATTGGCGGCGACCAGCGGCCCCTGTTCGGCCTCGGTTGGCGCCTGTTCGATCCGCCACGCGTCGGCCGACACCTCCAGCGTCGTCGTCCAGAACGCGAGCAGCACCGCCCACAGCGCGGTGCGCGCGACGCTGGCGTCGCCCGCGTCGATCGCCAGCGCCAGCGCGGCGGTGGCAATCCCGCCCTGCGACAGCATGATCCACCCCATCCGGTGCCCCCACCGGCCTAGGCCGGGAACGGCCACCCGATCCATCAACGGCGCCCAGGCGAACTTGGCGGTCGGCAGCAACGTCACCCAGACGAAGAACCCGATCACCGCCAACCCCGCGCCATGCGCCATCAGCCGGAGCTGGAGCACCGAGGAGAACATCGAGAATGGCAGCCCCGCCGACACCCCCAGCATCGCGAACAGCGCCAGCCGCCGCCGGTCGACCGGGCGTGCGGGCGCGAGCGGCGGGTCGGCAGGGGTATGGACGGGCGCGAGAACGGGCAAGCAGGGTTCCGGACAGGGCAGGGGTCAGTGGCAGCGTCGGGCGCACCGCGCGCCAGGTCAATGCCTTCCGATCCCGTCGTCGATCCGCCACCACCGATGACCCTGCGACGGTGATGCCGGGACAGACTTCACACGCCTGCCCGGACCGGATTCCAGGGTGTCGCACGCACGCCACGATCGGCGGGATTTCTCCCGCCCGCGCGAAAGCCTCTGGCGCGACCCGACGAATCGGTTGCTTATGATTACCGCGCCTCGGGGGGAGGCGCCGGGGGAACGGAAATGCGTGATCGCGCGGGTTGGCGGCTGGCATGCGGCACGGCGGCCATGGCACTCGCCTGCGGCTGGCCGGGGCTGGCGGCGGCGCAGGTGGTCGACCCCGCGCAGACCACGCCCGACGCGGCGACGCCCACCGGTGCCGCCACGCCCCAGCGCGGCGCCTCCACCGTCGATCCAGAGCCCGACGACGGCGGCGAAATCCTGGTCACCGGCTCGCGGATCAAGCAGGACCCCAATGACAGCGCGCTGCCGCTCCAGATCATCACCACGCAGGAACTGACCCGCAACGGCATCTCGAGCCCCGAACAGCTCATCAGCTTCCTGACCACCAACGGCTCGGGCGCGGACAACCTCGCGTCCAACGCCGACGTCACCAGCGGCGCACAGCGCGGCACCAACGGGCTGTCCGCGGCGAACCTGCGCGGACAGGGGTCGGCGGCGACGCTGGTCCTGCTCAACGGCCGCCGCGTCGCCGCACACGGGCTCACCGGCCAGGCGGTCGACGTCAACCAGATCCCCTTCGCCGCGATCGAACGGGTCGAGGTGCTGAAGGACGGCGCCTCGGCGATCTACGGCACCGATGCGATCGGCGGGGTCATCAACTTCATCACCCGCACCAACTATACCGGGCTCGGGCTCCAGGCGTTCGACGACATCACCCAGGACGGCGGCGGCAACATCTATCGCCTGTCCGGGATCGCGGGGTGGGGCGACCTCAAGGAGCAGGGGTTTAACGTCATGGGCGCGGTCAGCTACAGCTGGAACCGCATCCTGCGCGGGTCGGACCGCGACTTCGTCAACGGCGACCAGCCCGGTCGCGGCCTGTCGGTTGACACCCGCGGCACCCCGATCGCGACCGCGTTCCCGCTCAACCCCAGCGCGCTCTATTACTCCACCGGCACGCTGCTCGGCGGCACCTCGGGCGTGAACATCCTGCCGGGGCTGACCTACAACGACAACGGTACCGTCCGCCGTGCCGATGGCGGCATCAACGTGCTCGACCTGCCCGGCGGGGCGGGGTGCGAGACGATGGACGGCGGCATGGCCTATGACGACGCGCTGTGGGCCAACCCCGCCGCACGCTTCGCCTGCGCGTGGGACACCGGCCGCGCCGCGGTGATCCAGCAGCCGATCCGGACGCTGACCTACTATACGCGCGGGGTCGTGCGCGTCGCGGGCGAGCACCAGCTCTCCGTCGAGGTCACCGGCTCCGACGCCGATTCGGCCAAGAGCTTCTCCAACGCGCAGGTCTCGGGCAACACCACCAACCTGCCGGTCGCCTATCCGCTCAACGACCTGACCCGCGACACCTACAACGCGGTCTACAACCGGATCGCGGCATCCTTCCCCGGCATCGCCGGCAACTACGGCAAGCCGATCGCCTATCGTTGGCGCTGCATCGCCTGTGGCCCGCGCGAATACGAGACGAGCACCAGGACGCTGCGGGTGGCGCTCGCCGCCGAAGGGCCGCTGTGGGAGGGCTGGGACTATCGCGCCGGCGGCTCCTACGCGCGCTCCGAATCGTCCTCCGTCCTCGGCTCGGGCTATTTCTATCGCGGCACGCTGGCGAGCGGCGCCAACGACCCCGCCGCCCCGCGCGCGCCGGGCACCACCATCGGCGGGCTGGCGGGGCTGCTCAACGCCGGCATCCTCAACCCGTTCTCGATCGACCAGTCCCCCGCCGCACTCGCCGGGCTCGCCGCGGTGTCGGCGGAGGGCGCGACGCTCTACGGCGGCAAGTACGAGGTGCGCCAGATCGACTATTCGATCTCCGGCCCGCTGTTCCGCATCTGGGGCGGCGATATCCGCATGGCTGCCGGAATCGACTACCGGCGCGAGGATTACGGGTTCGACGGCTCCCCCGCCGCCGCCGCGTCGGCGCCGGTCATCTTCCTCGCCGCGTTCGACAACATCAACGCGCTCGCCGGGGTACGGCGCACGGTCAAGGCCGCCTATGCCGAGGTGCTGGTGCCGATCGTCGAACAGCTCGAGGTGACCGGCGCCTTCCGGGTCGACGACTATACGGGCTTTGGCACCACCACCAATCCCAAGGTGTCGGTGAAGTTCAGGCCGTGGCAGCCGCTGCTGTTCCGCGGCTCGTACAATACGGGCTTCCGAGTGCCCTCGTTCAACCAGATCTTCAACGGCATCACCGAGACGCCCTATGCCGGCCGCGACCTGGCGGATCCGATCCGCTGCCCCGGCGGCCTGCCCAATGCCGCGATCCCGGCCTGCGCGGTCATCCAGCCCGCCGTCCTGACCGGCGGCAACCGCCAGCTCGGGCCGGAAACCGCCGAACAGTTCTCGCTGGGCGGGGTAATCCAGCCCGGCCCACGCTTCTCCGCCTCGCTCGACTGGTGGATCATCAACGTCGACGACACCATCCAGGTGCTCACCGAGCGCCAGCTGATCGACAACGCCGCGCTGTTCGAAGGCCGCTTCCCCCGCGACGCGGCGGACAACATCGTCGCGATCGACCGCACCGCGATCAACGCCGGCGCGCGCCGGACCCAGGGGCTGGAGGTCGCGTTGCGCGGCGGGGTGGAGGGGCTGGGCGGCGTCTTCACCGCGGGGCTCGACGGCACCTATCTGCTCAAGAAGCGCGAGAAGCTGACCCCCACCGCGCCCTACGGCCCCAGCCTGATCGGCGTTTTCACCTTTGCCGGCGACCTCGGGCTGCGGTGGAAGCACAATGCCTTTCTCAGCTGGTCGAGCGACGACGTCACGCTGTCGCTGACCCAGATCTTCCGCAACGGCTACCGCAATCAGGCGCTGCCAGGGATCGCCAACGGCACCGTCACCCGGCCCGACTACAACCCGCGGGTCGACGACTACGTCACCTACAACCTGTCGGTCGGCTATACCGGGTTGGAAGGGTTCCGCCTGACCGCGGGGGTGCGCAACCTGTTCGACCGCGATCCGCCCTTTGCGATCACCTATGATTCGGCGACGGGCGCGGGCAGCTCGTGGGAGCCGCGCGTCGCCGACCCGCGCGGACGCTCGTTCACGATCGCGGCGGAGGTGAAGTTCTAGGCTGGCCGGCGAAAGCGCGCAGGCGCGCCACACCGGCCCCGACCGGCCCCGACCGGCCGTGCGCCGGCAACGATCGACAACGCGGTGCACCGGGCCGCTGACCCGCAGCCATGGCGCCCGCCGACCCGGCGCGGGCCTTGCCGATCGGCAGAGTCGTGGTCGCAATGGTGCCCGATTAAGTCTGCCATGCGTTGAAAGATGTCTAGCTGCCCTAGCTTAGTGCTTTATATGACAGCCTAGTTTGCCCATTTCGGTGCAGCCATGCTGCTGTGTGTTGTTTTTGCGCGTTGGCGTGTTGTGTGATGGTGCCGGGCAATGACCGTGACGTGCCGATGACCCAGGGGAGACATGCCATGCCCGCCTCTCGCGCCTATGCGCACGACCCCGGCGTACCCGCGCTGCGTCGGCTGCTCGCGCTCAACCCCGCGCTCGACGACGATGCGCTGGCCGCATTGCGGGTTGCGATTGCGCGGACCCGCACCGTACGCCCGCATCGCGAGCTGATGAGCGAAGGGCGCGACATCGTCGAAACGCTGCTGGTGCTCGACGGCTGGGCCGCGCGCGTCCGTCAGCTGGCGGACGGCCGGCGTCAGATCATGAACTTCATCCTGCCCGGCGACCTCATCGGCCTGTGCGATTACGACCAGCCGGTCGCATCCTCCACCATCGTCGCGATCACCCCCGTCACGATCTGCACCGCCCCCGACCGGTCGGTGTCGCCCAGCCTGGCGCGCGCCTATGCGATCAGCCGCGCGATGGACGAGGCGCATCTGATGGCGCAGATCACCCGCCTGGGGCGCCTCAACGCGCATGAACGCATCGCCGACCTGTTGCTCGAGCTTCTCGAGCGGCTGTCGCTGGTCGGGCTGGCGACGGGGGGCAGCTTCGTGATGCCCCTGACGCAGGAGGTGGTCGCCGATGCGCTGGGGCTCACCTCGGTTCACGTCAACCGCATGCTTCAGCAGGCACGCCGCGCGGGCGAACTGGTCTGGAGCGGGCGCGACCTGATGCTCACCGCGCCCGACGACCTGCGCGGCGCGATCGGGCGCAACCCGGTGCAGGTGGTGCGGCGCGCGGAGTAGGCGCGTCGCCCGCTCCCCGCCGCCGGCCGCATATCCGGCCCATATCCGGCGGCGCAGACGCGGATTTCCGGCAAGGATGCCATGACAAAGGGGGCGGCTCCACCAGGAACCGCCCCCTTCGTTTCCGCCCGGCGCCACGGGCCAGGCCCGTGGCGTCGCAACGCTTACTTCAGCTCGACGGTCGCGCCGGCGCCTTCCAGCTGCGCCTTCAGCTTCTCGGCCTCGTCCTTGTTGATGCCTTCCTTGACGGGCTTGGGGGCACCCTCGACCAGCGCCTTCGCCTCGGTCAGGCCCAGGCCGGTGATCGCGCGGACCTCCTTGATGACGTTGATCTTCTTGCCGCCGTCGCCGGTCAGGATGACGTCGAACTCGGTCTTCTCCTCGACGGCCGGGGCCGCCGCACCGCCGCCGCCGGCGGCCGGCGCCGCAACCGCCGCAGCGGCCGACACGCCCCACTTCTCTTCGAGCAGCTTCGACAGCTCGGCGGCCTCGAGGACGGTGAGCTCGCTCAGCTGGTTAACCAGCGCGTTCAGGTCTGCCATGATCTATCTTCCCTAATCGTCGGACCCAGCGAACGCCGGGGTCTGCATTGCAATCAACACCCCGGCCGTGGCCGGGGTAACGGAAATCAAGCTGCTTCCTTCTCGGCATAGGCCGACAGGACGCGCGCGATCTGCGCCGCGGGTGCCTGCGTGATCGTGGCGAGCTTCGTGGCGGGTGCCACGATGAGCCCGACGATCTTGGCACGCAGTTCGTCCAGCGACGGCAAGGTCGCAAGCGCCTGCACGCCGGCCATGTCGAGCGCGGTTGCGCCCATCGCCCCGCCGACGATCTCGAACTTGTCGGTCGTCTTGGCGAAATCGACGGCGACCTTGGCGGCCGCGACCGGGTCGGTCGACGTCGCAAGGCCGACCGGGCCGGTCAGCATCTCGCCGATCGAGCCATAGTCGGTGCCGTCCAGCGCGATCCTGGCAAGCTTGTTCTTCGAGACCTTGTAGGTCGCTCCGGCTTCCCGCATCCGGTTGCGCAGCGTCGTCGACTGCGCCACCGTCATCCCCAGGTTGCGGGTGACGACCACCACACCGACCTGCGAGAAATTGCGGTTGAGCTCGGCAACGGCCGCGGCCTTTTGAGCACGATCCATGCCATTCTCCACGTCAAGGTACCCCGCAAAGGACGGGGGACCGGTTACGAACCGGCCACGGGGATCACCCGCCGCCGGGGTGTCCATCGACTGGGGAATGGGCGATCGGCCGGACGCCAAGGGGCGCCGGTCGGAACACTGTTCATACCCCGCCTCGGCAGGACATTAAGCCGGGCGAACCCGGCACCTGCTGTCTCGGACGGGTCCGGCGGGCAAGGCCCGTCGAACGTGGGGCGCCCCTAGCGCAGGGCGAGCGTCCGGTCAACGCCGTCACGCAAGTGTCGCGCGCCCGCAACCGTTCCGCCCCCGAACCGTCGCACGGCTGCAACCGCCCGGGGGTACAAGCGCCGCAAGGCCGACCGCAAGGGGGCGGGGCCATCGGGGGACCGGCGATGAAGACTACCACCAGCGCGCTCGACATCTACCATGACGGCGATGTCGACACCAACCGGTCGGGCAATCCGCACCTGGGCGACCTGATCGCGACCCGCTATTCGCGGCGTCAGACGCTGATGGGCGGGCTGTCGGCGGCGGGCGCGGCGGTGTTCGGCGGGATGCTGCTCGCGGGTTGCGACGACGACGATCCCGACCGCGCCGTCACCGTCTCGGCGGGCGACGCGATTGCCACCAGCAGCGGGCGCACCGTGACGCTGAACGGCAGCGTCGGCAGCGGCACCGCCGCTGGCGTCGCATGGAGCCAGGTCGGCGGCCCCCCGGTGACGATCGACAACGCCACCGCCACCGCCGCCAGCTTCGTCGCCCCCGCGGTGGCGACCGCGACCCCGCTCGTGTTCCGCTTCACCGCCACCAGCGCCGATGGCCTGCGGACACAGGCGGACACCACCGTCACCGTGTCGCCCGCCCAGCTCGGCTTCACCGCCGTGGCCAAGAGCCTTGCGGATGTCGTCGCCGTGCCCGCCGGCTACACCGTCACCGTGCTGTACCGCGTCGGCGATCCGATCGCGGCGGGCGTGTCGGCCTATGCCAACAACGGCACCGACGGCAATTTCGCCCAGCGCGCGGGCGACCATCACGACGGCATGACCTATTTCGGGCTCGCCGCCGCCGGCACCGCCCCCGATCCGAACAACAGCGGCCGCGGCCTGCTCGCGCTCAATCACGAGAACATCTCGGGCACGGTCAACTACCTGCATCCCGCCGGCCAGACCGGCAACGTCGCCGGCGGCACCCGTCCGGAGGCGGAGGCGATCAAGGAGATCGAGGCCCATGGCGTTTCGGTGGTCGAGGTCGTCCGCGCCGCCGGCAACGGCGCGTGGAGCTACGTCCAGGCGTCCGGTTTCAACCGCCGCATTACCCCGAACACCCCCATGCAGGTCAACGGACCCGCCCGCGGCCACCCCCTGCTGCGTACCCGCTTCTCCCCGGACGGCACCCGGGCGCGGGGCACGATCAACAACTGCGCCAACGGCACCATGCCATGGCACACCTATCTCACCGCCGAGGAGAACTGGGCCGGCTACTACCGCCGCGACGCATCCGACGTCGCCGCCCGCACCGCCGCCGGGCGCGGCCGGGAAGTGCGCTCGCTCGACCGCTATGGCGTGACCAGCACCAGCGGCAACAATCGCTGGTCCACCGTGACCCCGGCCGATGCGTCGAGCACCGTGTTCTCCCGCTGGAACGCGACCGCCACCACCGGCGACGGCACCGCCGATTTCAGCCACGACCCCTTCACGATGGGCTGGATCGTCGAGATCGACCCGTTCGACGCCCGATCCACCCCCCGCAAGCGCACCGCGCTCGGCCGCATGAACCATGAAGGCTGCCAGATCGGCCGCACGATCGCGGGGGTCCGCCCGGCCTTCTACATGGGCGACGACGCGCAGAACGAGTATATCTACAAGTTCGTCTCCGCGGTCGCCTGGTCCGCCGCCGATGCGACCGCGGCGGACCGGCTGGCGATCGGGGACAAGTATCTCGACGCGGGCACGCTCTACGTCGCCCGCTTCGACGCGGACGGCAGCGGCCGGTGGCTGCCGCTCGTTTTCGGCCAAGTGCCCGACGTGCCCGCCACCGCGACGCTGCCGGGCTACGTCTTCGCCGACCAGGCGGACATCCTCGTCAACACGCGCCTTGCCGCCGACATGCTCGGCGCCACCCGGATGGATCGGCCCGAATGGACCGCGGTCAACCCGGCCACCGGCGAGATGTACTGCACCCTCACCAACAACGCGTCGCGCACCCCCGCCGGCACCGATTCATCCAATCCGCGCGCCTATACCGATCCCAAACTGCCCCAGGGTGATCTCGTCAACGCTGACCCGCCCACCACCGCACAGGCAAGTCGCGGTAACGCCAACGGCCACGTCATCCGCCTGCGCGAAGTGGGCGACACCTCGGAAGCGCTGAGCTTCCGGTGGGACATCTACGCGTTCGCCGCGGGCGCGGACCTCGACGCCGCCACCATCAACCTGTCGGGGCTCGACGCGACCAACGACTTCTCCTCGCCCGACGGGATGTGGTTCGGCCTGCCCACCAACGTCACCGGCCAGGCGACGC
>Ga0325401_1001161_pt1 | contig 21660 bp, 23 predicted proteins | sample PopdelMetagenome_FD_205666 | JGI IMG/M metagenome (GOLD analysis project Ga0325401, IMG submission 205666) | Populus deltoides microbial communities from Bellville, Georgia, United States - Xylem-PdKOR-R2 | ecosystem: Host-associated > Plants > Phyllosphere > Stem > Wood/Secondary xylem | place... | reverse complement strand
CGAGGTCACGCTGGTGACGTTCGACGCCCGCACGGTCGGAGCGATGTCGTGCAACCCGGCGGTCGGCGGGTTGGGCAAGGGGCATTTGGTCCGCGAGGTCGACGCGTTCGACGGCTTGATCGCGCGCGCGGCCGACGCGGGCGCGATCCACTATCGGATGCTCAACCGATCCAAGGGCATGGCGGTGCGCGGACCCCGCGTGCAGGCTGACCGCCGCCGCTTTGCCGCCGCCGTCCAGGAGGCGGTCGCCACGCAGGGGCGGGTGACGGTGGTCGAAGGCGATGCGATCGGGCTGAACCTGGCCTGCGGCCGCGTCCGCGGCGTGCGGCTGGCGGACGGGTCGGTGATCGCGGCGGACGCGTGCGTGATCGCCGCCGGCACCTTCCTGGCGGCGCGGCTGTTCCGGGGCGTGGAGCGCGATGCGGGCGGGCGCGTGGGCGAGCGGGCGGCGGGACCCCTGGCGGCCGCCCTGCGCGACCTGGCGCTGCCGATGGCACGATTGAAGACCGGCACGCCCCCGCGCATCGACGGGCGGACGATAGACTGGGCGCGGCTGGCGGAGCAGCCTTCGGACGCCGAGCCGTGGACCTTCTCTCCTATGACGACGACGCGGCGGTTACCGCAGCTGGCGTGCGCCGTCACGCGCACCAACGATGCGACGCACGACGTGATCCGCGCCGCACTCGACCGGTCGCCGTTGTTCACCGGGGCGATCGACGCAGAGGGGCCCCGTTACTGCCCGTCGATCGAGGACAAGGTGCATCGATTCGGCGATCGCGACGGGCATCAGATATTCCTGGAGCCTGAGGGGCTGGACGATCCGATCGTCTATCCCAACGGCATCTCCACCTCGCTGCCCGCCGACGCGCAGGCGGCGATGCTGGCGACGATCCCGGGCCTAGAACGGGCGACGATCCGCGTGCCGGGCTACGCCGTGGAATATGACCATGTCGATCCGCGCGCGTTGGACCGGACGTTGGCGGTGCGCGACGTGCGCGGGTTATTCATGGCGGGCCAGGTCAACGGCACGACCGGATATGAGGAGGCGGCGGCGCAAGGGCTGGTCGCCGGCGTCAACGCCGCGGCGGTCGCGCTGGGGATCGAGGGATGGGAGCCGGACCGGGCCACGAGCTATATCGGCGTGATGGTGGACGACCTGACGCTGCACGGCGTCACCGAGCCCTATCGAATGCTGACGGCGCGGGCGGAATACCGGCTCACGCTACGCGCGGACAATGCCGAGACGCGACTGGGAGCGACGGCGCGGGCGCTTGGGTGCGTGGGGGCGGAACGGACACGGCATCAAGTGGAACGGGAGGACGCGCGCAGGACGTTCCGCGAGCGGCTGAACAGATCCGTCGCGGGCGGGACCTTGCCTGAGGCAGCGGGGGCGGAGCGAGCCAGCGCCCGACGGACGGCGTTCGACTGGCTGCGCGTTCGTGACCTGACGCTGGACGACGTGGCGCCTGGTGCCGCAGCGGACGTGCCGACGGACATTGCCGACGAACTGGTGGAGGACGCACGCTACGCGCCGTATCTTGCGCGGCAGGCGCAGGAGCAGGCCGATCAGCGGCGCGAGGAGGCCCGGTCGCTGCCCCCCGCCATCCGCTATGCGGAGGTGCGAGGACTGTCGTCGGAGATGGTAGAGCGGCTGGAAGCGGCGCGACCAGCGACGCTGGCGCAGGCGTCGCGCGTTCGCGGCATATCCCCCGCGGCCGTCACAGCGGTGCTGCTCCATGCCCGAAAGATGGCGGGATGACGGAGGACGAGGCGCGGGACTGGGTCGCGACCCGTTACCCGGCGGCAATGAACCAACTAACGGCGATCGTGAAAGCCGTGATCGACGAGAACGGGCGCCAGAACCTGATCGCACCGTCCACGGTGGCGACGATCTGGTCGCGCCATATGGTCGACTCGCTGCAATTGCTTGGATTGGTGCGAGAGGGGGCCACCGGTACCTGGGTCGATATCGGCACGGGGGGAGGGTTCCCGGGTTTGGCGGTCGCCATCGTCTGGACAGGTAAGGTGATACTGGTCGAGCCACGACGGAGGCGGGCCGAGTTCCTGACTGACACGGCCGCGCGATTGAACCTGACGAACGTCGACGTTCGTGCGCAACGGATCGAGATGGTTCGTGATCGCGCCGATATCGTATCGGCGAGAGCGGTGGCGTCGATCACGGAGCTTGTCGCGGCGGCGGGTCACGTGTCATCAGGCAGCACGCGATGGCTGTTGCCGCGTGGCAAGGTCGAAACAGACGAATTGGATCGTGTGGGGCGGGGCGGCTTTATGTTTCACGTGGAACAAAGCCTGACTTCCGATACCTCGTCGATCGTCATACTCGACGATCGACGCGATCCGTCAGGACGGAAAACGGGCCAGGAAACGGGCCAGGAAACGGGAAAGCGCGCATGACCGTGGTGGCGGTGGCCAATCAGAAGGGCGGGGTGGGCAAGACTACCACGGCCATCAACATCGCCACAGCGCTGGCGGCGACGGGGATGCGCACGCTGCTGATCGACCTCGATCCGCAGGGCAACGCCTCGACCGGGCTGGGTATCGGGCGGGACGATCGCGAACGGTCATCGTACGACCTGCTGTTGGGCGACGCATCGCTGAGCGAGACGGTTATCGCCACCGGCGTGCCGTTGCTGGACGTGGTGCCAGCGACGCAGGACCTGTCCGGCGCCGAGGTCGAGATGGTCGACATGGGCGATCGTACGCACCGGCTGGCAAACGCGCTGGCGCCGGTACGGGGGCGGTGGGACGCGGTGCTGATCGATTGTCCGCCGTCGCTGGGGCTGCTGACGATCAACGCGCTGGTGGCGTCGGACCGATTGCTGGTGCCGCTACAATGCGAGTTCTTCGCGCTGGAGGGGCTGAGCCAATTGCTGACCACCGTCGAGCGGGTGCGGACGCGCTTCAATCCGGGGCTGAAGATCGCGGGCGTGGCGCTGACGATGTTCGACCGGCGCAACAACCTGACCGATCAGGTGGCGGCCGACGTGCGCCAAGTGCTGGGGCCGGTAGTGTTCGACGCGGTGATCCCGCGCAACGTACGCCTGTCCGAAGCGCCGAGCCACGGCTTGCCCGCGCTGATCTACGATCACCGCTGCACGGGTAGCCAAGCTTATATCTCGCTGGCACGCGAACTGATCGGGCGGCTGCCGTCGCCGAGGAAAGCGGCGTGAGCGCGGCGGCGACGCGGCGGCGACCCGGCGGTCTGGGCCGCGGCCTGGGCGCCTTGCTGGGTGAGATCGCGCGCGAGGAGCCGGTCGACGGCGCGTCGGGCGAAGGGGCGGGGCGGGTCGCCGCGGCGGGGCTGCGGACGCTGCCCGTCAAGACGCTGAAACCCCATCCGGGCCAGCCGCGTCGGCGCTTCGACGAGGCGCAGCTGGACGAGCTGGCGGGGTCGATCGCTGCGCGCGGACTGATCCAGCCGATCGTCGTCCGGCCCGAAGGGCGCGATTACCAGATCGTCGCGGGCGAGCGGCGCTGGCGCGCGGCGCAGCGCGCGGGCCTGTCCGAAGTGCCGGTGGTGGTGCGCGACTTCAGCGACGCCGAGACGCTGGAAGTGGCGCTGGTAGAGAATATCCAGCGCCAGGATCTGAACGCGATCGAGGAAGCGCAGGCGTATCAGCGATTGTCGGGCGAGTACGGCCACACGCAGGAGGCGCTGGCGCGGATCGTCGGCAAGAGCCGCAGCCACGTGGCGAACCTGTTGCGCCTGTTGGAACTGCCGCCCGACGTGCAGCAGATGGTGGTCGAGGGGCGGCTGTCGATGGGCCACGCGCGCGCCGTGCTGGGGGCCGCCGACGTGGAGGGCCTGGCGCGGCAGGTGGTCGATCGCGGCCTGTCGGTACGCGAGGCGGAGAAGCTGGCGCGCGGCGCCAAGCCCGCCGCGCGACGCCAGCGCGACGAGGGGGCGATGCCGGCCGCCGAGCCGATGGTCCCGGACGCCGACCTGGCAGCGGTGGAGAATCATCTGGCCGACCTGCTGGGCCTGGCCGTGCGGATCGCCACCGACGGCGCGTCGGGCAGCGTGACGATCGATTTCGCGACGCCCGATCAGCTGGACATGATCTGCCAACGGCTGACGGGCGGGGAAATCTAGGTTTACAAGGGAGCCCACCGTCGTTGCGAGTCGGTTGCGCTTCCCCCGGCAAGCCGGCGTGCCTAGATAGGCCGCTCCCCCGAAACGGACCCGTTGAGTTATGGCGCGCAAGATCGACCTCGAAGCCCTTTGCAACCAGAAGGGCCTGCGCATCACCGAGCAGCGCCGCGTGATCGCCCGCGTGCTGTCGGAGGCCGAGGACCATCCCGACGTGGAAAAGGTCTATGCCCGCGCGTCGGCGATCGACCCGGGCATCTCGATCGCCACCGTGTACCGCACGGTGCGCCTGTTCGAGGAGGCGGGCATCCTGGACCGGCACGATTTCGGCGACGGGCGCGCGCGCTACGAACCGTCGCCCGAGGCGCATCACGACCATCTGATCGACGTCGAGAACGGCCGGGTGATCGAGTTCGTCGATCCCGAGCTGGAGCAACTGCAAAAGGCGATCGCCGAGCGGCTGGGGTTCCGGCTGGTCGACCATCGGATGGAACTCTACGGCGTGTCGCTGGACCGCAAGAACTGAGCGTCGCGGGGGGCGTTCGCGCGGGCATCCGGCTGGCGGTGCTGGTCGGGGCGTTGGGCGGCGGGCTTCTGCTGCACGGGGCATGGCGCGTCGCGGGGCGGCCGTCACCCTGGCCGCGGCGGTTCCTGGGCTTTTCGGCGCGGGTCTTCGGGGCGGAGTTGCGCGTCGAGGGGGCGGTGCCGCGGGGCGGGCTGATCGCGTCCAATCACCTGAGCTGGCTCGACATACTCCTGCTGGGCGGGGCGACGGGCTGCGCGTTCGTGGCGCGGGCCAATCTGAACGCGGTGCCGCTCGTGGGGTGGCTGTGCCGGATCAACCGGACCGTGTTCGTCGAGCGCGAGAACCGGGCGGGCGTAGCGGCGCAGGTGGCGGCATTGCGCGACGCGCTGGGGGCAGATCGGCCGGTAACGGTGTTTCCCGAAGGGACGACGGGGGACGGCACCACCCTGCTGCCGTTCAAGCCGGCGTTGTTCGCAGCGCTGGACCCGGCGCCGGCTGGCGTGATGCTGTACCCGGTGCGCATCGACTACGGCGCGGCCACGGGCGAACTGGCCTGGGTAGGGGACGAGCCGGGCGTCGCGCACGCGCGGCGCGTACTGGCCCGGCGGGGGCGGTTCCGGGCGACGCTGCGCTTCGCCGGGCCGATCGACCCGGCGGCGGTGTCGGGGCGCAAGGCGCTGGCGGCGGAAGCGCGGGCTCGGGTGGCGGGGGCGGGCGCGAACGGGTAGGGGGTGGGCATCATGTCCGATCCCAAAAGCTTTTACGTCAAGTCCTTCGGCTGCCAGATGAACGTCTACGACGGCGAGCGCATGGCCGAGCTGCTGAGCGCGCAGGGGATGCGCGCCACCGCGGAAGCCGGCGACGCCGACCTGGTGGTGCTGAACACCTGTCACATCCGCGAACGCGCGACGGAAAAGGTGTATTCGGACATCGGCCGGCTGCGAAAAGGCGGTCGCGACCCGATGATCGCGGTGGCGGGCTGCGTCGCGCAGGCCGAGGGCGAGGAGATCGTGCGGCGCGCGCGCGCCGACGTGGTGGTGGGGCCGCAAGCCTATCACCGGTTGCCCGCGCTGGTCGCGCAGGCGGCGGCGGGCGGCGCGGCGCTGGACACGGACATGACGCTCGACGCCGCGCACGGCCAGACCAAGTTCGCGCACCTGCCGCGGCGCGCACCGGCGCGGACCAGCGCCTTCCTGACGGTGCAGGAGGGGTGCGACAAGTTCTGCACCTATTGCGTGGTGCCGTACACGCGCGGGGCCGAAGTCTCGCGTCCCTATGCCCGGGTGATGGACGAGGCGCGCGCGCTGGCGGAAGGCGGCGTGCGCGAGGTGACGCTGCTGGGGCAGAACGTGAACGCCTGGGAGGGGCAGGACGATGCGGGCCGCCGCGTGGGGCTGGCGGGGCTGATCCGGGCGATCGACCGGTTGAGCGGCATCGAGCGCATCCGCTACACCACCAGCCATCCGAACGACATGGCCCAGGACCTGATCGACGCGCACGGCGACGTGGAAAAGCTGATGCCGTTCCTGCACCTGCCGGTGCAGGCGGGGTCGGACCGGGTGCTGAAGGCGATGAACCGGGCCCACACGCGCGACACCTATCTGCGGCTGCTGGAGCGGGTGCGGGCGGTCAGACCCGACATCGCGCTGTCGGGCGACTTCATCGTCGGCTTTCCGGGCGAGAGCGAGGCGGAGTTCGCCGAAACGTTGTCGTTGGTGGCGGCGGTGGGATACGCACAGGCCTATTCGTTCAAATATTCCCCCCGGCCGGGTACGCCCGCGGCGGGGATGGCGGGCGTGGTCCCCGCGGAGGTGATGGACGACCGTCTGCAACGGTTGCAGGCGGGGCTGGGGCGCGACCAGCTGGCGTTCAACCGCGGCACCACCGGGCGCGGGTGCAGCGTGCTGCTGGAACGGCCGGGCAAGCGGGCGGGGCAGATGATCGGGCGGTCGCCCTGGATGCAGTCGGTCCACGTGATGACCGACGCGCCCGCGGGCGCGCTGGTGGACGTGGTGCTGGGCGACGCGGGGCCGGTGTCGATGGCGGGCGCGGAGCGGGTGGCGGCTGCGGCGTGAGATCTCAGGCCGGCGCCAGCGCCGCCAGGGCATCGGCGGCGTAATCGGGCGCGCAGATCAGCAGGTCGGGCAGGTAGGTGTCGCAGCAGTTGTAGACGAGCGGACGGCCGTCGAGGCGCGAGCAGTGCAGGCCGTGCGCCAGCGCGACGGCGACGGGGGCCATCGAATCCCATTCGTGCTGGCCGCCGGCGTGGACGTAGAGTTCGGCCTGACCGCGCACCACCGCCATCGCCTTGGCCCCGGCCGATCCCATCGGGACGAGGTGGGCGTCCAGACGCTGGGCGACGCGCAGCGCCTGTTCGGGGGGGCGGGTGCGGCTGACGACGATGCGGGGGCGGCCGGCATGTATGGGCCGTGCCGAGATCCGGTCGGATCGCAGCACGAGATCGGCGTCGGGCAGCGCCACCGCGCCCAGCACGGGGGCGCCGTCGATCGCGAGGCCGACATGGACGGCCCAGTCGTCGCGCCCTTCCGCATATTCGCGCGTGCCGTCGACGGGGTCGACGATCCAGACGCGCGCGTGGGACAGCCGCGCGCCGTCGCACTCGCTTTCCTCAGACAACAGCCCGTCGTCGGGACGCGCCGCGCGGATGGCGCGGGTCAGGAACTGGTTCGCGACCTGATCGCCGGCCGCGCCCAGCGCCTTGCCCTGGAACGCCCCGCTGTCGCGCACTTCGATCAGGATGCGGCCCGCGGCCCGGGCCAGGCGCGCGGCCAAGTCCGCGTCGGCGGACGTAGCGGCGGTCACGGGATCAGCCGACGGACGATGATCCGCGCGGCCTCCTCGGCCGACACGGCGGCGGTGTCGATGTGGATTTCCGGGTCTTCCGGCGGTTCGTAGGGACTGTCGATGCCGGTGAAGTTCGCGAGCTTGCCGCTGCGCGCCTTGGCGTACAGGCCCTTCACGTCGCGCGCCTCCGCGGTGGCGAGCGGGGTATCGACGTGCACCTCCACGAACTCGCCCGGCGCGGCCATCGCGCGCACCATGTCGCGCTCGGCGCGGAAGGGGGAGATGAAGGCGGCGATGACGATCAGCCCGGCGTCCGTCATCAACCGCGCCACCTCACCCACGCGGCGGATGTTCTCCACCCGGTCGGCGTCGGTGAAGCCCAGGTCGCGGTTCAGCCCGTGGCGGACATTGTCGCCGTCGAGCAGGAAAGTGTGGCGGTTCATCCGCGCCAGCTCGCGCTCGACCAGATTGGCGATGGTGGACTTGCCCGCTCCCGACAGGCCGGTCATCCAGACGATGGCGGGACGCTGGTTCTTGAGCGCGGCGCGGGCGGTGCGGTCGACGTCGATCGGCTGGTGATGGATATTCTGCGCGCGGCGCAGACTGAAATGCAGCATCCCCGCCGCCACCGTGGCGTTGCTGGCGCGATCGACCAGCACGAAGCCGCCGAGCTGACGATTGTCGGCGTAGGGCTCGAACACCAGCGGCCGGTCGGTGGACAGGTTGGCGACGCCGATCTCGTTCAATTCCAGCGTACGCGCGGCCAGCCGTTCGGTGGAATTGACGTCCACGCGGTATTTGGGCGGCTGGACGGTGGCGCCCACCGTCTGAGTGGCGAGCTTGAGCCAGTATCCGCGGCCGGGCAGCAAGGGCTCGTCCGCCATCCAGACGATCGTCGCCTCGAACTGGTCCGCACTCTCGGGCGGGGCGTCGGCCGCGGCGATCACGTCGCCGCGCGCGCAATCGACCTCGTCCGCCAGCACCAGCGTCACCGACTGGCCGGCAACCGCACGGGGCAGATCACCGTCCAGCGTGACGATACGGGAAACCTTGGTGGTTCTTCCTGACGGTAGAATACGTACCAGGTCATCCGGCGCGACCTCACCGCCGGCGATCAGACCGGAGAAGCCACGAAAATCGAGGTTCGGCCGGTTGACCCATTGCACGGGCAGGCGAAACGGCTGCGCGCGATCGGCCTGTGCATCGATCTCCACCGTCTCCAGATGCTCGATCAGTGTTGGCCCGGTGTACCACGGCGTTTCGTCGGACCGGGCGACGACGTTGTCGCCACGGAAGCCGGACAAGGGGATGGGTGTGAAGCTGGCTATGCCGATGCCATCGGCGAAGGCGCGATAGTCGCCGACGATGCGGTCGAACGCACCTTGGTCATAGCCGACCAAATCCATCTTGTTGACCGCCAGCACGATGTGACGGACACCGAGTAGGTGCGCGAGGTAGCTGTGGCGGCGCGTCTGGGTGAGGATGCCCTTGCGCGCGTCGACCAGGATCACGGCTAGGTCTGCGGTGGACGCGCCCGTCACCATGTTACGAGTGTACTGCTCATGGCCGGGCGTATCAGCGACGATGAACTTGCGCCGTTCGGTCGCGAAGAAGCGATAGGCGACGTCGATGGTGATGCCCTGCTCGCGCTCGGCCGCCAGCCCGTCGACCAGCAGCGCGAAGTCGATCGCGGACCCTTGCGTGCCGATGCGGCGCGAATCATCCGCCAAGGCGTCGAGCTGGTCGGCGAAGATGGCGCGGGTGTCGTAGAGCAGCCGGCCGATCAGCGTTGACTTGCCGTCGTCGACGCTGCCGCAGGTCAGGAAGCGCAGCAGCGACTTGGTGCGGTGGCGGTCGAGATAGGCGTGGATATCCTGCGCAACCAGCGCGTCGGGACGATAGGCGGCGTCCGTGCCGGTGCCGGCGATGGGGGCGGCCATCAGAAATACCCCTCCTGCTTCTTCTTCTCCATGCTGGCGGCGCCCGCCTCGCGGTCGATGGCGCGGCCCTGGCGCTCGCTGGTGACGGACAGCAGCGTTTCCCGGATCACGTCGGTCAGCGTCGCCGCCTCGCTCTCGACCGCGCCGGTCAGCGGGTAACAGCCGAGCGTACGGAAGCGGATCGAGCGTTCGACTGGCGTCTCACCGGGTTCGAGCCGAAAGCGATCGTCGTCGACCATCAGAATCAGCCCGTCGCGCATCACGGTGGGGCGCGGCGCCGCGAAGTAGAGCGGCACGATCGGCACGTCGTTGAGTTGAATATATTGCCACACGTCCAGCTCGGTCCAGTTGGAGATGGGAAACACGCGAACGCTTTCCCCCTTGGCGTGACGAGCGTTGTAGAGGTTCCACAGCTCGGGTCGCTGGTTGCGCGGATTCCAGCGATGGCCGGCGGAGCGGAACGAGAAGACGCGCTCCTTGGCGCGGGCTTTCTCCTCGTCGCGGCGCGCGCCGCCGAACGCGGCGTCGAAACCGTGCAGGTCGAGTGCCTGTTTCAGCCCTTCCGTCTTCCACAGGTCGGTGTGGAGCGCGCCGTGGTCGAAGGGGTTGATGCCGCGCGCCTCCGCGTCCGGATTGCGGTGGACGATCAGTTCCATGCCGCTGTCGCGCGCCACGTGGTCGCGCAGGTCGTACATGGCGCGGAACTTCCACGTGGTGTCGACGTGAAGCAACGGGAAGGGCGGGGGCGAGGGATAGAAGGCCTTGCGCGCCAGGTGCAGCAGCACGGCGGAATCCTTGCCCACCGAGTAGAGCATCACCGGCCGCTCGCATTCGGCCACCACCTCGCGGAAGATGTGGATGCTCTCGGCCTCCAGGCGCTGGAGATGGGTGAGCGGGGGCAGGGTCATTCGGGTGACTTCGGTCCTGATCGGGATGAGGCGCGATATGGCGGGTGCGGGCGGGGGACGCCATGTCGCCAGGGCTTGGGCGGGCTGAAGGGGGGCTTTGAGGATTGGAGGCGGATGGAACGGGCCGCCGCGGCGAGGCCGCGTCGTCGGACGGGCCCTGCCCGCCGGCCGGGCGGGGCGGGGCGGGGTGTACCCGCCCCGCCTATAGCTGATGCCCCGTCCGGTCCCGCTTGGTTGCCAGATACGCCGCGTTGTGGGGGTTGGGGGGCAGGCGATGGGCCACGCGTTCCGCGACCGATACGCCGTGCGCTTCGAGTCCCGCGACCTTGAGAGGGTTGTTGGTGAGCAGCCGCACGCGGTGCTGGCCCAGCAGTTCGAGCATCCGCGCCGCCTGGCCGAAGTCGCGCGCGTCCACCGCGAAGCCCAGCCGGGTGTTGGCGTCCACCGTGTCGAACCCCTGGTCCTGGAGCTGATAGGCGCGCAGCTTGTTGACCAGCCCGATCCCGCGCCCCTCCTGGCGCAGGTAGAGCAGGATGCCCCAGCCCGCCGCGTGGATGGCGGCGATCGCCGCGCGCAGCTGGGGGCCGCAGTCGCATTTCAGGCTGCCCAGCACGTCGCCCGTCAGACATTCGGAATGGAGGCGGACCAGCGGCGGGCTGCCGTCGGGCCGGCCGATCACCAGCGCCAGATGCTCGGTGCCGCCGGTAGTACGAAAGGCGACCACCTCCGCCCCCCCGTCCCCCTCGACGGGCAGGCGGGCGCGCACGGCGAGCGACAGCGTCTCCGCCCCCTCGAAGGCGGACAGGTCGGCCGCCGCGATCGCCGCCTCCGGATTCAGGCCGCCCACGAAGAAGGCGGGCAGCAGCCCGGCGACACGCGCGAGACGGAGCGCGGCGCGGGCGGCATCCGGCTGCGTCAGCGGTATTGCGCGAAACGGTCCCTTGAGCGGGGTGGCGAGGTCCAGCTGCGGATCTGCGAGTGCCACGGCGGCGCCGCGGTCGAGCCAGGGCGCGCGGTCGACCAGTACGGGGGCGTCGGGGTCGGCGGCCTCGCGCTGGTTGGCGAGTTTCAGCGTCGCGGCGCGGCCGGCGGAGATCAGCACGGGGGCGGTGCCTCGCGCGTCGAAGGCGGCGAGGCCGGGGTCGTCGGCGGTTTCGACCGGCAGGAGGGTGAGGCCGTCGACGGAGACGGGCCAACCGCGGCGCAGGGCGTCGATCGCGCGCGCCGCGGCGCGGGCGGGGGCGGGGGCGGCGCCAGCGGCGACGTCCCCGCCCGGCCGGCGGGGGGCGCCGAGCGCCTCCCGTTCGACGTCAGCCGGCCGGCGGGGGGCGCCCGGCGCCTCCCGTTCGACGTCATGATGCCCGTCGGAAACGGTATCGTCCGTGACGTCGGACGGAGGCGATGCCCCCGCCGGCCGGGCGGGGCCGGGGCCCCGCCGCAGAAGTCGAACTCCGTCATGATCGGCACGTGATCGGACGGCTTCTCCCACGACCGGCAGGGCTCGAACACGGTGTGGCGCGTCGCGGCCCCGGCGGCGGCGGGCGTCGCCCATTGATGGTCGAGCCGACGGCCCCGGTCGGAGGCGGCCCAGTCCTTCGCGCGGTAGCTCCACCAGGTATGCAGCCGGCCGGGCGCGGGGTGGAAGTGGCGGCCGAGATCGACCCAGTCCGCCGCCGCCCGCAACCGGTCCAGCGCGTCGACCTCTATGGGCGTGTGGCTGACCACGTCGATCAGCTGGCGGTGGCTCCACACGTCGCATTCGAGCGGCGCGACGTTGAAATCGCCCATCAGCAGCGTCGGGCGGTCGTCCAGTCCGGCCGACCAGGCGGTCATGCGTTCCAGGAAGTCGAGCTTCTGGCCGAACTTGGGGTTCACCTCGCGGTCGGGTACGTCGCCGCCGGCCGGCACGTACACGTTCTCCAGCCGGACGCCGTTGGGCAGGCGCACGCCGATGTGGCGCGCTTCGCGATTGGCCTGCCAGTCGAGGCGGTCGTCCTCCGTCACCGGCACCCGCGACAGGATGGCGACGCCGTGGTGCATCCGCTGGCCGTGGAGTACGGTGGAGTAGCCGAGCCTGACGAAGGCGTCGGCCGGGAAGTCCTGGTCGATCACCTTGGTTTCCTGAAGGCACAGCACGTCCGGCTCGTTCTCGCGCAGGAACCGCTCGACGATGGCGAGGCGGAAGCGGACGGAGTTGATGTTCCAGGAAGCTATCTTCACGGGGTGGGATGTAGGGGGATAGACGCGCGGCGGGAAGCCGCAGGCGAGCGCGGTAGGTCTATCCCCGGCCGGTCTCGCTATAGCGAGGTTCGACGGCGCGGCTTTGCCGCGACGCGGGGGGCAAAGTGGCGGACGGCCCGCTTTCATTCCCGTGAGGGCGGGAACTGGGGAATTCCTTCGTTCGGGGTTACTTGACCACTGTGGCACGTCTGGATCCCCGCCTGCGCGGGGATGACGAAAAGGGGAGGGGGCAGCGCCGCGGCGAAGCCGCGTCGTCGGTCGTCGCTATGGCGACGCCGGCCGGCGGGGGCCTTTTTGTGTCGCGCATGGCGCAGACACGGAAAGGCCCCCGCTCCGGGGGCATGGAGCGAGGGCCGACCTAGCGTTCGTCACGCGAGCGCGTCCGCTTTGCTGTCCCGGGCAACAGGGGGAAAATCCCGGTCGGCTCGGCGTCCGCGAATTGGGATATAGGCGTTCGAATCTGTCGCGCGGATGAACGCAACCGTTCAGTTTCGCCGCGTCTGCCTCCGCGGGTCGTTCCAGCGGAACGTGTTGTCGGCCACGGGCACGCCGAAACGCTGGTCGGTCAGCCGCACCATGGTGCGGTTGTTCTGGCTGTCGAGCGCCACCCAGCCCTGGAGCGTCAGCCCAGCCGGCCCGGCGGTACCGCGCGCGAATACCAGCGTGATGCGGCCGTATTCCGGGTGCGCCGGATCGCGCGCCTCGACCGAGATCAGCCGGTCGTCCGTCCCCGCCGTGACGCGCGCGAACCGCGATACGTCGCGCGACGGGTCGAGTAGCACGCCCAGAGGCGAGTTGCGGATCGGCCAGCGCTGCACCTGACGCACCTGATAATCGATAAAGGTCAGGGCGCCGCCCTCCGCGACGATCAAAAGCGGCACCCCCTTCTGATACTGGAAACGAATCTTGCCCGGCTGCTTCCAGCTGAGCGTGCCCGTCAACACTTGGCCGTTGCGGTCGGTCTGGCTGAAACCGGCGGTCATGGTGGAGATGCCGCGCAGGAAGCCCTGTACCTGGTTCAGGTCGGCGGCGGGCGCCCGGGCCGCGGCGGGGGCGGCGGCGATCAGGATGGCGGGAATGATGGCTTTCATGGCGCGGACGGGTGCGACTCGATGGTTGAACCAGGGGTGAAGAACGTGCCGGGGCCCGCGCCGTTGCCAGCGGCACCGCATACCCGCATGATCGATCGTTCATGACCGCTGCATCGGCCCAGCTTCCCGCGACGCGCGACCACCTAGCCGTACGGCACGCAGCCGATCGGCGCGGCATGGCGCTGTACGGCCTGCTGGGGTTCGCGGCGGGCCTGCCCTTCTACATGTTCTCGACGGTGCTGGTGCTGCGGTTGCAGGCGCACGGGGTGGGGCTGGCGATGATCGGCTTCTTCGCCTGGGTGCAGCTGCTGCCGACGTTCAAGTTCGCCTGGGCGCCGATGCTCGACCGGTACGACGTGCCGGGACTGTCGCGCTTCTACGGTCGGCGGCGGGGGTGGCTGATGCTGGCGGGATTGGGGGTCGCGGCGACGATGACGGCGCTGGCCTGTACCGACGACCGCGACCTGGGGGCGACGGCGCTGTTCGCCGTACTGCTGGCCTTCTGGACCACGACGCTGGAGATCGCGGCGGACGCGTGGCGCATCGAACGCTATCCGACGCGCGACGGACAGGGGCCGATCGTCGCGGCTAACCTATGGGGTTATCGGACCGCGATGGTCGCGGCGGGCAGCGGCGCGCTGCTGATCGCCGACGCGGCGAGCTGGACCGCGGCCTATCTAGCGATCGCTGCGGCGGCATTGGTGCCGCTGCCCGTGCTGGCGGCGACGCAGGGGGAGGCCGACGCCGATGTCGGGCGATGGGCGGCTTTGGGGAAGGGCGCGCTGGCCGGCGTCGCCATCCTGATGGCCAGCGGTGCCGCGGCGGCGGTGCTGGGTCGGGGATTGTTGGCCCTAGTGAGCGGTGTCGGACTGGGGGCGGGAAGCAACGTCGTCCCCTACGTACTGCTGTTGTGCATGGCGCCGTTCGCCGGGATGGCGCTGGCGCTGCCCGCGATCCGACGCGCGCCCGCCGATGGGCGGTTGCGCGGGTCGGCGGCGATCGGGCCGTACGTGGATTTCTTCTGGCGCTACGGGGGCGCGTCGATCCTGTTGCTGGCGTTCGTGTCGCTATACCGGATGGGCGACGTGCTGGCGCTGAACCTTTCCAAGCCGATGGTGAAGGGGCTGGGATATTCGCTGACCGCTATCGGGCGCGCGGACGGCTTGGTGGCGCTGGCGGCGAGTGCCGCGGGCGTGGGCCTGGGCGGTTGGGCGGCGGCGCGCTGGCGCACGGATGCGGCGCTGGCGACGGGCGCGCTGGTGGCGGGGCTGGGCAATCTGGGCTTCGTCTGGCTGGCACACCAGCCGGTGGCGACGGGGGCGCTCTACGCCGCCACCGCCGCCGACCAGTTCGGCAACGGCTTCGCGGGCGCGGTGTTCGTGGTGTACCTGTCCATGCTGGTGAACCCGCGCCATCCGGGCGCGCAATACGCCTTCCTGAGCGGCTTCGCGTTTCTGCTGCCGCGGTTGCTGGCCGGGGCGGGGGGCGCGGCGGTGGAGCGGATCGGCTACGACGCCTTCTTTCTGATGTCGGGGATCGTCAGCCTGGGCGTGATCCCGCTGTTGCCGCTGGTCGTGCGGCTGCGGCCCCGGGCGGACGCGTGACGGCAGCCGCGGCGGCCGACGCCGGCTTCGCGCCCGCGCTGGCGGCGGTGACGGCGAGGCGGATACCCGGCGCAGTGTTGGGCATCGTATCGGCGGACGGGGCGCGGGCGGTGCGCGTGGCCGGTCTGGCGCAGCGCGAGCCGGCGACGGAGATGCTGACCGCAGAGCATTGGTTCGACCTTGCCTCGCTGACCAAGGTGATCGCGACCACCCCCTTCGTGCTCGGCCTCGCGGACGAAGGCCGGCTGGACCTGGACCGGCCGCTGACCGACGCGATCCCCGACCTGCGCCAGTACGACGTCGATCACGCGGCCGAGCGGCGGCTGACGTTCCGCGACTGCCTGGCGCATCGTACTTTCCTGCCCGCCGTCGAGCCGATCTATACCTATGGCGACGACCCGGACCGGCTGCGCGCCTTCGTGCTGCAACGCGAGTGGCGGCGGGGGCCCCCGGTCTATTCGGACATCAACTTCATCCTGCTGGGCATCGCCGTCGAGCGGCTGACGGGCGGGCCGCTCGACCGGCTGCCGCTGGGGCGGGGCTTGCGCTGGGGGCCGCCGCCGGGCCCTGCGGTGGCGACGGAGCGGTGCGCGTGGCGGGGGCGCGTCCTGAACGGCGAGGTCCATGACGAGAACTGCTTCGCGATGGGCGGGCGGACGGGCCATGCCGGCCTGTTCGGCACCGTAGACGGCGTGCTGGACTTCGCGCGCGGGCTGCTGGACGGCACGGGCGCGTCGGCGGCGGCGCTGAAGGCGATCCGGACGCCGGTGGGGCGGGACCGGACGCTGGGCTGGGAGGTGCGGCACCCCGGCTGGTCGGGGGGGCCGCGCTGCTCGCCCGGCACGATCGGTCATACGGGCTTCACCGGCACCGGGCTGTGGGTAGATTTCGAGCGGGGGGTGGCCTGGACGCTGCTGACGAACCGCGTCCACCCGACGCGCCACGCCGACAGCGGCATCTTCGCGCTTCGCCCAGCGGTGGGCGACGCGCTGACGGACGCCTGGGACCGGGCGGTTCAGCCGGCGATGCGGACCTGACAGGCGGCGGCGAACGCCTGGGCGGCGCGCACGTCGGTGCGCTCGCACGCCACCGCCTCGCGCAGCAGCGCCAGCCAGTCGCCAGCCAGCCCCCGATACTCGCCCCGCGCCAGCGCCGCGTCGAGCAGCCCCGCCACCGCGGCGGCGGGCTTCAGCCCTGCGCGATCGGCGATGGAGCGGATCGCATCCACCTGCCCCGCCAGCTCGCGCGCGCCGCGCCAGCGCTTGGGGGTCCGATCCAGAGCCGTGATCCTGGCGCCCAGTTCCGCCCGCACCGCCGTCATGTCCGCGTCCATGCCCGCCTCCGTCCTATCTGCGCCATCATGACGGGCCTCGGTGAAGATCGCGTGAAACCGGCGTGGCGGGGGCATGACGGTTGACTCGAGGGGCGGGCTGGCCCATGCGCCGCCCCTTCGAGCGGCGGGCGCGCGCCCGCGGCTCCCATTCGTTCGCAGGATTTGGGGCTCATGGCCAAGCCGACCACCGTCAAGATCAAGCTCGTCAGCTCCGCCGACACCGGCTTCTTCTACGTCACCAAGAAGAACCCGCGCACCAAGACCGAGAAGCTGAGCTTCAACAAGTACGACCCCGTCGCGCGCAAGCACGTCGAGTTCAAGGAAGCCAAGATCAAGTAACGGCCCGCGTGCCGGGGCGGGCATGGCCCGTCCCGCCGCGACGGACGTCACGGGGGCGGGACGGACTCCCGCCGGCCGCGTGACGTCGAACGGGGCGGTGCCCCGCCGCCCGCGTGACGTCGAACGGGGCTTCGCCCCGCCGCCCGCTTAACGTCGAACGGGGCTTCACCCCGCCGGCTGCGGATCACACCAGCCGCGCCACCGCGTCGACGAATCGCTTCAGGCTGATCGGCTTGGAGACGTAGTCGTTGGCGCCCACCCCGCGCAGCCGCTCCTCGTCCTCGCGACCGGCGTACGCGGTCACGGCCATGATCGGGGTGCGCGCCAGCTGCGGGTCGGCGCGCATCTCTGCGATCAGCTGGTCGCCCGTCACGTGCGGCATCTGCACGTCCATGACGATCAGGTCCGGCGCCACCGCGCGCGCCTGCGCCACCGCTTCCCGCCCGTCGCGCACCGGCACCGCCTCGAAGCCGTGCGCGCGCAACAGGTCGCAGAACAGCTTGAGATTGAGTTCGTTGTCCTCGACAACGAGCACCTTCTTCGCCACGCGTCACGCTCTCCAATAGATGCGGGGCGATAGGTGATACGAGAGCCGCTGACAAACGCGGACCCAGCCGAACTGGCGCTGCGCGCGCTCGCCTGGACGCTCGTCGAGGGCGACCGGGCCGGCCGGCTGCTGGCGACCACGGGGCTGGAGCCCGACGACCTGCGCGCGCGCGCAGGCTCGCGGCCGGTGCTGGCGGCGGTGCTGGGCTTCCTGGAAGCCTATCCGCCCGACCTGATCGCCTGCGCCGAAGCGCTGGAGGTAGGTCCCGAGGCGCTGGTCGCGGCGCGCGCCCGGCTGGACGGGGAGGGCGTGGCATGAGCCGCCCGCTGCTCATCACCGATTGCGACGAGGTGCTGCTGCACATGGTGCGCCATTTCCGCACCTGGCTGGACGAGGCGCACGACATCGACTTCACCGTCGGCCATCCGGAGGTGTTCACCACCATGCGCCGCCGTTCCACGGGCGAGACGCCGGCGACGGACGAGATGTGGGCGCTGCTCGGCGGCTTCTTTCCGGCCGAGATGGGTCGCCAGACGCTGGTGCCCGGCGCGGCCGAGGCGCTGGCCCGGCTGTCGCGGGCGGCGGACGTGGTGGTGCTGACCAACCTCCAGGACCAATGCCGCGAGCCAAGGCTGGCGCAGCTGGCGGCGCACGGCATCCGCCACCGGGTGGAATGCAACCAGGGCGGCAAGGGCGAGCCGGTGGCGCGTCTGCTGGACGAATACCGCCCCTCGGTCGCCGCGTTCGTCGACGACCTGGGCGTCCATCACCGGTCGGTCGCCGAACACGCGCCGCACGTCCATCGGCTGCACATGGTGTCCGAACCCGAACTGGCGCCGCACGTGCCGCCCGCGCCCTTCGCGCACGCGCGGATCGACGACTGGGGCCACGCCGCCGACTGGATCGCCGATCGTTTCGCCGCCGGGCGACCCGCGCCCGCCATCAAGCAAGAGGAAGCTCCATGACCGATCACGTCGACCGCCGCCTGGAGGAACTGGGCCTGGAACTGCCCGCCGCCGCGGCCCCCGTCGCGGCCTATGTACCCGCCGTCGAGGCGGGCGGACTGCTGCATCTGTCGGGCCAGCTGCCGTTCCGCGACGGCCAGGTCGTCACCGGCCGGCTGGGCGAGGAACTGGACCTGGCGGCCGGACAGGACGCCGCGCGCGCGTGCGGGCTGATGGTGCTGGCGCAGGTCCGCCAGGCGCTGGGCGGCTTCTCGCGGGTGACGCGCGTCGTCAAGCTGGGGGTGTTCGTCAACTCGGCCCCCGGCTTCACCGACCAGCCCAAGGTCGCCAACGGCGCGTCCGAGCTGATGCAGGCGGTGTTCGGCGAGGCCGGCCGCCACGCGCGGGCCGCGGTGGGCGTGGCGGCGCTACCGCTGGGCGCCGCGGTCGAGGTGGACGCGGTGTTCGAGCTGGGCACGCCCGCGCTGGACTGACGGGCGTCGGACTGATGAAGGTTAGGACGTTTGCCTGGGCCGGGTAAGGATCGGTCAAGGCTTCGAACCTAGCCCGTGCGGCGGGAGAAGCCGCCATGCGCCAGTTACTTTACGTCAGTTCCGCCTCGCGGTCGTCGATCGGTGACGACCTGAGTACCATTTTGCTGCAATCCCGCCGCAACAACGACGCGGCGGGGTTGTCGGGCCTGTTGTGGACCGATGGGTCGCGCTTCCTGCAGGTGCTGGAAGGGGAAGGCGCGTCGGTCGCGACGGCGTTCGACCGTATCAAGGCCGATCCTCGCCACAAGGCGCTGGTGGTGCTTCACGACAGAATGATCGAGCGGCGCGGCTTCGGTCGCTGGGCGATGGCGCTGGTGGACGACAGCGACGCCCGCATGGTCGCCGCGCTGGCGGACGCGGACCCCGTCGTGCGCGGTACGTTCGAGGGATTCATCTCCGCCCGCAAGGCGGCCAATCCTCGGCAGTTGGCGTAGGTCTGCGTCCGGCGTTCTCGGCCGGGCGACCGGTGGAACGAGAAACCTAGACGGTTCCCGTTCCACCGGTCGCCCCGAACACGCTCCCGTCCGTGTAGCTGAGTTCGCCCGACGCCAGCATCACGTACAACGCCGCCAGTTCCGCCGGCTGACCCGCGCGGCCCAGCGGCGTGTCCTGTCCGAACTCCTTCATGGTGCCCGGCAACTGCCCGCCCGCGACCTGTAGCGGGGTCCAGACGGGCCCCGGCGCCACCGCGTTCACGCGGATGCCGCGCTCGGCCACCTGCTTGGCCAGCCCCTTGGTAAAGATGGCGATGCCCGCCTTGGTGGTGGCGTAGTCGAGCAGCTCCTTGCCCGGGCTGACCGAGTTGACCGAGGTGGTGTTGATGATCGCCGAGCCCGGCTTCATCAGCGGCAGCGCGGTCTTGGTGATCCAGAACATCGCGTACAGGTTGGTTTTCAGCGTGCGGTCGAACTGTTCGAAACTGATCTCGTCGATCGACGCCTTGGACTGCTGATAGGCGGCGTTGTTGACCAGGATGTCGAGCCCGCCCATCGCCTCCGCCGCCCGCGCCACCAGCCGCGCGCAGAAGCGCTGATCGGTGATGTCCCCGGGGATCAGCGTCACGCGGGCCCCCTCGGCGCGCAGCAGCCGGGCCACGTCCTGCGCGTCGGGCTCCTCCGTCGGGTAGTAGTTGATCGCCACCGCCGCGCCCTCGCGTGCATAGGCGATGGCGGCGGCGCGCCCGATGCCCGAATCGGCGCCCGTCAACAGCGCGCGGCGGCCCGCCAGCTTGTTGGACCCGCGATAGCTGCGCTCGCCGCAGTCGGGCACGGGCGTCATGTCGCGTTGCAGCGCAGGCCATTTCTGCCGCTGTTCGGGGAATGGGGTGCGCGTGTATTTCGTCTGCGGGTCCGCGGGCGGTGGTGCCGACGCGCCGCCCGTCTGCGCCAGCGCGGGTGCCGCGGCCACCGCCGCGGCACCCGTCAGGATCGATCGCCGGCTGGTTCCGTCCGTCATCGCCCGTTTTCCCTCAATGATAGGCGAAACAAGCGAACGAGCCTCGCGGAAGCTCCGTCGCTTACCTAGATTGGGATGCATGACCGCCGTTACCGCGCGCCTGCTCGACGGGGTCCGCCAGCTTTCCGCCGCCGAGTGGGACGCGTGCGCGGGGCCCGATAATCCGTTCGTTAGCCACGCCTTCCTATCGATTCTTGAGGAATCGGGGTCGGTGGGCGGGCGCAGTGGGTGGCAGGCGCTGCCCGTGGTGGTGGACGACGCGGATGGACGCGCGGCGGCGGTGGCGCCTGCCTATGCCAAGAGCCACAGCCAGGGCGAATACGTGTTCGATCATGGTTGGGCAGACGCGTGGGAACGGGCAGGGGGCAGCTATTACCCCAAGCTCCAGGTCGCCGCGCCTTTCAGCCCCGTGCCCGGTCCCCGGCTGCTGCTGCGCGACCCGGCGCTGGCGCCCGCGCTGATCGGTGCGCTGGAGGCGGTGGCGGACCGGAATGGGCTATCCTCGGTCCACGCCACCTTTATCTCTCCCGACCAGCTGCCGCTGTTCGAGGCGGCGGGCTGGCTGCTGCGGGAGGGGACGCAGTTCCACTGGCGCAACAACGGCTATTCGACCTTCGACGACTTCCTGGCCGACCTCGCCAGCCGCAAGCGCAAGGCGATCCGCAAGGAGCGCGCCGCCGCGCTGGACGGGCTGACCGTGCGCCACCTGACGGGGGCGGACCTGACGGAAGCGCATTGGGACGCGTTCTGGCGTTTCTATCAGGACACCGGCTCGCGCAAATGGGGGCGACCCTATCTCACGCGGCGCTTCTTCTCGCTGCTGGGTGAGCGAATGGGCGACGCCACGCTGCTGATGCTGGCCGAGCGCGATGGCCGGCCGATTGCCGGGGCATTGAACCTGATCGGTTCCGAGACGCTGTACGGACGTTATTGGGGATGCACGGAGGAAGTGCCGTTCCTGCACTTCGAGCTGTGTTATTACCAGGCGATCGAGGCGGCGATCGCGCGCGGCCTACGCTTCGTCGAGGCGGGCGCGCAGGGCGAGCACAAGCTGGCGCGCGGCTATTCGCCCGTCGCCACCTGGTCGGCGCATTACATTCCCGATCCCGGTTTCCGTCGCGCGGTGGCCGATTTCCTGGCGCGCGAGCGGTTGGGGGCGGAGGCGGAGCGCGCCTATCTGTCCGAACTCACGCCGTTTCGCCGCGGCGGTTGAGGATGGGCGGCGGCTGGGTGCGGTCGGTGACGCGGTAGAGCACGCTCTC
>Ga0325401_1001158_pt1 | contig 21684 bp, 11 predicted proteins | sample PopdelMetagenome_FD_205666 | JGI IMG/M metagenome (GOLD analysis project Ga0325401, IMG submission 205666) | Populus deltoides microbial communities from Bellville, Georgia, United States - Xylem-PdKOR-R2 | ecosystem: Host-associated > Plants > Phyllosphere > Stem > Wood/Secondary xylem | place... | reverse complement strand
ATTATTTTTCAACAAATAAATAGAATGTAGATAAAAAACATAATCCTAATATGTATCCTTGCAAATGAAACCACTCAATGCAAAAAAAGAAAAAAAGTTAAGCTGTCCTTCCAAATAATTAGGACCAAGAAGACACTGCTACACAATCCTACCCTTCCTTTTTCAAAAATTTGGAATGAGAATAATAATGCAGTGTCCAATTTTGTCATTTCCTTCTCTCCCCCCCCCCCTCTCCGTTTATTTTCATTTTGATTTCACTTTCACTTTCTATGAGAAACAGTCGCAGAAAAATAAAATAAACCCAAAAACATTCTTCAAAATCTCTCTTCATTTTCATGGAAAACCTCACACATTCTCAACACCCAAACATGCTCTCCAAGAAGCCCTTCACCAACCCCAGCAAAACTGTCTACGACGACGTATTTTCTGCCCCACCTCGTTTTGGAGCGGCCCCAACATTGTCTCCTCGAGTGGAAGACTACGGCGAGATATTCGGAGCGTTTCACGCGCCACGTGGAGCTTCCTCCTCGATTCCAGTGCTTGATCTCCCATTGGTAGATAATGAAGCAGCTGAAGATGTTTTCTTTGATGTTAGAAGTTGTTCTGGATTTGATTATAATGAGGTTTTTGGTGGGTTTAATGCCTCTGATTTTGATGTTTCCTTCGAAGAGTTGATGATGGAGCATTCTAACGGCCGTGATTTTTCCTCTGATGAAGCTTGGTATGGTCATTTTCTGCTTTTCAAGTTGACAGCTTTTTCAAGTTTCTCTGTGGGTTTTCTTCGAGCTAAAATGTAAAAAATAATGTCTGTGTTTGTGTGAGTTTATGGTTTTTTTTTTTTTTTTTTGTCTTGTTTGTGGATTTTTCTTTTGGGGTGGGAGGGTGAAGGGGCTGGTTACAGTGTGTGAATAATGTGTGTAGTCGTTGTCTTCTTTTCCTTCTTTTTTTGTTGTCTTTTTCGTAGTGTAATTTCTGTTGTTTTAGCTTTTTTTTTTTTTTAGCTTTTTCAAAGCTAAGTTTAATATGTGGGTCTTTTTTATTTCTTTTTCATTGGTGGTGTGTTTGTCGATTTAAAGTGTAATATTGTAGATTATGGTATATGATAAGTTACCATGAGGTAAACTATACGAGGTATAATTTTGAAATTTTAGCTTCACTGATCATAGATTGTGGTGTGATCACGCCTACATTAGTGCTCTGTGAAGCTTAAGGCTGGATGATCATAGATTGTGAAATTTTAGCTCCAGTGATCATAGATTGTGGTGTGATCACGCATACATTGGTGCTCTGCGAAGCTTAAGGCTGGATGATCATGGATTGTGAAATTTTAGCTCCAGTGATCATAGATTGTGGTGTGATCACGCATACATTGGTGCTCTGCGAAGCTTAAGGCTGGATGATCTGATGTTCCGAGGAGAAATTTGGGTTATTTCTAAAAGTATAAAGTTAATTTTTATTTTTTGAATTGAGTATGACTTTTCAAGTAGACCCGAAGGCCTTTAGTGTATGCTGGTGCAAGGAGGTTGTGCCCATTGAAAAATTAGGTGTATGGCATGTGTATGTAAAAGGGTTTATCTCTTATGTTTATTTTGCAAGTGATTAGTTAGTCATAAAAATATTGATGCTTTATGTGGTTGTCCCTATGGGGAACTGCTGGCCGTTTTTTTTTTTTTTTTAATTTCTTGTAATGTTCTGTGTGTTCTGTATGTTTGTGTTCATTGAGTAAAAATCAATAGCACCTTAATTGGTAACAGCCAGCAAGATAGAATCTGACAGTGGAATGCGTTTTTTCTTTTTACTCATTCATAGGACACCGGAAGATCCTGAATATCTATCAGAAGAGTCAGATAATACTGCAAAGAACCAATGCTTGTCGAATGGTGACTCTCATGAGTCCATTGATGGGAGTATGGAATTTAACATATCATATCATAAAGCTAGTCAAAGCAGCAATAAAGATATGACAAATGGGATCACACATGTGACTAAGCTATTTGATGTTCCTGGATATGCTTTTATGGTTGATAAATCCATGTCTTTGCCAAAGACAGATAATGAGTACCCACCTCTGCATGTGAGTGATGATGGCCATCTCAATATTGATTTTATGGGGGAAATGATGGGGGAAAAGAAGCTTAGGAAGACCATGTCACATCCGGCTAATGGCAGTGCTGATGGGCTAGTTTTTGGAAATGAAGTTAGACCTCATAAGGAATATGTCAGAAATGTCTCTCTTCCTAACGAGACATTTGTTACTATTTCTGATGTCAACCTTAAAACTCACCCCTCTCATTTGCCACCACCCTCTAGACCACCTCCTGCATTTGATTTCAAAAAGAGAGATTTTAGTAAATCAACTCCAAACTGTCAAGGTGTTGCTTCCTCAGGGAGTGCTGGTGATGGTTCTCCACCTTACTTTGATGTAGAGGTAGATGCAAGTTCCTCTGCTGCAGCCTCTGCCGCTGCTATAAAAGAAGCTATGGAGAAAGCTCAAGCCAAGCTTAAAAGTGCAAAAGAATTGATGGAGAGGAAGAGGGATGGCTTTCAAAGCCGTACAAAATCAGGTTCAAAGAATGATAGGAAGGATAGAGAAGGTAGGGTGAGTAAGAATGATGATGTGTCTGGTAGTAAAAAATATGAAGAGGGCACTTGTGAAAGAGAAAATAAAATTGAGTTTTCTGTCATGGAGGAAAGGAAAAAGATTAGGATTCCAGATTCAGTGGAAGGGAAAAGGCATCAAAATGCAGCAGAAAAATCTTCTGATGAGAAGCATGGAAGGGAATCCTTATCATCTCAAGGATCTGATAGAATTGATGAAGCTGGAGAATGGAAAGAAGCTACTCAATTTTTTGAACTGGTAAGAACAAATGTGCCCAGAAAAGCCACTGAGTCGGAAAATAATGATAACATTTTGCTGCAGAACACAAACATTCATGAACAAGGGCAGAAGGTGAAAAAGGCAGCCACGGAAGCAATGCAGCAGCAGCAAGAAAATGGGAAGAAAGTACAAGCATTTACAGCAGATCATGAACTAGAGGAATATGCAAAGAACCCTAAAGTATCAAAACCAGCTCGTGACCATGGGGGAAGCAATGGGAGATCAGAAGCTGCTAAAGTGTCACATGGAGAGAAAGGGATTGTGATGAAGGTACAAGTGGCTCAAGAGGTTTTCAGAGTGGAGGATGAGGAGAGATTTAGAATGAACTTGCAGTCTATAGGAACTGAAAAGAGACAAACTAGAGCTAATGTGTCACAAAAACATGAGAAGGTGGTAGAGGTTCCACGAGAACAAAGTAAAATTGAAGTTAGGCAGACTGCAGAGGACAAGGAGAAAGGGCCTTGGCCAAAAGAGGCTATTAGAAGTGTGGAGAACGAGAAACAACTCATTCGTAAAAAGGATGGTGATGAAAGGAGAGCAAGGAGCACTTTTGAGCAGGAAGAAAATGAAAAGATGCTCAAAGCACCTCTTGAACAAATGGAAAATGAGAGAAGGCTGAAGGAGGCACTGAGGCAGGGAGAAAAGGAGAAGAGGATAAACGAGGCTTGCGTGAGGGAAGAAACAGAGAAGAAGCAGAGAGAGGCTTATGAAAAAGAAGAAAAGGAGAAGAGATTAAGAGCAGCTCTTGAATGGGAAGAAAATGAGAGGAAACTCAAAGAAGCCTTTGTGAAGGAGGAGAATGAGAGGAGACTGAAAGAGACTTGTGAGGAGTATGAGAGGAGACTAGGAGAGGCTATTGATAGGGAGGAGAATGAAAGGAGACAAAGAGAGGTTCGTGAAAGAGAAGAAAATGAGAAGAGACTCAAAGAAGCTCTTGAGAAGGAAGAGAATGAGGGGAGGCTGAGAGAGTTTTGCCAAAGTGAAGAGAATGAGAAAAGACCAAAAGAAGCTCTTGAGCATGAAAATAAGAAAAAACAGAAAGAGGCTAATGAAAGAGAAGGAACTGAGAAGAAATCTAAAGAGGTTTTTGAAAATGAAGGGATTGAAGAGACACTAGAACAAGAAGCAAATGAAAAGCGACTAGAAGAGACAAATGAGCTTGTTGAAAGTGGCAAGTTAAGAGAGGCCCTGGAGGGAGAAGCAAGTGAACTAGGAACGTGTGAGCCAGAAGAAATTGGGGATGCATCCCAAGAGATTCGCAACTTGGGAAACATTGAGGTGACGCCTAAGGATGTCTCTGAGAATGATGAGCTAGGGGTGCTAAATGAGATGGGTGGGAACTGCAGGGTAGCGAAGCAGGCATGTGAGACAGATGAAAATAGGAACCTTGGGTCAACTAGATTAGTTGGAAAACATGAGGGGAAGAACGGGAAACAAGAAGTGACTGGGGAGAATGCTCATGAAGAAATTAGCAAGGTACCTCCAGGGCTGAAAATTGGCAACAAGGAAGCAACAGTTGAAACTGTGAATGTGCAGGTTGATGGACAAACAAAAGTGTCTGGTGTGGATCAAGGCAACTTAGAACATGAAAAGAATCAATCTATAGTGGAAGATGATGCAGCAGCTTCGGTTTATGGTGATGAAAGGATGAGAAAAGTAGGGGAAGCTGGAAATGGAACTGGACAAATGAGCATAGAGAAAACTAAGAAAGCCTTCCAAATAGAATCTGATACTGCAAATCAAGGCAAGGAATTTGCTCAGGATAGGGGTGAGAGAAGAAAGAATATGCCTCAGGCAGTTGTTATGAATCAGGAAGACAGAAAGGACAATTTCATGTCAACCGGGGCAGAGAAAAAGTCAGTTGTGACAGGAAGGAAAATAGAAGCTGCTCAGCCAGCTGATTTAGAAGCAAAGGGAAGCACCCTGGGATCAACTCAGCAGTTTAATGTAAGTGAAAGAAAAATGAAGATTCTCAACAAGACCCTTTCACCTGAAGAAAAGGAAGCTGAAAGGATGAGAAGAGAAAAAGAGTTGGAAATGGAACGTCTTAGAAAGATGGAAGAAGAGAGGGAGAGGGAAAGAGAAAGAGAAAAGGATAGAATGGCTGTTGACAGAGCAGCGCTTGAAGCTCGTGAAAGGGTACATACTGAAGCCCGTGATAGGGCAGAACGAGCTGCTGTGGAAAGAGCAATAACTGAGGCCCGTGAAAGGCTAGAGAAGGCCTGTGTGGAGGCTAGGGAGAAGTCATTGGCTGATAATAAAACATATTTAGAGGCCAGGCTCAGGGAACGTGCTGTGGTAGAGAGAGCTACTGCAGAGGTCCGAGAGCGTGCTTTCGGAAAAGTAATGTCTGAAAGGACTGCTTTTGAGACAAGAGAACGAGTAGAAAGATCCGTCTCAGATAAATTCTCTGCTTCTTCCAGGACTGGTGGAATGGGACCTAGCTCGTCATCCTCTGTGTATAATGGTATGTATTCTGCACAAACTGGAATTTCTATAAAATTTCTTACACACCTTTGCACATATTTGTTCTCCTTTATTGCTTCTGAATCATGCATCCCTGTACAAAAAGGTTCCTACTATATGGAGAGATCTGAAGGGGTGGAAGGTGAGTCACCTCAGAGGTGTAAAGCAAGGTTAGAGAGACATAGGCGAACAGCTGAACGTGCGGTATGATTTTCTTCCTTCATAGTAAACAGCAATCAATTTGTTTATATAAAGGAGTTCATCTGTAATGTTTTGGCTTTATGGCAGGCAAAAGCTCTAGCAGAGAAAAATATGCGAGATCTTCTTGCTCAGAGGGAACAAGCAGAGAGAAATGTAATAATTTTTTGGGAAGCTATTCCTCAAACTTTTATCTTGCTTTGCATATTCTATGTATTTAACTCGATTAATTTTTTCTTGCAGAGATTAGCAGAAACTCTGGATGCTGATGTCAAGAGATGGTCAAGCGGGAAAGAAGGAAACTTGCGTGCATTGCTTTCAACTTTGCAATATGTATGGTTCATTCTCCTCGCATCATTTTAAGAATGAAGTTGTCTTCTGGTTTCCTTTAATGCTTGCTAAAATGTAAATAAACGGAAGTTATTCTGCTAAGGCCTTTTTCTTGGATAAGATACGAAGACAAATTTTGAATGAATATTTAATATGGCCAAATTAAAAGTAGAAAGTGTCTAGCTCCTTTGTGTTGTTAAGGTGTCATGGTAGAGTTTCACTTGTTCAAATACTCTCCATCAACTAGTTTACTTCATTTCCTTTTTTAGGTTTTTCTAATGGTGATAAATGTTTAGATTTCCGGCCTCCTTTCTGCAGTTTTCACTAAATTTAGCCTGTACATTGGTACTTGAACTATTTCTTTGTGGCAGATCCTTGGACCTGATAGTGGCTGGCAGCCAATTCCGTTGACTGAAGTTATAACTTCAGCAGCTGTAAAGAAAGTTTACAGGAAAGCCACTCTTTGTGTTCATCCTGACAAATTACAACAACGGGGTGCAAGTCTTCAGCAGAAGTACATATGCGAGAAGGTCTTTGATCTTCTGAAGGTACTGGCTTGCAAGTTACTTTCAATAGCTTCAAGTGATGATTGAAACTCTAGTAAATATGGTAGACTAGTTCTTAAATTCATTTATAAGACCAATTCTTCTGTTGTTGGAAAACAGCCTTCATACATTTATTGGTTGGGATCACCAAATGTGGCAGGGGGGAAACCCTTCACAGAAAGATCTCTTGTTTGTTGTGAATCCCTATATTGGCTTTCTATGCCTAGATTCTTCTCATTAGGTTAGAATTACTCTGCCTCACTAATCCCCATCGGTTGAGGCAGCATCTTCTCAAGGGCAGCGTTTAACTCTTGCTCACCAAATGGTCATCAGTATCCAGTAGCCTGTAGTGCTTATAAAAGCATCTAGTTTTTTTATTTTTATTTTTGGTGAGTAAAAAAATACCGCATGCATTCTATCCAAGCATAGTTTTGTTGTTCCATCTGGCCGAGGCATCAAACACTTAAACCGTGGACATTCTTGCTAGTTTCTGTATTCTTATTGATTTATTGGTGGTTTGTTCCCAGGAAGCTTGGAACAAGTTCAACTCAGAAGAGCGGTAGCCCGAGCTTATTATATCTGTGCTGATTGCTTATTTACAGCAAGCTACTCATTCTGTAAATACATTCGTCCCTTGGCTAAAATATCTTCAAGTCCATCTGATATTTCATTGCCTGTTGGAGTTTCAGGATGTAATTTATGCTCAAAGGAAAACAGGTAAGAAACAAGTATTATTCAATGAAAAGTGGCCATTTCTGTTCCTAATCTGCTATCCAATTAAGTTTCTATGTAAGAATTTGCATACAAAGAAGAAAGCCTTCAAGTCCTGGCCCCATTTAATTGTAGGGAAAAAGGCGGAAGAATTGGGTAACGAGTCAACAAGGCTGGACAAATTTTTAGAGAGGTTTGTCATGGTTGTTTTCTGGCCAGATCAGGGAGTTCTTTGAACCCTAATTATTTGTATTAATCTCTTCAATCTTATTAATATGTCTAGGAAAGACATTTAGGTTCTTATAAAGTTCAATTTCATCTTGAGTGAGCCTTTATCATCAACTACAAGATTTAGTAAAAGCCCCAAAGCTAAATCTCACAGGCTTCAAGATGTTCATCTCAGGCACTCAATGAGTTTTATTTCATGCAATCACCAACGTAGATGGAGACATGAAGGGTGGAAACTCATTTGGTTGTGAAGATGTAGATAAAAGTAGGTTTTCGTCTTGGTGTTAGGGCCAATTTTTGGTTTTTCTAAAAAGGAGGGATAGAGGTAACAAGATATATAAAATGAAGTCAATTTTTTTTTTCTTTTCACAAATCTCTTTAAACATGTTATAATTTTCACCATTAGATCTGAAAAGCAGATATATATATATATGAAGAGGCGGGGTTTAAATAATGACAAAAAATATGCATTTTTGAAGAAATTATTATCTTGCATTTTGTTATATTTTAACTTTGTATTGATGCAAATATTTTATTTAACATATAATTAATTTAATTATTTATTTTATTATTAAATATATTTGGAGAAATGATTTAATGACCCGAGTAAATTATAATTTTATTATATTATTTTCTTAGCAATAATTTTTTTTTAACAATGTTTACAAGTTTTTTTTTAATATAATTTTGATGAATAGAAAAATTATCGTGTGTGTGTGTATGTATATATTATCTTGTCTCTTATCAACCAAATAAAATACATAAATATTTACTATGTCTGGCACACACAACTTGAGCTCAGTTTTCTTGTCCTAATTATTTTTATATTTTAGATCATAAGAAAATAATCAAAATTATTATTGAATGATAAAGCTGAAGAAGGATGGATGACAGAAAACGAGACGCATGCCTATCCTTATGAACAAAATGATTCTTCTTTTTAGGGGAAAATGATGATTGATAGCTGAGGGTTTTGTGGGAAACTATTTACATTGATTCTGCTTTTCTCCGTTATTGTTGTTGTTGTTGGGATCAGAAGTTAGCAATCCTTATATAAATCAAATTGTTGCATTATCCAATTAGAACAATGGATATTAACTATGTCAAAACAATACAGTGAGATCCCCCTCCTAGCATACAAGTGAAGTTGATAATATCAACTTCTTTGTACATGGCATCAATGTAAATCATTAAGACATGAAATACATATATTATAAAACAAGTCAAAATTAAAAAATTAATGTTCAAATAAAAAATATATATATTATTAAAAACCATACTTGGTGACCTGTTTGGATGTCTATGTAGTTCTTTGATTGTAACTTGACACCAAAGTGAACTCTATACTATAAGAGTTTTCTTATCTAAGTCTACTATTCAAGTAGATCTCTAGAATATTCATCCTATTAATGTTGACAAACATAAATATTGAATTTACACTTTTTTCGGTAGAAATAGGTACACCAACATAACGAGTTGAACTAACCTCGATTTGCATCATCCTTCAAGTAATTTCAATCTTAAATATATTCCATCCAAGTCGATCATATAACATTTTATACAACCTATTAAGAGACATATCTAATATAGAAGTTAGGAACACATTACTTCTTCCATTATAAGTGAAACCATTGTAGGTATTGACAATAACACCATCATAGAAATATAATATTCCAATATTACAAAATATTATGTCAAACAACACAAAAAAAAAAACCCAAGTCTAATTTATCAATAATATGGAGTTAATCAAGCTACATAATTTATCAACAAAACCCCAGCAATATTATAATAAGTGAAACCTAAATTCATTAATGTGTTTTTATGGGTGTCAAAAAAGGGTGAAAGGTTTCAATCTCTGAGATATGAAATCATACAAGGTGGTGATCAAAAAATATTTGTTTTTTTTTATTATTAAAAAGCCATGTTACAACCTACTCAAGAAGAAAAGAAACAAGTACCAGAAAATTACAGTAACAATGACCATAACGTGTAGATGAAGCTAGATACTCATATGAAATAAAAAAACCAGTGATGATTCAGGGAGTTCTAGTTCGAAAGATCAACAATATAACAATATAGCTTTAAGTAGACCCAAACACACTATTAGGCTACCCATCCGATATGGTTTTGAATATTTGGTATCATTTAATATTTTAGCATGACAATGTTTAACAATAGCCTCCTTGAATTTGGTGTTGATTTACTGCAACTTTTGCCTCACATAAGTTTGTATAACTTGTGTATTTGTTGTCATGTCTTTTGATAGTAATACCAAGAACTTTTGAAACTAGTACATGATATAGTACATGCCTAAGACACTACATATACAAAATCTTGAATGGTGATTTATTTGTGGCACTATATTTAACACTATTATATGTAAATATTGCTTGTATAAGTGCTCAATTCCACTACTTTAGTTTGTCTTCACAAATGTTTCAAATTAATTTTCAAGTGTTCGATTCGACGACTCTTTTTATGGATGTATTGTGCTATTAAATTATAAAGATGAACCATACACCTCCATCGAGTTCGCCAAAATGACCAAGAAATTTGTTGTCTCAATTAGAAGTAATGGTTTTTGGTACCTTATGCAAACACACTATTTTTTGAAAAAACACAATTGATCAAGTACTAAAGCATCATTCATCTTATTGCAAGAAATAAAATGTACTATCTTTAAAAACTTATCAACTATAAAAATTATACAATCCATTCCCTTGTATGTATGGGGTAACTTAAGTACAAATTCCATAGACAAGTCTTCCTATATATTTTCAGGAATAGTCAAAGGCATATATAAACATGTATTATATGTTTTTCTTTTGGCAATTTGACAATTATAACATCTTTACACAAACTTACTAGTATCTCATCTCAAATGAGGCTAATAATATCTATCAATAACAATGTCATTAGTTTTCATTCATTCAAAATGACTAGTGTTGAGGGGATATCTCGATGTCATGATTAAGATTGACGAGGTAAAAAAAATAAAAAAATCACCATCTAATTTTATGATAATTAGAAACCATAACTGGTCTTCAGAGATTTTAGGTAAGGGGTTAGTTATGTAATATGAAAGATAGAATCAACCTATACATGTTATCTAAAGTAAGTTACTTCATAGTTTTTTTTTTTTTTGATAAAGGTATGTATTGTGTATATATGCTAAGAATTTGTCAAAATTGGTATACGTGAGTTTATTGTTAAAGGTAAAAGACTTGTAACAATGATTTGGGATCCAAGCTCGACTATAAGGCCTAATCTTTACTTTAAATTATAAGTATTAAACCTTAGAGGATGATGATAGTGATTGGGTTTTAGCCTTTTCTCTTTAATTATATTAAAAATTGATTTGAAAAATGTCACTAACATTGTTTTTTGGGTCTTGTTGACTCAACCCGAGTTCATTCACTATAATTAGAAAAAAGTATATCGCAAGACCTACATATTCACACATTACAAACAATAACTACGTAATATTTACATACATGTATTAGAAATATATATTTACATGATTTCTATATTTTACAAAAAAACTACAAAGACTTTCAGAAGGCTAACCTCTTTTGAGGATCTTATTGCCCACATATTGATTCTTTGGTAAAACATTAGCAGGGGAATACTTTTATTATTATTTATAAAAATAAAAAAGTCTCAATATTTAGAGGCTAAAACCCATTTAAGGATCTTACCAATGGATTGACTCTTTGATATGGATAAAAATTAACATAGAACCATAAAAAAGAAACAAAAAAACACATATAATCATATAGTTTTAATAAAATAAAAGTGCAAATTTCACAATAAGAAAATAATTAAACACTTCAATCTATGAAATTCCACCTATAATCACAAATCATTATTTTACTTGGGAGTAAGCAAAAAAAAATCAAAAAACTGATAAAACTAAGAAATAATTAATTGAAAAAACTCAATCGAGAAAAAAATTAAAAAAAATAATTAAAAAAAAAAATCAATTTGATTTGGTTTCGGTTTAAGAATCTTAGAATCGATTGAACCGAGCTGAAATAGACCAGTTCAATGAAAAAATAAAAAATACTATAAAGTTAATAGGGGGTATAAATAAACAACTATAAGTAAACTCTAAAATTAAAAACATTATTTGAGGCATAGCCGCACACAGTTCCTCCTCTCCTCTTCTCTGTCAATCTCCTCCACCGTAGCCCATCCCTTTCTTTGCTTCTTTAATCTCTCAGGGCTACACTACCATCTTTTTGTTGAATGTATCCTTATTTTCTCATCCGAGCTTTTCTTTTCTTTTGACTTGTTACTGGTTTTTTGCTTTTGATCTATATTTGTTAAATACGAACAAAACTTTGTTAGTAATCAGAGTCTAATTAAAAGACAAAAAATTAAGCAACGGAATAGGTTTTTTATATTAGTTTTCTTAGAAAACCTAAAAAAAGCCTGAAAAATAAAATTGATTTTTTCAAGTTTTATACAAAATAAATTGAACCGAGCCAAACCAAAACCTGTTAATTTAAAATGATTTTCTGTTTAGTTCAATTTAAAATCTAACAAAAAAAAATGATTTGATTATGTTTTTTAACTAGAACCAGAACCAAAAACACTCCACCCTACATTTATATAAGAGTAAACACAAGATCTATTAAACATGGTATAGTATACTTGATTAGCTATTGAGTTATTCATTGCCCCTTTGTGAAACACCTTGTAGGGCCATTAATCCTATAAAATAACATCATTCATAATCCAACATATTTAACAATAATTCAAACTCTCAATAAAAAAACATAAAAATATTATCAATAAAGAATTTTGGGTCTTGGAATCCCCTCGTAACAAAGCCATTTATATAATAAAAAATTAACATGTAACTACTTTCCATATATACAAGTAAAAGAGTTGTTGCATACTCCCCAATTTACCCTATCAAGTTGCCACAATGTCTTCTTGTCTTTCAAAAATGAATGTTCAAAGATATTCTATTTTTCTTTTTTCAGTAGATCTGGATAGTGAAAGTTTTAATGATAGCCAGCAAATATCCCATAAGCCTTGAACTATGAAAAATACTTTGAGGAATAAATTAAAAAAATAAAAATTAAACACTGTGAATTGCTACATTAAAAACTCTAAATGTTTTAGTATTTTAACACTCATATCAGAGAAGTTGGAATAACTTTATTTTTAATTTTCATATTTACATGGTTGTTAACTTTAGAACTCGTAGAATTAATCGAGGCACGCGTAAGCTGGTCTGGATATCCACGTTAATAATAATAATAAAAAATTTAAGAGCTAATAGCTTAAGGAAGCGAATGATAAGCCTTGACTTGCCCAATCTCCTCATATGCTAAGCTTAACAAAACAATAGAGCAGTCGAGTGTGGTGTGGCTCTATTGTAAAATAAAAACACAGCGAAATTTAAGCAACCCGTGATACAAAAACGACATCAATTTCTTGATCCAGAACCCCAATACGACATCTCCAAACAGTCAGGAGACGCCAACTGAGCAAACATTTATCTCAAAAACCAAAAAGGGTCCCGTTGATGTGGTCAAACACTCTTATTTGAAACCTAACTGCCAGCTGTAACTACCCAAAAAAGAGAAGGAAATTTAAATTTTTATTCTAACATTAACAAGCCAGCGAGCACATTAAAATGCCCACTTCAATTTAAAGCGTGTGTTTTTCGCCGCGGTTGTGAAATGTTTTTCTAAATTTTTTATTTTATTTTAAATTAATATTTTTAAATGTTTTTAATATATTAATATTAAAAATAAATTTTTAAAAATAAAAAAAATATTATTTTAATATATGTTTAAATAAAAAACACTTTATAAAATATTTTTTTTAATTTTAAATATATATATATATTTAATTTAAATTAAAAAACACGGAATAAACATATTCTAAATAGACTCGAATAATGGAAGTGGCAATAGAGTAGGATATAGTTAAGAGCATAGTTTTTAGACCTAGCCTGAGTTTTGACCGAGTCATCAGGTTAATTTTTTTAAATTAAAATGATGTCGTTTTAGTAAAAAATAAAAGTCAACAAGTGACAACCAGATTTTGTCGGGTCAACCGGTCTTTTGGTCAATTCATCAAATTTTTTTATTATTTTTTTCAGCTTGACCCGGTTTCAGTTCCGGATCGATTCGCTAGGCTGGACTGGGTTTCAAATTTATAGTAAAGAGAAACGATTTTTAAATAACTATAGTAAATTAGGTAATAAGGTGGTAATTAATTTGAACTGCTGCATGAGAAAATAAAAAATAAAAATACAGAAAAAGGAGGAAGTACGTGTGAGAGATGTTTTCTAACCCGAAGGCCAATTCAAATATTTGCGGAGAACAAAAAGAAAACAAAACGAGATAGGCGATCTGTCTCTTTGCAATAACAAAGAACAAGGGAAAAACCCCAAGAAACTTGGGCAGCAAGCGGCCTTTGCTCTCTCTTCCCTTCTTCATGGACAGGGAAGAGTCGTGAATTTCAATCTACGATACGACACCACCATATGTTATCACTCCTTCTAATATCATGTCGTTTCGTTTCTTCTCCTTTTATTTCTGCTCGAAATAATCTTTATCGACTCTTCCCTGATCCTTCTCTTCTCTCTTATTACCATCACCTGATTTTTCTTTTTAGGGTTTCTCCCAGTTTATTGTTTTCTCTTTCTCTATCTCTCAGCTCCTTCGTTATCAAGGTAATTTTTTCTAGCTTCATTTCCTCTCTTAATACCATCACCTGATGTTGACACCATTTTTCAGCTACCAAAACGGTGTCGTTTTGGTCTCTTTTAAAAATCATAGTTGGGGTTCACTTGCTTTGATTGTGCAGCCATCTAAAAAGCTGGGTGGAAATTTGCTTCTTATTTTTTTTAAATTATTATTGTTTATTTTTGTAATCTAGAAGTTTGTCTTGTCTAGAAATGATTTTTTATTGTTAATGTACTGCGTTGAATAATTGTATCTAAAGCTTGAATTTTGTGATTCTATAATCAATCTAAGTTAAACTTGTTTCATTTCCACTAATTTCCCCTTATTTACTTGACAAATCATGTGTTTTTCTATTTAGCTATTTAGCTTCTAGATTATGAATTTTATTTGGGGTTAATTTATTAACTAATCTCTGATTTCAAGTTTCTGGCTTTGATTTTTGATTTGGTGTTGTAGAAGGATGCCATCTTTTCCTGCAATAGCTTTGGATAGGTTGTTAGAACCTGGAGCTTCAAAATTTGTCGACAAGTCAGTTCCTAGTTCGGACGACAACTATCCAGTTCCGAAACCGAAGCCTCCTCCACCAAAATCGAAGCCACCTTTACCCAAATCAAACCTAGAGAGGAGGAATAGTGCGTCGGTGGTAGAGAGGAAAGGTAATCGTCCTCAAATATCGCCTTCGCTATATGCGACTCCCGAATCGACCCCCCTTCCTGATTCGCCTTCTTCATTTCCTCCTTCGCCTTATATAATTAATCATAAGCGACGTGGGCCACGCCTTTTGAAGAGCTTTTCAGAGGATGATGTAGCTTCTAGGAAGAAGGAATTGGAGAAAGATGAGGTGAATGGGAATGTGGATAATGGAAAAAATGAGCTTGTTGATTCAAGTTATGGCCATTCAGTTACTTTTTTCATCCCTGGTTCTGTTGAAGGTGAGCTTTTGAATGTTGTCAATGGGAGTCCTAGCAAAGAGGATGTTGTAAATGGGAGTCCTAGTAAAGAGGATGTTGTAAATGGTGTCCATCATGATACTATCGACGCGGCGCATGTTAATGGAAAGATTGATGGGGAAATAGCGAGTGGTACAATGCAACATGGGACTAGAAATACAAGGACGGACTTTATCTTGGAAAAGGGTGTGTTGAAGCCAACTGAGCAGAATGGGGAACGAGATGGAGACGTTGATGATTTCTTTGATCCACAGGACTCAATGAGTTATACTAGTAACACCGATGCTGAGGACACCACCGAAGCTGAGTGTTCTAAGAAGCTTACTGCAGCTATACCAGTGGGAGAGTTTTATGATGCTTGGGAAGGTACTTGGGTGTTCATGTCGTACTCTATTCTTTCTGTCTGTTTTACTTTGGTAGATCATCTGGTTATTGGAAAAGTTATAGTGCGTTTCCCTCCTTTTGTTATTTTCATGCATCATACTGTTTGGCATCTTGCGTTTAATCTGCCATATTTAAGTAGTATCTCATAGCATGCTGCAGCTATGGTGCTGGGGGAGCCATTGCTCTTCTTACCTCTTCTATACTTTTTGTTGTGTTTTTTCTTTTGCTACATGCATGCTTTGTATTGTTTGTCATCACCTCTTTATTCTGGCATATTATTATTCTTGAAGAACACGTATTTTGGTTCTGCCTTATTTTTTGGCTGTTTACTCTTATGGATACAATATAAGCAGCTGTTTAAAATGAGGAATTCAAGCGTTATCATTTCCCATAACTATCTCTGTATTCTTTTAGCAAAATTAGTAGTGTAACAAATTCGTGTGTACTAGTCATAACAGAATGCAGAAGCTCACTTTTGTTTAATACTATTGCTAGAACTATCTTCTGAGAGTGGGCAACATCCTTCCCCTTCTCCTCATCTCAGTGGAGCTGAATTGCGTGAAATGAGATTGAGTTTGTTGATGGAGATAGAGAAGCGGAAGCAAGCAGAGGAGGCTTTGACTAATATGCAAAACCAGTGGCAGAGAATCAGGCAAGAATTAGCTCTGGTAGGGTTATCCCTCCCTGCTTTTCCTGTTGATGTGCCAGAGAATGATCAGCCATCAGATTCTAATCCTGCAGAGGAGATTTGCCAGCAAATTTATCTTGCTCGGTTTGTATCAGAATCTATAGGAAGGGGCATTGCAAAAGCTGAGGCAGAGATAGAGTTGGAAGCTCAGGTTGAAGAAAAGAACTTTGAAATTACTCGATTGTGGGATCGGCTTCATTATTATGAGGCTGTGAATCGAGAGATGTCTCAGAGGAACCAGGAAGTCATAGGTGAGATTTTTGTTAAATGTTTTAAGGTTTCTTTTGTCAGCTTTCTCATTTATTTTAACTGGGGGTGCTTGTGGAATCAAGAAAAACTATAGCTACATTTCTAATTTCCTTAGTGTGTTGCTTCAAGCCAATGTTCTAAAACCATGTGAGTTATTGGACCCAAAGAAAAGAAAGCTAAGATATTAGGTGTACTCCTAGAAGGATGGAACTGGTTTGGTAGTAATTGGCTTATAGCTGCTAGGGATTGATGAAACTGGTTATGAAATTCCTGCTCAATTTGTTGATCTAGTCAACTAGAAAGCTTGAAACATTGTTGTCAACATTTAAGCAGTTCATATATTGCTGTCCTAGATTGACTGGCTCGTGGTTGCACCATTATCTGTATGTTCTGGTGATCGGACCCAGTGACCTAACCAGTTTTCTGTAGTACAATTTGATTGGCAAGTTTGGTTTGCTTTGAAAACATTGGTCCTTACTTTCCTTCTAAATGGACAGAGTGAGGAGCTTTTGAACAAGAGTGAATTAAGAAAATTGTTGAGATTTCCTGTCTTAAGCATGCTCATCTCATAGCTCTTTAAGGTGTACTAGCTTTAATTGGAGCCCCATTGTATGTATTGCTAGATTATTAGTCTTGTAATAAATGGCTTCTTATTTTGTAGAAATGGCACGGCGTAATAGGCAGGTAAGGAAATTGAGGCGGAAGTGGATTTGGGGCTCAATTGCTGTTGCAATTACACTGGGCACAACAGCCTTGGCATGGTCGTATCTCCCAGCAATGAGAGGATCTTCTTCTGCCAGTGATTCTCATGCACCAGAGCATGATGATACAGCTAATTGATGAGCATCTGATCAATCAACAGACTCTGATGTCATGTCACAGGAGAATAAAAAGGTTTTATATGCCATCTTGTGAATATCAACCTCTTGCTTTTGTCCCTAGCAATTTTCCTGCCTGCTTAGATTGCAGGGTTACCATCATAATAATTCATTACTGCCTTACTGGTGATCTGGGAGGTGATTAATTTAGGTTTGGGTCATTGATCATCTGGAATCATAAGTCTAGCCTTTTTGTGCTTTCAAGGCCTTGCTGATACCTGCATGAACACCATCAGGTCCATCCTAACATTTTCAACATTTTAGAAAGAGAGCTTTCTATCCGGGGAGGGCCAATAGTCTCATTGATTTTAGTTTGTTCTGTATTTAAGTTGTATCCCCTGCAAGTCTCCGCAGCTATGAAACTAAGGTCAAGGGAATTGATATGTTGAAACGTGGTGATCCCTGCCAGAAGGGTCTCAACCTAGGAGGAATTATTTTGGATGCTAATCTATACATTAATGTTGTTAGCCCGGGGTGAGTTTCGATGTTCATTTGCATTATGCATCAATGTACTATACTGGTGATAGAAAGGTATTTGTTGTTACTGCCCTACAGCTTGTTGCTATCGAGCTATTGACCAAATAAAACATGGATTCATAGATTGTGAAATGAAATTGACACATGGTGATCCTGTCAATGTGTGGGGAGTACTGGTATATGTTGGATCACGTAGTTATTAAAAAAGGTTGTCGCTTTAAAGATTCAAAAGTTATGTAAAACCACAATTAGTTGAGATCCTAGTAAAATAGATTGTAGAAACTGTCAAATTTCATCTTACTAGCGATTTTACTGTTTCGGAATTTTGTGTTATTAGGGCATTTGTGCTAGTTTGGACTTATATGTTGAAATAATTTTTTTTTTCTTTTAGAGTTTTCCTGCAATCCGAACATGTTTCAAAGCTATAACTTGCATAATTTGATCTGACTTTAGTGTTTTGAAAGGCCCTAATCTGATTACTTACTATAGAATGACTAGATATGCTTGCCTGCATAGAATGACATTTTTTCCCTAGTTTATTGTGGCCTAGCCTTGTTCTGCAGGAGCACAATTTTAGTTCATAAAATTGAAACTGAAGGGCGAAATCTTGTTTGACCCAAACTATGGTTAATTTTGGGTAATTTAGCCCATTGTTTACACAGCAAGAACATTCAAACAAATAAAAAAATAAAGAAATTCATCCTAGGGTGTCATGGGGCAAGTTGAGGAGAGGAGGAGAGGAGGAAGGAAGAGATTAACTCTCTAGTTAATGTCCCATTTTTGGGCAGGGTCGATTAACTCTCTAGTTTATGTCCCAATATTAGAGCCCAAACAAGATCCGACAAATAAAATTCCAAAGCTTTATGGTTGTATACAGGTTTTTTTTTTGTCATCTAAACTATTAAGAAACAACAATTAAACAAGGGGAGCATGCCTTCTTAATTCCTGCTAACTGCCGAGGCCTAACCAGCTGAAGCAGCATATTATCATGAAGCGTGTGAAGGGTAGCAAAACATGGCGGAGAACAAAAAAATCTCTCAAGCAGGAGGAGGATACCGATGGTGCTTGGGAGAGCGAGCGCTTGAAGGAGTAGATTAGAGTGAGTTGGGCTTGTTTTTATTACCATTTCAACGACCACTTTTATGAGTTGTCTGACCATCATTTTAAGCGTGGAGAGGATCCCCTTTCTTTAGAGGGAACTCGGTCCAAAAACATCCTTAACAACGAATGCATATAAAAGATAGGCAATGAACGATGTAACTGGACCTGATCAGGCCTGTCTTGGCAATACCTTCCATGAAAATAAAGTCTTAAGAATCAAAATACAGACACTGAGAAGTTGCTCTCGTATAATAATACTACTGTGTTTGACTTGATTACTCTCCTGGACGAAAACACTCATCTCTAAGAGAGGAGCCATTTCCACAGAACCTTACTGTGATTACACTCAAAACACAACAGCTTGTACTTCGGCACAAAACGTTTTCACACATGGAAGGCATCCTTTCAGTTTCCTATTCGCTTGCCTCCATTTCCACCCCGCCAATGAACCCTCCTAGCCCTAGCGGCTCTTGCCCTCTTCCACCTCTCCACGTTTCTCATCCTCAAAAAAATCTTTCGAATTTGATAAAGCTTGTGTGCCTGTTGAGCTATCACATTTGCAGTTGAGGAAGGTTGCCCCAAGATTATCTCATAACCATCGTGGAAATTGTCCATTCCTTCAGTTAAAAGTTGCCAAAACAGGCCTCCAGCAGCTGCACCTCCTCTTTTAGCCGATGAGTATATCTTGTAGTACACGGTATTGAACAATAGGTCTCTCTGGTATGTGCTGAAACCAGGGTATTTCCAAGATTTTCCAAATTCTGCAATAAGAATTGGTTTTCGAATAATGTTTTGTGCATCTTGTATGTGGGTATCCAGCCAATTGTTCAAGAAAGAAAGCTGGTTTTGATCATTAGAGCTGGATAACCTGCTCAAGCATAAAAAACGTGTAAGATAAAAAAACAATTCGGTGTGGCTAATTAAGGTGTGGTTATTTAATTAGCCATTTTGGTGCGGCTACTAAGTTTTTAACCAGTATTGGCTCCGCAAGGACTCAATATAAAGGTCATAGATCTCTTTTGTAACGCTATATGATTCTCCTGAGTATAGCAAACGCTTAAGTTCTTATTAGGTTGTAGTTACCATTGATCAGGATATGCATGGACTGTTGCAAAATCAATTCCAGGGATGCGGTTGTTTGCTATGAAGTCTGTTCCTATCTTCAAACCAGGATTGAGACTGTTCCTCTGTGGTGTTGAAGGTCCATAAAATCCTTCTAACCCAGCTTCCAGCAAGTGATTTCTGTCAATTGACTTCACAAAGGAAGCCATTTCTGCTATCCAAGCCTATATCAACAAGCACAGAGACCAACAGTAAGCACGAATATTGTGCATTTGTATACCATTCTAAATGAAATCAGTGAATTCATTAAGGCTTAACTTTAACGCTCTGGCAGCTCTAGAATTCGTTAAGGCTTACCCATACTAAGGTGGGGCTAAAAGTAAAAGGTCATTTACTGGTGATACCTAACCCTTTTTTGCCAAACGTTCACTAATCAAGGCGGACCAAGAAAATTGAGGTGCAAATAGAAACGCAATCGATGAAACTTGGTGGGGGCATGCTAAGGATCCATCAAGGCCAGTTGGAAGTAAACCAGAGCTAGAATGCCCTAGTTACTATAATAATGAAGCGTACAACTACAAGGTAAGGCTCTAGGTTTACTGGTAGCGAAGAAAAAAAGAAAAGGCAACAAGAAGAGGGGAGGTCAATGAACCTGAATAGTCCTTCCAGAAGGATCTGATGTGCATCTAGGCTCATTCATAAGCTCCCATGCCATGATTGTTGGATCATCTTTGTAACGAATTCCAGTAAAGCTATTGTATCTATAAAGAACAGTCTGCAAAACAAAATGTAATCTAAGATAAGTTAATAACTGACTTTATACGCATCACGTCTCATAAACAGAAGAGGTCCAGAAATGCTTCTTCATGACCAAGTTAATTCTTTTGTGGAAACACCATTCAAACTCTAAGAACATATCAGACAAAAACACAGGGCAAGTTTCTGATTCTTCAATCTATTATACAAATTTGAAGAAATTCATGCCACGAACGCCTACGAGAGAAAAAAAGAGGAATCCATATGCATACAGATACTATACACGATCAACATAAAAACAGATCGCATCTGAAATCTGAAAAGAAAAGTAAGTTTAGGGAGAAAGGACTCTGACCTTTATATGGTTCTTGTAGTAACCCTTGACAACGGGGTTCCTGAAGAAATCATCATCAGATGACAGATACTGCCCTCGACTTCTTGCCCAGTTTACGTACTGCTTCTTCCCTCCAAAGCTATCATAGTTGTTAGCAAAGCTCAGAATGAGCTTGATCCCATAACTTCTAGCCTCAGCTACAACAAAATCCAGCCCCTTTACAAATTGTAAAAGGAAAAACAGATAAAAATCGAGATAATTAAGCAAGATTGCGACTTTTGAAGATTTATAAGAGCAAGCATAGCTAAAAAGAATTTAACTTTCAAGAGACCTTAAACATTTGTTCATTGTAGGATCCAGGGGAGTACTGTAGAGGTCTGTAACCACCATCACTAAAAGCCCAAGTTCTGGCCACAGTGAGACCATGGCTAGCTGCTTCACGAAATGCAGCTGAAACTTTTGGTCTCTGAGATGGATCAGAAGCTGTGTACATCAACCAGTAAGCATTGAAGCCATTTGCATAGTAAGGGCTACCATTCAACAAGAAATGCACTCCTCTAGTTCTAATGAAACCATCTCCTGCTTCAACATGGAAATGAAAACATCCTTGATGGATCAAGACGACTAGTAAAAGAGCCAAAGCCAAATGCGTCATCTGAAATTTTAAGGGTTTGCCGTTTTGAAAGTTCAGAGAAGTTTTGTCTTTAAAAACTGCAAGACCATCAAAAGACGACAA
>Ga0325401_1001157_pt1 | contig 21695 bp, 16 predicted proteins | sample PopdelMetagenome_FD_205666 | JGI IMG/M metagenome (GOLD analysis project Ga0325401, IMG submission 205666) | Populus deltoides microbial communities from Bellville, Georgia, United States - Xylem-PdKOR-R2 | ecosystem: Host-associated > Plants > Phyllosphere > Stem > Wood/Secondary xylem | place... | reverse complement strand
CGTCGCGGCCGGCGCCGCGGCCGACTTCTTCTTCGACGTCTGGTGGCGCAAGGGCCTGACCGCGCTGTTCTTCAACGCCTTCCCCGTCGACCGGTCCGGGCTCCGCGGGCGCCGCGGCCTCGCGACGAGCCTGCTCGACGACGGCGTCCCGCTGCTCCTCTTCCCCGAGGGCACCCGGTCGCGCACCGGCGAGATGGGCAACTTCAAGCCCGGAGCCGCCGCCCTGTGCATCAGCCGGGACGTGCCGTGCCTGCCGATCGCGCTGCTCGGCGCGTCGGCGGCGATGCCGACCGGACGCAGCTGGCCCGGCAAGGGCAAGCCCCCCGTCTACGTGAACTTCGGCGAGCCGATGCGTCCCGAGGACGGCGAGTCCGTCGCGGGGTTCAACGAGCGGATTGCCAAGGAGGTCCGCGGGCTCTACGACGAGGCCCAGGACTACCGCGAGCGCCACGGCGTGCGCGAGCTCCCGCGCGGCTGAGCCGCACCACCCACGGCGGCCGCGCTCCTTCGCGCTCGGGCCGCGTGACCCCTTCGTCCAGCCGTTAGGCTCGGTCGGACCCTCCAGGGTCGAAGCGTCAGCGAGGAGGCAGGCAGCATGCCGGCGGTCAAGCACATGAAGTGGTGGGGCTGGGGCGTGGAGGGAGTGTCCTTCCACTGGGAGGACAAGCCGGCGTTCCCCGCCTTCGTCAGCCGGGCCGTGGGGATCGACGTCACGAGCCCGCCGGCGCAGCCGATGTCCATCGAGCAGCTCGGCGTCCCCGCCCCGCAGGTGAGCGACGACGTCCGCGGCCGCCTGACCGACGCGGTCGGCGCGACGAACGTCGCCTACGACGACCACGAGCGGATCGTCCACACCTACGGCAAGAGCCTGCGCGACCTGCTCCGGCTGCGCGCGGCCGACCTGCCGCGCGTGCCCGACGCCGTGGTCTACCCGGGCAGCGAGGACGACGTCCGCGCGCTGCTCGAGCTCGCGCTCGACGCGGACCTGGTGCTGATCCCCTTCGGCGGCGGCAGCAACATCGCCGGCAGCCTCCACCCCGAGCCCGACGAGACCCGTACGGTCGTCTCGCTCGACCTCGGCCGGATGAACCAGGTCCTCGACCTCGACGAGGACTCCGGCCTCGCGCGCGTGCAGGCCGGCATCCTCGGCCCGGACCTCGAGGAGCAGCTCGGGCGGCGCGGCTGGACCATGGGCCACTACCCCGACAGCTTCACCCACTCCACGCTCGGCGGCTGGGTCGCGACCCGCTCGTCGGGCATGCAGTCGGACAAGTACGGCGACATCGCCAAGATCAGCCGCGGCATGCGCGTCGTGCAGCCGGGCGGGACGCTCGTCGTCCGCCCGCTGCCCAGCACCTCGACCGGCCCGAACACCCGCGAGATGGTCCTCGGCTCCGAGGGCCGCCTCGGCGTGATCACCGAGGTCACCGTCCAGGTGCACCGCATCCCCGAGAACCGCCTCATCACGGCCTACCTCTTCCCGAGCTGGGAGGCCGGCCTGGCCGCGATGCAGGAGATCTCGACCTCCGACGCGCACCCCTCGGTGACGCGGGTGAGCGACTCCTTCGAGACGCAGTTCTCGCTCTCGACCCGCAAGGAGTCGAAGGGCTTCTCGGTCTCCTCCGCCGTCGGCAACGGGCTGTTCAAGCTGCTCGAGCGCCGCGGCTGGGACCTCGACCAGGCCTGCCTCAGCTTCATCGGCTTCGAGGGCGGCCGCGCGCACGTCGCGCACGAGAAGGCGATCGTCGGCTCGATCGTCAAAGCCCACGGCGGCATCGGCCTGGGCAAGGGCCCGGCCGTGCTCTACGACCAGAAGAAGTTCGACACCCCGTACATCCGGGACTTCCTGCTGGACCGGGGCGGGGCGGCGGACGTGTCCGAGACCGCGGCGCCGTGGTCCCGGCTGCTGCCGCTCTACAACGCGGTGATGGAGAACGTCCGCAAGGTCTACGCCGACCTGGGCGTGACGGGGTGGGTCATGTGCCACCTGTCGCACTCCGAGCACTCCGGCGCCTGCCTCTACTTCACCTTCGCCTTCAACCACGACGGCGTCGACCCGATCGCGCAGTACGACCGGGTCAAGGAGGCGCTGCAGCAGACGTTCATCGACCAGGGCGGCACGCTCTCGCACCACCACGCGGTGGGCACCGAGCACAGCCGCTGGCTGGCCGACGACATCTCCGAGCAGGGCGTCGTGATGGTCCAGGGCGTCATCGACACCGTCGACGCCGGGCGCCACCTCAACCCGGGCAAGATCACCCGCAGCTGAGCCCGACCGAGGGGTGACGGACGCACCGTCATCCCTCGGAACCGGGCCGCGTCGGGCAGCATGGCCGGCCTCGGCGCGTGCCGCCCCGCGACCGCCTCCTCGCGCTCGTCGTGGTGGTCGGCGGTCTGCTCCACGGCTCCCGCAGCGGCACCCGGAGCGCCACCGCGACCGGAGGACCGGCACCTCCGACCCCGGCCGACGAGGCCCCGCCGGGACATGACAACGTGGGCATCCGGACCGCCTCCTTGGCACCGGCGACACGCCCCGGCACCGGGGTGAGGTAGCGCACGCGTCCGCGGGCAGAACTTCTCCGGTTACGGCCCACAAACCTGCCTGGAGTGGGCTACGTTTGTCAGCGGGAGTTCACTCCATCGGACGCCCGGGATAGGTCGCGATGCGTCCGGCCTGCGTCGTGTTCCCCGCGCGGGTAGGCCCATCCCCTGCGCATCCCCTATCCCGGGTCATCCGATGGGACGTCGTCGGGTTGGACTCGGGGGCCCGGCGATCCCCGTGATCAGGCGCGACCTCGGTCGCGCCTGCCGGTGTGCCCCCCAAGCCCTCGGTCGGGTCGACCTCCTAGCGCGCCGCGTCCGCGTCGTCGAGTCCCGCCGAGTGGTCCATCGCCACGGCGTCCAGGTAGGTGAAGACCTGCGGGATCCGCAGCAGCGCGATGTCGCGCAGCTCGCGGCCCACGATGCCGATCTCCTCCTCCGGGTCCAGCCCCAGCCGACGCTCGAGCTCGCCGAGGATCTCCTCGCGGCTCCGCCCCGCCGCCCGGATCAGGAACACCCGGCCGAACCGCGCCTCGTACGCCGCGTTGCCGGCCGCCAGCCGCGCCGCGAGCTCCTCGTCGCCCGACGCGCTCGACGCCTGCTCCGCCCGCGAGAACGACGCCGCCTGCCCCGTCCCGGTCGGCCGCTCCCCGATCCGCGGGTGCTGCGCCATCGCCTCGTCGACCTCGGCCGCGCTCAGCGGCGTCGCCGCGTCCCGCGCAGCCTCCACGAGCGCGTCGACCGAGCCGTACGGCCCCGCCGCCACGACGTCGTCGGCCCAGCGCCGCACGTGCAGGCAGGCGATCAACCCCTCGCGGAGCTGCGCGTCCGTCACTCCCGCCAGCTGCGTACCCATCTGCCCTCCGTGCATCAGCGACTCCGACCCGAAGCCGTGCGCTCACCTTAGGGGGGTCGCGGTCCGCGGCAGGAGTACGCCGGTCGAGACCCGAAGGACGGCTCCCGGAGGAGGCCGCCGGGCGTGGACGGGTCTGGCGGGAGCACGGGCGCGACCGCGTACGGCCTGGAGCGTGGACCACGCGCCCGTGCGGATGGTTGCCCGGCGGCCTCCTCCGGGTGACGTCCGGCAACCAGGCCCGACACAGCACGCGCACGAAGACCAGAGGAACGGACCCGAACCACTAACCTCGCAGGGTGGCACTGGAGGTACGCACCATCACGGCGGAGGAGCACCGGCGGTTCAACGCCGCGCAGCCCTCGGTCTCCTTCCTGCAGACCCCGGCCTGGGGTGAGGTCAAGAGCGAGTGGAAGGCCGAGTCGGTCGGCTGGTTCGACGACCTCGACCCCGAGGGCCCGCCGGTCGGCGCGGGCCTCGTGCTCTACCGCCAGCTGCCGCGGCTGAAGAAGTACCTGGCCTACCTCCCCGAGGGCCCGAACATCGACTGGCTGGGCGGCAACGTCCACTCGTGGCTGGTCCCGCTCGCCGGCCACCTCAAGAAGGCCGGCGCCTTCGGCATCCGCATCGGCCCGCCCGTGGTCTCGCGCCGCTGGGGCGCCGACACGGTCAAGCGGGCCATCGCCGACGAGCGGATCACGCGGCTGAGCGAGGCCGTGCCCGACGAGGTGCAGCACCGGGCGAGCGCCCTGCGCCAGGCGCTGCGCGACCTCGGCTGGCACCCGCCGAGCGAGGACGAGGGCTTCGCCGCCGGTCAGCCGCGCTTCGTGTTCCAGCTGCCGCTCGACGGCGAGACGCCCGAGTCGCTGCTGGCCGGCATGAACCAGCTGTGGCGACGCAACATCAAGAAGGCCGACAAGGCCGGCGTGGTCGTCACCGAGGGCGGCCGCGACGACCTGGCCGCCTTCCACCCGCTCTACGTCGAGACGGCCGAGCGCGACCGGTTCACGCCGCGGCCGCTGGCGTACTTCGAGACCATGTGGGACGCGCTGCGCGCCGAGGACCCCGACCGCATCCGGCTCTACCTCGCCCACCACGAGGGCGACCTCGTGGCGGCGACGACGTGGGTCCGGGTCGGGCAGCACGCCTGGTACTCCTACGGCGCGAGCAGCACGGCCAAGCGCGACGTCCGCGGCAGCAACGCGGTCCAGTGGCGGATGGTGCGCGACGCGCTGGAGGCCGGCGCGAGCGTCTACGACCTCCGCGGCATCACCGAGGGCCTCGAGGCCGACGACCCGCACCTGGGGCTGATCCAGTTCAAGGTCGGCACGGGCGGGCAGGCCGTCGAGCTGCTCGGCGAGTGGGACCTCCCGCTCAACCCGCTGCTCTACCGGGCCTTCGACGTCTACATGAGGCGGCGCTGATGACGGGCGTGACCATCCACCTCGACGAGGCGCGGTGGCAGGAGTACCTGGCCACGGTCCTCGCCGACACCCCGGCGCTCGTCCCGGTGGTCAAGGGCCACGGGTACGGCTTCGGGCTCGTCCGGCTCGCGGCCGAGTCGCGCCGCATCGGGGTCGACACGATCGCCGTCGGGATGGCCTCCGAGGTCGGTGTCGTCTCCGGCCCCTTCGGCGGCGACGTCGTGGTCCTGCAGCCGTACGAGCCCGCCGACAACCTGGCCCGCACGCTCACGAAGGACCCGCACGTCCTCACCACGGTCTCCCGGCTGGACGACCTCCGCGGCCTCGCCGCGCAGGGCCACCGCCCGCGGGTGCTGGTCGAGGTGCAGACGTCCATGCGCCGCCACGGGCTGCTGCCCGAGGAGCTGGGGCAGGCGGCCGCGCTGCTCGACGACGTCACGTTCGAGGGCTGGAGCATCCACCTCCCGCTGCGGCAGGAGAGCCGCGACGAGGAGGCGGGCCGGCTGGCCCGCGCCGCCGTCGACGCCCGGCCGGGGACGCTCTGGCTCTCCCACCTGCCTGCCGACCACGTACGCCGGCTCGGCGACGAGCTCGGGGTGCCGGTGCGGGCGCGCGTCGGGACCCGGCTCTGGCTCGGTGACGCCCAGGGTCGCGCGGTGACCGCGACCGTCCTCGACGTCCACCCCGTGCGCAAGGGCGAGCGCGCCGGCTACCGGGGCCGCGTCGTACCGGGCGCCGGCTGGGTCGTCGTGGTCGCGGGCGGCACCTCCCACGGCGTCGGGCTGGAGGCACCGACCTCGGCCTCGACCTGGCGCCAGCGGGCGACGGCGCTGGCCACCGGCTCGTTGGGGGCGGCGGGGCGGGCGCTCAGCCCCTTCACCCTGGACGGCAGGAAGCGCTGGTTCCTCGAGCCGCCCCACATGCAGTCGAGCCAGGTCTTCCTCCCCGCCGGGGCCACGCCGCCCGCGGTCGGTGACGAGGTCCCCGTCGAGCTGCGGCTGACGATCGCCACCCCGGACGCGGTGATCATGGGGCCCACCCGAGGCTGATCTTGAGGTGAGACTCTGCTGATCTTTGGCTCGGGACCGCAACATTCCTGCTGCCGCAGCGATGTAGGCGGCATGAGGGAGTGGTGGAGCGAGCGGCGGCTGCCGAGGCCGTTGCGCAGGGCGCTGAGGGAGCGTCGTCGGCTGCAGGCACGGCCGTGGGAGGAGGACCTCCTGCACTGGGCCAAGGACGGCTCGCTGCACGGCCACCTCGTCCCGCCCCTGGAGCCCGAGGGACCGCTCCGCCTCCTCGGTCTGCTCCGCCCGACCCGCCGGCTGAGCACCACCAGCGACGGCTGGTGCCCGGTGTGGGCCGACGAGGCCATGCGCCAGTACCTGCTCGACCCCGAGGTCTGACCCGGTCGTCCGGGGACGACCGGGCCCGCGCCCCTCGACCGGTCAGACGGCCCGGCGGAGCTCCTCGTCCTCGACCCGGAGCAGGTCGGCGTCGCGCCCGATCCCCGCGGCGGCCACGACCTGCCCGTCCTCACGGAAGGTGACGAGCAGGCTCTTCTCGGCCGCCGAGCCGTCCGCCTGGGCGTCCTCGAGCGACTCGGCGCGGCCGCTGAGCCGGAAGCTCTTCCCGAAGTGCATCGTCCAGTAGAAGGACGGCTCGCTCAACGGCTCCTGGGCCCCGAGCAGGTTCATCGCCGCCAGGGCGCCCGAGCGCTGCGCGTGGGCCCAGTGCTCCACCCGCGTGGGCTTGCCGGTCACCGGGTCGGGGAAGCGGGCGATGTCGCCGACCGCGAACACCCCGCGCACGGCCGTCTCGAAGGTCGCGTTGACCAGGACGCCGTCGTCGACCTCCAGGCCCGCGGCCTCGGCCAGCCCCGTACGCGGCTCGACGCCCACGCCGACGACCAGCAGGTCGCCCGGCACCGGGTCGCCCTCCTCGAGCTGCAGCGCCGAGCCGTCCCAGCCGGTGGCGCGGCCCTCGACGAACCGCGTCCCGTTCTCCTCGTGGAGGTCGCGCAGCACCCGCCCGAGGTCCTCGCCGAGCTGGCTGCGCATCGGCACCGCACCCGGGGCGACGACGGTGACGTCGACCTCGCGCTGCCGCAGCGACTGGGCCACCTCGAGCCCGACGAAGCCGTTGCCGACCACGACCACGCGGACGTCCCCCTCCGCGGCCTGGGCGGCGGCCAGGATCGCGTCGGCGTCCTCCTTGGTGCGCAGCACGAAGACGTCGTCGCGGTCGAAGCCGGGCAGGTTCGGTCGCACGGGCGCCGAGCCGGTGGCGAGCACGAGGGCGTCGTACGGCAGCTCCTCGCCGTCGGCCAGGGCGACCACGCGCTCGGCCACGTCGAGGGACGCGACGCTCGTGCCCAGGCGGGTCTCGACGTCGTGCTCGGCGTACCAGGACGCCGGCTCCATCAGGAGGTCCTCGGCCTGCTTGCCGCCCGAGAGGTAGTTCTTGCTGAGCTCGGTGCGGTCGAGGGGCAGGCCGGGCTCGGCGGAGACGACGGTGATCGCGCCCGCGTAGCCGGTGCGCCGCAGCCGCTCGACCGCGGCGAACCCCGCGGCCCCGCCCCCGACGACCACGACGCGGGAGACGCCGCGGTCGTCGTCGACGCGCAGCGGGGTCCCGGGCTCGGGCGCCGGCTCGGCGGCGACGCTGACCCGGTCGCCGTCGACGGTGACCGCCCACTTCTTCAGCGGCTCGATGGCCGGGGCGTGGGTCGCCTCGCCCGTGCGCAGGTCGAAGCACGCGTGGTGGAAGGGGCAGACGACGCTGTCGCCGACCCGTCGGCCGTTGGCCAGCGGGGCGCCGCGGTGGGTGCAGGCGGCGTCGAGGGCGCTGACCTGCGGGATCCCGAGCCCGTCGGTCCAGGTGGCCAGCAGCACGTCGGCGTCGCCGACCTTGCCGGCCAGCAGGCCGTCGCTCGTGAAGTCGGAGAGCGAGACTCCGGCGGTCAGGTCGGGGGCGTCGTCGGGCATGGGGCTCCTCTGGTGGGGCGCGGTGCGGCGGGGCGGGGCGGACGTCGAGAGTGACGGCTCGCCGACGACCTCCTCCGAGATCATCGGGGCGCCGTCACTCTCGCGTGCACCCGGGGTTCGACGTGGCCCGCCGGCGCAGTTGCAGACGGGGCCGGAGCGGTTCAGCCGCGCAGCTTGGCCCGCAGCCGCGCGGTGTCCTCCGCGGTCCAGCCGATGCGCGCGAGCATCGGCTCGACCCCGCCGTACGCGTCCTCGACGTGCTCGAGGAAGGCCCGCATCGTCTCGGGGTGCGACAGGTGCGAGGAGAGCGGGCGGTCGCGCAGGTTGGCGTTGTAGGTGTCAGAGGCGAGCAGCCGGTCGAGGATCTGCTGGGCCCGCTCCGAGCTCGCGGCGTAGTCGGCGACGACCGCCTCGCGCTCCGCACCGGCCAGCGTGAGGGCCAGGGCGACCAGCGTCCCCGTACGGTCCTTGCCCGCCGCGCAGTGCACGAGCGCGGCCCCGTCGGCGTCGGCGACGGCACGCAGGCCGGCGAGGACCGAGTCAGGGCGGTCGTGGAGGTAGGAGAGGTAGACGCTGGTGACCTTGTTCTCCGCCTCGACCGACGGCTCCAGGTCGACCCAGGGCAGCGCCTCGTCGGGCACGGCCTCGGGGCGCTCCTCGGCGGCCTGCGCCGCCTCCGGGCTCTCGCTCGTCTTGTCCTCGCCGACCCCCTCGCGCCACTCGCGGAAGAACGAGTGCTGGTGGTGGACGACGTCGGTCTTCGAGAGCGGGCCGGGACCCTCCATCTCGACCTCGTAGTCGCTGCGGAGGTCGACGACGTCGGTCACGCCGAGCTGCAGCAGGGCATCGACGTCGGCCGGCGTCAGGTCCTGGAGGTTGTCGGAGCGCAGCAGCCGACCGGGGACGATCTCGCCGCCGTCCGTGGTCGGGGTCCCTCCGACGTCGCGCAGGTTGACGAGCTGGTCCATGTCGATCCACCGGGGCACGCGGTCATCGTAGGTTGGCCGCCGAACCGTCACGGCGGCTGCGAGCACCGCGGTCGGGCCCCGGCTGCCGCCTGCGCTGGTCCCGGTCCGCTGACCACTGGTCGGTTCTGGGCCGTGGAGAGCCCGCGGAACGCCCACACGTGACCAGTGGTCGACCGAGGGCGAGGCGGGTCGGGCGGGGCAGGTCGGGGCGGCCTCAGCGAACCGGCACCACGAGCGGGCCGCGGCGGCCGAGGGCCCAGACGCCGAGGGCCACGGCGGCGAGGCCGGCGCCGACCAGCGTGACCGCGAGCCAGCCGCCGGCGGACCACAGCACCGTGGCCAGGACCGAGCCGACGGCCCCGCAGAGGAAGTTGTTGGTGACGAAGGCGGTGTTCAGCCGGCTGCGCTCCTCGGCGGAGACCGCGAACATCCGCGTCTGGTTGAGGATGCCGATGCCCTGGATGGCCACGTCGAGCAGCAGGATCGCGACGACCACGCCCACCACCGAGCGGCCCCCGAGCGCGGCGACCACGAAGGCGACGACGACGAGCGCCCAGCCGACCCCGCTGGCCGGCACCGACCAGCCGCGGTCGTGCAGCCGCCCGGCCCGTTGCGCGGCGATCGCGCCGACGAGCCCCACGAGCCCGAACAGGCCGATCACCGAGACCGGGAAGTCGAAGGGCGGCCCGCTGAGCAGGAAGGTCAGCGAGGTCCAGAACATCGTGAACAGCGCGAAGCTGATCCCCGCCAGCAGCAGCGTCCAGCGCACCACCCGCTCGCGGCGCACCACGGTGAAGACCGACGCGATCAGGCGCGCGTACGGGACCCTCGCCTTGGGCTCCAGGTCCGGGATCGCCCGCCACAGGAGCACGGCCAGCACCAGGTCCAGCACCGCCGCCCCGAGGTAGATCGAGCGCCAGCCGAACGCGTCGGCGACCACGCCGCTGACCGTCCGCGACAGCAGGATGCCGGTGAGGATGCCCGAGACGACGGTGCCCACGACCGCACCACGGTCGCCGTCGGAGGCGAGGTCGCCGGCCAGCGGGGTCAGCAGCTGACCGCCGACCGTGGTCAGCCCGAGGACGAACAGGGCGGCGACGAGGAAGCCGAAGGACGGCGCCACGGCGCACAGCCCGAGCGCCACGGCCGCGGCGACGAGGGCCGCGGGGACCAGGCGGCGCCGGTTGGTGACGTCGCCCAGCGGGACGACGAGCAGGATGCCGAGCGCGTAGCCGAGCTGGGTGGTCGTGACCAGCCAGCCGGCCGACGCCGTCGACGTACGCAGGTCCGTCGCGACCACGTCGAGCAGCGGCTGCGCCCAGTAGAGGTTGCCGACGGCGGCGCCGGCCGCGACGGCGAAAAGGAACGTCAGGCCCCGCCCGATGCCGGGTCGGGCGGGGCCGGTCGCGAAGGGGTCCGACGTCACTCCGGGTTGTGCGCCGTCATCAGTGCGGCGGTGCTCGGGCCCCAGCGGTCGGAACCGGTGTTGGCCTGGTGCCAGTGCGGGTAGGGCATGCCGACCCGGCTGACGTCGTCGAGGCGGCTGATCTCCTCCGCGCCGAGCTGGAGGTTCGCGGCCGCGAGGTTGTCGGCCAGCTGCTCCTCGGTGCGCGCGCCGACGATGAGCGAGGTGACGGCCGGCTTGGCCAGCGTCCAGGCGAGCGCGACCTGCGCCGCGGAGACGCCGTGGCCCTCGCCGATCTCGACCAGGGTGTCGATGATCGAGTAGAGCTGGTCCTCGTCGCGGACGGGCGGCTCGGTCCAGCCCTGGAAGCGGCGGCTGCCCTCCGGCGCGTCCTGGCCGCGGCGGTACTTGCCCGAGAGCAGGCCGCCAGCCAGCGGGCTCCACACGAGGATGCCCAGGCCCTGGTCGATCGAGACCGGCACGAGCTCGAACTCGGCGTCGCGCGCCTGGAGGGAGTAGTAGATCTGCTGGCTGACGAACTTCTCCGTCGCGGTCTTGTCGGCCGCCCACAGCGCCTTCATCAGCTGCCAGCCGGTGTAGTTGGACGCGCCGACGTAGCGGACCTTGCCCGAGCGGACCAGCGTGTCGAGCGCGGCCATCGTCTCCTCGAGCGGCGTCTGGCCGTCCCACTCGTGGACCTGGTAGAGGTCGATGTGGTCGGTGCCGAGGCGGCGCAGGCTCGCCTCCACCGAGTTGATGATGTGGAAGCGCGACAGGCCGAGCTGGTTGGGCCCGTCGGCGTCGCCGACCTGCATGCGCACCTTGGTGGCGATGAGCACCTCGTCGCGGTCGGAGCCGAGCGCGGCCCCGAGGATCTCCTCCGACTGCCCGGCCGAGTAGACGTCGGCGGTGTCGAAGAGGTTGACCCCGGCGTCGCGGGCCATGGTGATCTGGCGGCGGGCGCCGTCGACGTCGAGGTTGCCGACGGGCTTGGCCCAGCCGGTCCCGGCGAAGCCCATGGTGCCCAGGGTGATGGTGGAGACGCGGAGCCCGGAGGCCCCCAGCTGGCGGTAGTCCATGACCGGACAACCTACCGAGGGCAGCGCCCGTGCTCCCGGGTGGTCGCGGTGCTCGCCCTCGTCGGCTGACGCCCTGGCGACGGCGTACGGGCCTCCGGACGCGACCTCGCCGCTCACCCTCGCTCCGGGGGACGGAAACCTGTGCGCGCACAGGTTTCCCTCACTGAGCGCAGGATGCAGCCTGGGCTCAGTGCCAGGAACCTGGGCGCGGTCGTCGGCCGCGCAAGGCGCTAGGGCCGGGACGAGAATCCTCCAGGTGCCCGCAGGGCCGCGGTCGGGCGCTCAGCTCGCCCAGTGGCCGGTGAAGAAGAGCCAGCACCACCAGATCATCAGCACGACCTCGAGGCCGAGCGCGACCCCGACGAGCGTGCGGTGCGTGACGACCCTTCCCGGCGTACGCGGCCGCCGCCGGGCCCACTCGGCGAGCATGATCCACAGCGGGAACCACAGCAACGTCGCGCGGTTGACCGAGAAGAACCAGTAGGACAGCGAGAAGGCGAGCACCTGCACGCCGACCCATGCCGCCTCCCCGAGGACCGGCCGCTCGCCGGCGCGCAGCAGCCGGATGCTGCGGACGAGCGCCCAGACCACGACGAGCACGCCCACGAACATCGAGACCATCTCTCCGCGGAACACCGCGGCCCACCACGGGTGGTCGGCGTACGCGCCGGGGACGATCGCCGGGATCGTGTTCTCGAAGGACTGCCACGGCCAGGTCAGCTCGCGCACCCAGCCGGTCGACTGCGCGCGGTACCAGGCGGTCCAGCTGCCGCTGATGGCGTGCAGGTAGGTCGCGAACACGGCGATCACGGCCGACGGGACGAGCAGCAGGGCGAGGCGGCGCAACCGCAGGACCGCCGAGACGCGAGGCGTCGTCAGGACCATCACCGCGAGCGCGCCGATGAGGAACAGTCCCGACACCCGCACGGAGCAGGCGACCGCGGCGAGCAGGACGGCGGCCACCCACCGGTCGGAGCGCGCCCGCTCCCAGGCCCAGAAGGCCGCCGCGCAGAACAGCGACTCGGTGTACGGCACGACGGTGAAGACCGCCGTCGGGGCGAAGAGCCACGCGACCGCGGCGGCCGGGCCGCCGAGGCGGTAGAGCGCTCCAGCGGCGACCGCCGAGCACACCAGGGACACCAGGACCCCGGTCACCGCGACCGGGACGCCCACGGCCAGGCCGAGCGCCAGCAGGCCCGGCAGGCCGGGGAAGAACGCCATCAGCGTCCCGTCCGCGTCGGCCCAGTAGCCGCCCGCGGCCAGGCGCGAGAAGTGCTGCACGTCCCAGTTGCTCACCATGTCGGTGACCGTGCGGCCCGTCGTCACCGCGAGCACAAGGGCCACCAGGGCGATGAGCGCGCGGCTCGCCAGCCAGGCCTGGACGACGAGGCGTCCGCCGCCGTCCGTCCCCACGACCGGCACCGGCGGCGTCCTCGCGGCCTCGCGCACCGTCACGCCCGCACCGCCGGTCGGGTGAGGAGCCGCGTACTCCAGGACGCGTCGGGCGCCCCGTCGAGCACGCCGCCGGTCGGGTCGTCGGCGCCACCCGCGCGTACGCGGTCGCGCTCCGGGTGCAGGACGTCCCGCACGACCATCGCCACGACCCAGGCCTGCGTGGCCAGGCGCAGCACGACGGCCAGCCAGTAGACGCGGTCCTCGCCGCCGTCGCCCGGGCTGAGGTCGCCGCCGAGGTGCCACCAGATCGCCACGAAGTAGACGAGCTCGCCCGCGGTGAAGATCCACCAGTCCCGCCAGCGCGGCCGAGCGAGCACCACGAACGGGAGCAGCCACAGCACGTACTGCGGGGAGTAGACCTTGTTGGTCATCAGGAACGCGGCGACTACGAGGAACGCGACCGCCCCGAACCGCGGTCGCCGGGGCGCGAGGACGATCAGCAGCCCGATCAGCAGGCAGCCGAGCGCGAAGAGACCGGCGCTCACGGTGTTGAGGTGCGGGACCGGGTGCCCGGCGAGCGAGAACACGTACCAGATCGAGCCGAAGTCGCCTGTGCGGTCGGCGTTGAACGTCCAGAAGTCGAGCCACGCGTCCGGCGCCAGGACGAGCGCGGGCAGGTTGACCACGAGCCAGCTGACCGCGAACCCGACGAGCAGGCGCCCGTACGCCCGCATGCGTCCGGAGCGCAGGCAGAGCAGCAGCAGCGGCCCGAGCAGCAGCGCTGGGTAGAGCTTGGCCGCCATGCCCAGCCCGAGCAGGACGCCGGCGAGCCCGGGGCGCTTCCGGCTCCAGGCCAGCACCCCCGCGGCGGCGAGGGCGACGGGCAGCAGGTCCCAGTTGACGAGCGCGGCCGCCGCGACCGTCGGGGCCGCGGCGAGCATCATCGCGTCCCACGGCCGGTCGACGACCGTCCTGACCTGGGCCCAGACGGCGACGAGGAACAGCGCGCCGAGCAGCACCTGGTTGACGTCGACGAAGCGCAGCGTCGCGTCGACCGCCTGCTGGGCGCTCAGCCCGGTCCCGCTCGGCGCACCGGTCAGCACGGTGATGCGGCGCTCGAGCTCGAGGAACCAGCCGGTCAGCACCGGGTACTCGAGCACGGGGTAGGAGCCGGAGTCGAGGTAGGGGGTGTTGCCCTGCAGCAGCCCGCGGTCGGCGTAGAGCAGGCCGATGTCGGAGTAGCAAAGGCGTCGGAACGTGTCCGGCGACTGCCCCGCGACGGTGATCCGGCACGGCAGCCGGAAGACCATCCCGGCCAGGTAGGTCAGCGTCGCGACGACCAGGACGACCCGGGTGGGGTTCCAGAAGTCGCGCACCATCGCCGCGTAGCGCCCGAGCGGACCCCCGAGCCGCTGGCTCATCACCCCGACGAACGGGTCCTCCCGCGCCGGCTGGACGCTCACCCGGTCAGCGCCGCGGGGTGGCGCTGGTGCCCGGCGTCGGGCGCGAGGACGACGAGGTCGTGGGTGCGGTGGCGCTCGGCTGCTGCGGCTGCGCCGGGGTCGGCGGCTGCGGCGGCTTCGGCGGGTTGCCCGGCGTCGGCGGCTGCGGCGGGGCCGGCGGCGTGTAGGTCGGCTGGGAGTAGGAGTTCACGTACGCCGGGTCGTCGAACGGCTCGACGTCCTGTCCCTTGGTCGCGGTCTGCATGTAGGACGACCACGTCTGCAGCGGGTAGGTCGCGCCGAAGAACGTGCTGTCCCCCGGCCGGCGGTAGGGGTCGAGGCTCGCGCTGCCCGACTTGCCCGCCACGTACATGACCGCCGTCGAGACCTGCTTGGTGTAGCCGACGAACCACGACGAGTTGACGATGTTCTGACCCTCGCCGTCCTCGACGCCGTTGGTGCCGGTCTTGCCCGCCACCGGTCGGCCCAGCGCGGCGGCCGCCCGGCCGGTGCCCTGCTCGACGACGCTCGACAGCGCGTACGTGACGTCGTCGGCCACGTCGCTGCTGACCGCGCGCTCCTTGGCCGGGTCGGCCTTGTAGAGCACCTTGCCGTCGAGGTCCTTGACCTCCTTCACCACGTGGGGCGCGACGTGCACGCCCCCGTTGGCGAACGTCGCGTACGCGCTGGCCTGGTTGAGCGGGCTGACCTCCGGCGTGCCGATGGGGATGTTGCGCTCGGCCGCGTCCCAGCCGCGCGACTTGGGCGCGCCGGCCTTCTCAGCGACCTCGAGGGTCTTGTCCTTGCCCTCGGGCATCTGCCGGATGAGGTCGACGAAGGCGGTGTTGATCGACAGCGCCGTGGCCTTGACCAGGTCGACGCCGTAGCCGTAGTTCTCGCCGTACTCGTTGCGCACCGGGATCGGGTCGCCCGGGATCCTCCAGGTGTTGCCGTGGAACTGCGAGCGCAGGCTGAAGCCGTTCTCCAGCCCGGCCGCCAGGGTGTACGTCTTGAACGTCGACGCCGTCGGTCGCGCGGTCGTCGCCCAGTTGCGCGAGTTGTCGACGAAGTCCGGGCCGCCGTAGAGGGCGAGCACGTTGCCCGAGTCGACGTCGACCGAGGCCACCGCCGCGTGCAGGTTCGACTCCTTCTGGCCCGACGCCCGCGCCGCCTGCTCGCTGGTGTCCTGGGCGGCCTTGATCGCGGCCTTCTGGTCGTCCTGGTCGAAGGTCGTCGTGATCCTCAGGCCGCCGCCCTGGATCTCGGAGGAGCTGAAGCCGGCGTCGGACAGCTCGGCCTCGACCATCTTGAGCAGGAAGCCGTTCGGCCCGCCGTAGCGCTCGGAGCTCTTGATCTTGGGGAACTTGGGCAGGGCCTTGCTGTACTTCGCCGCCTGCTCGGCGGTGATGTCGCCGGTCTCGGCCATCGAGGAGATGACGTAGCGGTAGCGGTCGAGCAGCCGGGGCCGGTTGTCCTTGTCGTCGGGGTCGAACGCCGTCGGGTTGTTGATCACCGACGCGAGGACCGCCGCCTGCGGCACCGTCAGCTTCTTCGCGTCGACGTCGAAGTACGCCTGGCTCGCGGCCTGGATCCCGTACGCGCCGTGGCCGAAGTAGATGGTGTTCAGGTAGCCCTGGAGGATGTCCTGCTTGCTCTTCTGCTGGCTCAGCTTGTACGCCAGGAACAGCTCGCGGTACTTGCGGCTGACCGTCTGCTCGCTGTTGAGGTAGAGGATCTTGATGTACTGCTGGGTGATCGTCGAGCCGCCCTGCAGGCTGCCGCCGCGAGCGATGACCCAGGCTGAACGGGCCAGGCCGCGAAACGAGACGCCCTTGTCGGTCCAGAAGGTGCGGTTCTCCGCCGCGACGACCGCCTCCTTGATGGAGTCGGGCATCTTGTCGAAGTCGAGCGGCTGCCGGTTCTGGATGGCGAAGTTGCCGAGCTCGGTCTTGCCGTCGCCCCAGTAGACGAACGTCGTCGCCGTCTCGAAGTCCTTGTTGGGGTTGGGCAGCGAGGTCGTCGCGTACCCGTACGCGACCGCTCCCCCGCCCGCCACGACGCACAGGGCGACCAGGATCGCCACCGCACCGGCGAGCCGCTTGAACCAGCGTGCGCTGCCGCGCTTCGGAGCACCGGCCGGGTGCTTGGCGACGGGGCCCCAGGAGGGGTCAGCCATAGATGTCCTCGACGGTCTGCTGGCGACGCGGGGGCTTGCGCTTCACCCCGTCGCCGAGAAGGTAGGAGACGATCATGTGGTTCCAGCTGCAGCGCAGACACACCTCCACCACGACGACCTTGAACTCGCCGTACTGGTGGGCCATCTCCTCGAGCTCGGCCGGCGGCTTGATGCGGCCGGAGAACTGGCCGAGCTGGTCGCCGAACGTGTAGCTGAGGTTGTACATCTCGGGCGACTCGCACACCGGGCACGGCACCTTGGCCTGCTCCCCGTGGTACTTCGCCGCCCGCAGCAGCATGGGGTCCGCGTCGCACGCGTCGAGCTTGGCCAGCCGCTTGCCGGGCCGCTTGAGACCCTCCAGCGTGCGGCGTCGCTGCAGCGCATAGTCGATGACCTCCCGCTGCGACCACATGGGCTCGATGGTAGGTCGTGCGGATGTGGGTTTCTAAGTTTCGAGGGGCGCAGCGCGCGTCCTTGCTCCAACCTTCAGGTACCTGAGGAACTGACGAGGCCGCACCTGACCCGCGAAGTCGGCCACGACCCATGAGCCTGTCGAAGGGCCCCTGCGCCCAGGCCAGGCACGACCCCTCAGCCTGTCGAAAGTCCTTTGGGCCCAGGCCAGCAACGATCCCTGAGCCTGTCGAAGGGCCAGCGCACCACGGAAGTCGCACCGCCCGCCGAACCACCTGCACCACGCTCGCTCGCTGCCGAGGCCCTCCACGACGTACGATCGACCGTCCGGCCCAGCCGGCCCGGGGCCTTGGCGCAATTGGTAGCGCACCTGCTTTGCAAGCAGGGGGTTAGGGGTTCGAGTCCCCTAGGCTCCACCGTCCTCGATGCTGCGGAAGCCGCGGTGAATGGCGATCAGCCCTCAGACGGCCGCGACTGAAGCGCGCTGGTAGAAGTCGCTCGGCAAGCTGTGGTCGAGTCGCCACGTGATGGCGATCGGCCGTTCGCCCCGGTGCTCCAGGTAGTGCACGGGACCCGCGAAGAGGTACGCGCTCGTCCCAAACTCATCCGACTTGTGCTGGCGGACGAAGAGCAACTTGGTGCTCGAACCATGCAGATAGCGCTGGCCCGTCGTCGAGGTGACAGACGTCGTCGACTGCGACTCCCAGTGGAAGAGGTTGGGGCTAATCGGGTAATCGCGATACAGAGTTGTCGGTGAGTAGTCGGCCTCGGACTTCTGCAGCGTGACAAAGAAGGCATCGGTGTCGATCTCGGGCACGTAGAGCACGCCTTCGCGGAACGAATTCGGCTTGCGATCGATGCTTGCGTAGCCCAACGCCGCGAGGACCTCCTCGCGCTGATAGGTAGCGTGTACCTGAAGCGGGACGTCGTGGAGCGCACCCCGGACAGGGACGGTCACGTGCGGCGCACGGTCGAAGGCCAAGTCGACGACGGATTGCAGTTCATCGCGCACCGCGGCCTCCCGCCGAAGCTCGGTGAGCCCGGCTTCGACCGACGGGTGACCACCTCCGCCCGGCCAGAGCGAGAAGAACAGCATCTGAGCCATCACCTGATCGAGAGGGCTGAGCTCGTCGTAACCGAGCGCGTCGTCGGCGAGGAGGCTGCGGTAGGCCGACGCGCGGGCCGCGTCGTCCACGTGGGCTAGGGCTCGCCCGCGCTTCAGCAGCTCCCGCTGGTAATCGCCACCACGTCGTGTCGACAGACCGGCGGAACGCCGAAGCTCGGTCCAGGACCGCTGACCTTGGCGCAGGACGTCGGAGAGCTCCAGTCCGGTCTCCCGCAAGAACGTCGGGAGGTCCTGGTCGCCGTGCTCGCGCAGCTCGGCAACAAGATTCGGCCACCGGGTACCGACTTGCTGTCGGATGTTCTCCAAGACGATCGCCTGAGACTGTCGATCCATCGCGATCTGGCAGCCCGACGGCAGAAACGGAAAGCCGCGCTCGACGGCTCGGGCCAGACCACGTCGAGTCTCTCCGGTCAACGCGCGCAAGCGTTGGTCAAAACGGAACTCTTTGCGGTGGTGGCCGACAAAGTCCAAGACCGTCAGGACAGCTTTGTCGCGGGTGCGACGTAGCCCACGCCCAAGCTGCTGCAGGAACAGCGTGGCGCTCTCGGTTGGGCGGAGGAAGAGGACGGTGTCCACATCGGGCAGGTCAACGCCCTCGTTGAAAAGGTCCGCGACAAAAATCGCGTTGATTCGCCTGTCGCGAAGGTCGGCGAGAGCCTGGGCTCGCTCCGTCGCCGGGGTCGAGCCGTCGATGGCGATGGCGCGCACGCCCGCCTCTCGGAACACGTCAGCCATGAAGCGCGCGTGAGCGACGCTCACGCAGAAACCAAGCGCGCGCATGCCGCCGAGGTCCAAGACCTTGTCTTGAAGCTGCCGAAGCACGATGGCGGCACGCGCGCGATTACCGGTGTAGAGCCCGGCGAGCTCGGTCTCGTCGTATCGCCCGCGCGACCACGCGACTCGGCGCAGGTCGGTGCCATCGGCAACGGCGAAGTAGTGGAAGGGGCACAGCAGGTCCGCGCCCAGCGCATCCCACAACCGCAGCTCCGCCGCCGTACGCCCGTCGAAGAACGACCGCACGTCGAGGCCGTCCGACCGCTCTGGGGTCGCGGTGAGACCGAGCAGCTCCAGCGGCTCGAGGTGCTCGAGCAAGCGGCGGTAGGTCCTCGCTTCCGCGTGGTGGAACTCGTCGATGACCACGACCTCGTAGGCGTCTCGGTCGATGCGGCTCACGCCGTACGCGGTCAACGACTGGACGCTGGCGAAGACGTGGCGCCAACGCTCAGGGCGGGCGCCCCCGACGTAAAGCTCACCAAAGCTGCTGTCGTTCAGGACTTCCCGATACGTCCGGAGCGATTGCTCCAGGATCTCCCTTCGGTGTGCGACAAAGAGCAGCGAAGGCCGCTCATCCGTCGCGCTCGCCAAGGAGCGGTAGTCCAAGGCCGCGATCACCGTCTTCCCGGTCCCCGTCGCCGCGACCACCAGATTCCGATGCCGATCGTGAACCCGACGTTCCACCTCAAGTGCTTCGAGAATCGCTTCTTGATGCGGGTAGGCCCTGACCTGAAGGCCCGAGAGCGACAACGTGACGCGGTCGTGAGTGGTGCGGCCGGCGCCTTCAGCCAGGGCGTCGTCCAGGCGGTCCCGGTCGCGGTCAGGGTCGTACGACTCAAAGCTCGGATCGTTCCAGTAGGTGTCGAAGGTGGCTCGGAACTTCTCAAGCAGAGAAGGAGTGCCCACGCGGGAAAGTCGAACATTCCACTCGACCCCGTCGAGCAAGGCGGCCCGCGAGAGGTTCGACGACCCGACGTACGCGGTGTCAAAGCCGGTACGCCGACGGAACATCCACGCCTTCGCGTGGAGACGAGTTCGATGCGCGTCGTACTGGATCTTGACCTGAGCACCGAACTCACGCACGAGTCGGTCGAGTGCGTCGGGGTCCGTCGCCCCCATGTACGTGGTGGTGATGACTCGGAAGGGTGCGCCGCGTTCTCGACCTCGTCGAAGTTCAGGCTCGAGCAGTCGCAGTCCGTACCACTTGACGAAGGCGCACAGCAGGTCGATCTCGTCGGCCGTGTCCAGCTCTGCTTTGAGCTCGGAGCCGAGACTCGGTTCGCCTCTCGTGTTCGTCAGGAGCGCCGCTTCAGACAACGGCGTGGCCGGGCGAACCCTTTCGTAGGTGACCACGCCCGGCGCCGTGGTCGCACGAAGGGCGGTCAGCTGACGAGCGGGATCGACAACGGCATCGGTCTCCGACGACAAGACACTCAGAACGCGATTCACCACGTCGAGGCGGTGAAGTGGATCCGACGTCGAGGCCAGGACCCGTTGCAGCACGGACTCGACGTGCCGCGAGAGAACGTGCGGCTGGTCTCCGGGATCGACGGCGGCGACGTCGCGCTCAAGTTCGACGTCCCCCGACGCCAAGTCGCGCTCAAGCTGCTGTGTCAGTAGCTGCTCGTACAGGCCCTGCTCCATGCGCATCCCCTCGCTCAGGAGGTGCGAGCTTGTCACGCTCGCCGCCGTCTGAGCAGCCATTCGGACCTTCGGTCGCCCCTTGCCGTAGGCGGGCGACAGGTTCAGGCTGGACGAAGCGGCGGACGAGGCGTACGACCGCCACCCCTCGACGGCGAGGAGAGCGATGGACCACGCGCTGGACGCGATCTGCTTCGCGGTCGTGATGGTCGTGCCCCTGCTCGTGTGGGTCGTCAGCCGCCGTCCGGTCTGGGTGCGCATCGAGGGGCTCCTGCGTCCGCTCGGCGCACGGGTGTGGCAGCAGCTGGTCGTCGACGACACCCCTGATCCGGCCGCCCTCCTGCGGTGGGCGCAGCAGCGGCTCGCGCGGCTGCGCGCGGACCTCGAGCGCGTACGGCGGCTGCTGCTCGACGACGAGTGGATGTCGGGCACCCGTCAGGTCGGGAACCGGCTCGCCTACGAGCGGCTCGTCGTCGACGTGCGGGAGGCCGAGCGCCAGGTGCCGGCGGCGGCGCTCGAGGTGCCGGCCGCGCCCTCGCCGGTCAGCGCTCCACGATTCGCCTTCGTCGCGCCGAACACGAAGCCCGCGGTGGAGATGATCGAGTTCGGGCCGAGCGGGCGATGGCTCTGACCTAGCGACCAGCTCGACCGATGTTTTGCGTCTAGCCTTCGACAAACTCAGGGATCGTGGCCGGGATCGGCGACGAGGTCGCCCTCAGACCGACGGGCCCTTCGACAGGCTCAGGGAACGTGACGGACGATCTGGCCCCGAGAAAGACGAAGGAGCGCCGACCGTGAGGTCGACGCTCCTTCAGAGGTCTTGCTGGCTGTGCAGGCTCAGATGGCCTGGACGGCGTCGGCCTGCGGGCCCTTCGGACCCTGCGTGGTCTGGAACTCGACCCGCTGGCCCTCGTCGAGGCTGCGGAAGCCCGACGACTGGATCGCGCTGTAGTGCACGAACACGTCCGGCCCGCCGCCGTCGACGGCGATGAAGCCGAAGCCCTTCTCAGCGTTGAACCACTTGACGGTTCCCTGTGCCATGTAAATCTCCCTGAAGCTCTCGGGCCGCACCTCGCGGCCTCGTGATGCTGTTGGGCGCCGGCCTCGGCCACCGCCCTCGCGAGATCAAAAGGGCGTAGCACGTACCACGGCTCAAGAACTGCTTACAGCAATCACCATGATTGCATCCCCGCACCCAGAGGACAAGGCGGGACCGTGACGCGGCTCTCGCTGCTCGGCCGAACCCGCGTGGATCGTGGATCGTTGAGGCGCTCGTCTCGGCCCCGGGGGAGCCCGCAGGCGGGGTTCGGGCCGCGGCGCAGGGGTGCGCCAACCCGTTCCGGGCCCTTCGACAGGCTCAGGGAGCGTCCCCTCGAGCCCTTCGACGCACTCAGCCGTCGTCCGCCCTCCCGCTCGGCAGGCTCAGGGGCTGGTCGAGACCTGTCGTCGACCCCGCACCCTTGACCGCCTCGACGC
>Ga0325401_1001156_pt1 | contig 21698 bp, 18 predicted proteins | sample PopdelMetagenome_FD_205666 | JGI IMG/M metagenome (GOLD analysis project Ga0325401, IMG submission 205666) | Populus deltoides microbial communities from Bellville, Georgia, United States - Xylem-PdKOR-R2 | ecosystem: Host-associated > Plants > Phyllosphere > Stem > Wood/Secondary xylem | place... | reverse complement strand
GCAGCTCCGCCCACCCCGGCAGGTCCCGGGCGAGCCAGGTCGCCCACCACGAGCCCGCGGCGATCAGGGTCGTCAGGGCCATCACGCGCCCGGCCCCGACGAAGAGCGGGCGCACGTCGACGAAGGACTTGCGCGACAGCCACCAGAAGGACAACGGCCAGGCCAGCGCGGGCGCGAGGGCATAGCCCCAGGCGACGCCGACCACGCCCCAGATGCTGCCGACGAGGATGCACGCGACCTTGATCGAGGTCGAGATCACCGTGTACTGCAGGAGCTCCTTGGTGAGCCCGTGCGAGAGGTAGATCCACAGCCCGACGTAGGCCAGGCACTGGAAGGCACCCGCCGCCGCCAGGAGCCGCAGGATGGGGACGACCTCGAGCCACTGCGCGCCCAGGAACACCTCGGCGACGGGCTGCGCGGCACCCAGCACGAGCCCCAGACCCGCCACCAGCGTCAGGCCGAGGGCGGCCTGCCCACGCTGGATGTAGCGGTCCGAGGCCTCCTTGTCGTCCCGGAGGCGCGACAGCACGGGCAGGGCGACCTTCGTCGTCGGTGCCCGCAGCTGGCCGAGCGGGGTCATCAACAGCTGGAAGGCGCGGTTGTAGAGCCCCAGCGCGGTGGCGTTGAAGCGCAGGCCGATGGTCAGCGAGTCGATGTTGTTGCCGAGGTAGCCGATGAAGAGCGAACCGGCGAGCTGCCAGCCGAAGCTGAACAGCGGCTTCATCGGAGCGCGGCGCGGTCGACGCGGGATCCAGCGGGCGGAGACGGCGTTGCCGACCAGGAGGACCGCGGAGGTGGCGAGCTGCTGCACGGCCAGGGCCCAGAACCCGGCGCCGCTCAGGGCGGCCACGATGGCCGCCGCGAGCGCCACGGCCGGGGCCACGACGTCGACCGCGGCGAGGTTGGCGAAGCGCATCCGGCGGTTGAGGTCCGCGCGGTACTGCGTCCCGAGGCCGTTGAGCACGAAGACGAAGGCCAGGGCCTGGGTGAGGCCGACGAGCTCGTCGCGGCCGTACATGATCGCCACCAGCGGTGCGGCGAAGAAGGTGATGAGGGTGAAGACGCCGCCCGCGGCGGTGTTGATCCAGAACAGGTTGTCGCGCTGCGCGCGCGACAGGGTCTTGGCCTGGACGGCGGCCGCCGAGAGCCCGAAGTCACGGAAGATCTCGGCGACGCCGATGATCGCGGTCACCATCGCGACCAGCCCGTAGTCCCCCGGCGTCAGCAGCCGCGCGAGGACGACGACGCCGACGACCTGGAGCACGATCTTGACGCCCTGGGCGCCGACCGTGACGAGTGCCCCGCGCGCCGCCCGCCGACCGAGCTGGCTGCGATCGGTGGCCGCCGCGGCGGCCTCCTCCTCCGACGCCAGCCCTGCGGCCGCCTCCAGCTCGGGCTGGGGCGGCGTGGTGGGCACGGGGGACGGCACCGCACGATAATCTCACCTGTCCGGCGGCCGTACCGCTGATCGCCGGGCTCCCTGACGAGACGTCGGCCACGCAGCCGGGCGACGCGGGACCGACGAGCAGGAGGACGCCGATGAGTCGGGTGCGCCAGGTCCGGCGGCACTTCTGGAGCTATCTGCGCGGGGTGCTGCGCGGTCACCCCGGCGCTCGCATCGAGGCCGGCGTCAAGCTCGCCGGCCCGGGCCGCTTCGAGCTCCAGAGCGGGTGCACGATCTCCAAGGGCGCGCACCTGTGGGTGGGCGAGGGCGCGACCATCAGGGTCGCCAAGGGCGCCAAGGTCGGTGCGCGCACCAAGGTGAACTCCGCAGCCGGCGTCACCATCGGCGAGGGCGTGCGGATCTCCTGGGAGGTCCAGCTGCTCGACACCGACTTCCACTGGACGGCGTCCGCCTCCGGCCGGCGCCGCCCGCACAAGGCACCGATCGTCATCGAGCCGAAGGTGCTCGTCGGGACCCGGGCGCTGGTCCTGAAGGGCGTCACGATCGGCGCCGGGGCCGTGGTGGGCGCCGGAGCGGTGGTCCGCAGCGACGTCGCCCCGCAGACGGTGGTCGTGGGGAATCCGGCCGAGGCGGTCGGCCAGGTGTCGGACTGGGGCTCCGCCCCGGACTGACCCGGCTCAGCAGGTCTGGGCGCCCGCCCGCGGGCAGTCGCCCTGCCGGTGCTGGCGCTCCCCCTCGCCGACCCGCCGCTCCGCGTGACCGAGCGCCGCCCTCGCCTGCTCCGACACCTCGCCGTCGGCGTCGGCGACCGGGACGCCGGCCTCCAGCTCGACGCTGCCCGCGCCCTGGCCCGCCGCCCGGAACTCCGGGAGGTCGGCGAGGTCGACGGGCTGCCGGTCCGGCCCGACCCACCGCGCGAGGACCTGGTGCGACCGGGTGCGCTGGTAGACGTTGCCGCTGAAGACGACCGAGGTGTGCGCCGGGTCCAGCAGCCCCGTCTGGTCGTCGAGGCAGACGAGGCAGCCCGGCGCGGACTGGCGCACGACGTTGGCGTGGACCGCCACGTCGCGCAGGAGCCAGGGGAGCTCGCCGTCGGTCGTGCGCCAGCGCTCGTCCATCGCGAGCTGGAAGCCGGACCGGCGGTTGTCGAGGACCGCGTTGCCGGATACCTCGACCCGGTCGCTGTCGATCAGCCACAGCCCGTCCAGCTGGTTGCGGCGCAGCAGGTTGCCGGTCACGGCGACCCCGCTGGAGATCTCGACCACCGCGCCCGAGCCGGTGTTGGAGTCCAGCTCGGAGCCCGTGAGCTCGAGGTCGGTGCAGCTCATGTCGCACCAGAAGCCGTGACCGAGGTTGCCGCTGAAGCGGCTGGCGGACAGCCGCACCCCGGCGGACTGCGTCACCTTCATGCCGCCGGCCGACGGTGCCCGGTTGAACTGCTCGATGTTGTTCCCCGTGACGAGCAGGCCGGTCCCGCGCAGACCGTCCGCGGCGTGGGCGTGGATGCCCATCAGCCCGTTGTCCCGCGCCGTCACCCGCTGCAGCGTGACGTCGTCGGCGATCACGGAGAGCCCGGTCGTCGCGTTGTCCTGGGTGACCACGTCGCTGACCCGCACCCCCGGTGCGGCGACCAGCACGGCGCCGAGCTGCCAGACCGAGGTGGCGTACCGGCGGACGCCGATGCCCCGCAGGACGTCGCCCTCGCCCACCACCGTCACCGCGGTCGCCAGCGTGCTCGCCCGGACGGTGCGACCGGTGGGGCTGGAGCCCATGACGAGCTGGCGCGCGGGCTGGTCGACGAAGAAGGTGCCACCGGTGACCTCGGCCCGCGACCCGACCTGGCGCTGGGCGGTGCCGTCGAGCCAGAGCTGGTCCGGGTGGGCCGCCATCGGGTGCGCCGGGTCGACGAACGTCCACCCCGGGCGCGGGTCCTCGGGTGCCCCCTGCGTGTAGGTGGGGCTCGCGTCGAAGTGGTGCTCCCAGCCGTCGACCACCCAGGCGCCGCCGGCCTTGCGCCAGCCGGAGACCCGGCTGCTGCCGTCGAGCCACACCTCCTCGCCGGGCCACGCCTGCACGGTGACGCGCTTCTCGCGGGGCAGGACGAGCGACTCGTGGTAGCTGCCCTCGCGCACCACCACGGTGGCGCCGTCCGGCGCCGCCGCGACCGCTCGCGCGATGCTGGTGTAGACCCCGCCGGCCGGGCGGGGCGCGACGACGAGCGCGTCGTCGGGCACCGGGAAGCGCGTCGTCCCCGGCGCCGCCGCGCCCACCCGCGCCGGGCGGACGTAGCCGCCGGCCGCGCCGGGCGCGCTGGGCGAGGAGCCGTCGGGCGACCCGGACGACGTGCCGGACGCGCTCGAGGACGACCCGGGCGTCGACGGGGCCGCCGCACCGGAGGGCGCGGGGGCCGCGGGCGGTCCGTCGGTCTGACCCGGGGCCAGGGCGACGACGTCCAGGTTGTCGTAGCGCAGCACCTGCTTGCCGCGTGCGCTGCCGGAGAGGTAGGACCACAAGGTCGTCTGGCCGCCCGCGGCGAGCGCGGAGGCGGAGTCGTCGGTGGCCCGGACCTGCCACTCCTGCGGCGCCGAGCCCCTCGCGGCCGCCGCGGCCAGCTGCACCGGGCCGGACCCCGTGGCGCGGCAGACGACGTGGAAAACCTGACCGCCGCGGACGTTCGTGCCGACCTTGCGCTCCGGCGTGAGGCGGCGCACCTGCTTGGCGCTGCCGTCCTGGCGCGTGATCGAGAGGAACGCCGTGCCCTGCGACAGCCGCAGCACGCACCGGTAGAAGAAGCCGCTGCTGCTGCGCAGCTCGACGGCGCCGTACGACCCGCCGCCGGCCGCGACGGGGTCGGGAGCCGTGACGTCCACGGACGCCCGGAGGTCGACCGGTTGCACGGTGCTGAGGCTGACGCGGGCGCCGGCTCCCGGCGCCAGGGCGACCGACCCCGAACCGTCACCGACCGAGAAGGTGCCGCCGGCCGTGCTGCGCCACTCCCCGCCCTGGTCGGCGGTGCCCCAGCCGTCCTTCACCTCCCGCGAGAAGGAGTCGGCGGCCACGGTCGACGACGTCTCACGGTCGACCGGCGACGCCGGCTCGCTCCCGCCCGGGGTGCGCAGCCCGAGCACGACGAGCCCGACGACGAGGAGGGCGGCGACGACGAGCGTCACCACGACCACGGCGCCCCGTCGCGCCCCGAACCTCGTCACCCTCGCCCTTCCTTGCGGCCTCCGCTTGCCTCGCCCCCCGTGGGCCCGTCGAGCTCCTAGCGTTCGGCCAGGAGCTGCCTCAGCAGGGTGCTCGAGGTGTGCGCCGTGTAGGGGAAGTAGCTGACCTCGACCCCGACGCTCGCCATGTCGCGCTCGAGCTTGTCGCCCTTGGGCGTGCCCCGCCAGTCGTCGCCCTTGAAGAGCACGTCGAAGCCGACGCGCCCCCACACCTCGAGCTTGTCGCTGGAGAAGTCCGGCACGACCTCGTCGACGATGGCCATGCCCGCGACGACCTCGCAGCGCTCCTCGAAGGGGATGACCGGCTGCTTGCCCTTGGCGGCGAAGAGGGCCTCGTCGGTGACGACGCCGACGACCAGCCGGTCGCAGCGCTCGCGGGAGCGCTTGAGGATGTTGAGGTGCCCGATGTGGAACATGTCCCAGGCGCCGGGGACGTAGCCGAGCACGCCGGGTCCGTCGCTCATCGGACGCCCTCCGGCTCGAGGGCCTTCATCTCGCGGAACCACTTCACGACGCTGAGCGCGAGGAGGCCCACGGTGGCCGCGGCCAGCAGCCCGTACACGACCGCGAACACGGTCGGGAGACCGAGCAGCAGGAAGCAGGCGCAGAGCAGGCCGTAGTCGGTCGGCAGCTTGCCGAGGCTCCGCAGCGGGCTCGCGCCCTGCTTCGGCGGGGTCGGCAGGCCGGCCTTGAGGCGGTGCACGCGGAGGAGCTGCTCGTTGAGCAGCTGGCCGAAGAAGAGCACGACGCCCGCGATGCTGAAGGCGATCGGCACGAGCAGCCAGCCCTCGGCACGCTCGGGGAGGAAGCGGTACCACCCGATCAGCACGGCCAGGTGCAGGCTCGCGACCTTGCCGGCGTCGAACATGTGGTCCAGCCACTCGCCGGCCACGCTGCCGCCGCCGCGCAGGCGGGCGAGCTGGCCGTCGGCGGAGTCGAGCGCGTAGCCCAGGACCAGCAGGGCGGCGACCAGGACGCCGACCCACCAGGCGGGGGCCAGCAGGGCCACGAGCAGGATGCCGGCGTACGTGAACACGGAGCCGACCGCGGTGACCTGGTTGGGGGTGGCCCCGACCTGGTACGCGGCGGCGGCGAAGACCCGACCGAGGGGCCGGTTGACCAGCAGCGAGTAGAGCGGCGCGCCGAACGAGGTCTTCTGGGCGTCGCGGAGCCGGCGGTACGAGGCCGCGAAGCCCGTGTCCTCCCCGGTGACGGTGCTCGTCACGCGACGGCCTCGGACTGCACGCTGCGCAGGGCGTGGCCCAGGACGGCGCTCGCGCTGCGCCGCGGGGCCGGCAGGGCGGTGCTGCCCGGCCACCCCTCGGCCTCGTCCTCGGCGACCAGGACGACGGCGCCGTCCGGCACCTGGCCGGCGGCGTGGACCACGACCTCGTCGACGCCCCGCACGGCCGAGGCGATCTCGAGGCGCTCGGCGAGGGGCACGACGGCCGGCCGGCCGGTGCGCGCGCGCACCTCGTCGTCGTCGAGGACACCGAGGACCAGGCGCTCGCAGCGCTCGCGCGCCGACGCGACCAGGTGCAGGTGCGCGACGTTGAAGAGGTCAAAGCTGTGAGGCAGGTAGCCAACGCTCACGAAGATGCTCCCGTACTACGAAATTCCCCCGCAGGAACAGTCGACGTCCACGTCGATCCGTCCAAGATCATAGCGGAGGCGACCCGGCGCTGGGCCGGATCCGGAACTAGAGCGAGGGTCCGTGCGGCGCCGGCCGACTCCCTCGCGGGCCCGGCGGCACGACGGTCCCCCCGCCCGGTCAGGCCGTCGGCCAGTACTGGTCGACCAGCCGCTTCGTCGACGCGATGTTCGCCCGGCTGGAGGCGCCGAAGACGATCGACTCGATGTTCGGCTGCTCGCAGACCCACTCGATGGCCTCGGCCGGCGGGATGGCGCCGGAGGCGAAGACCGACATAGCGATCGCCCGGAACTGCCGGGTGGCGAGGAGCTGCTGGTAGCCCTCGATGCCGCCGCTCATGCGGAAGCCGACCTTGTTGATGTTCGAGCAGATGACCGGGTTCTCCAGGCCGAGGCGCTCGAGCACGTCGAGCAGCTTCGGCGTGTTCATGGTGATGTAGCCCGGCTCGGCGCCGTAGCGGCCCCGGACGTGCTCGTCGAAGATGCGGAAGGCGTCGTCGAAGCCGAGCCCGAGGAGCAGGTCGACGACCACGTTCTGCAGGAAGATCACCGGGGTCCGCAGCCCGGCGAACATCTTCATCTCGGAGTCGATGAGCAGCGTGACGATGCCCTCGATGTCCTTGCGGGCGAGCGACCGGGTGCCGCGCATGGCCGCGTCGAGGAAGCCGCCGTCGGGCAGGAAGCGCTTGATCGCCCCGAGCGGCCCGTCCTCGGTCATCGCGTTGGCGTACTTGTGCGCGTACGGCATCCCGGGGAAGAAGGTCATCTCCGGGTAGCGGTCCGGGTTGGCCCGCACGTGGTCGCAGACCAGCGCGATGCGGTCGTGCGTGGTGCACATGAACGTGTGCACGCCCTCGTCGTACGCGGCGTCGAGCACGGCCTGCACGGCCGAGATGTCCTGGAAGCGCATGGCCTGGGCCCGCGCCTTCTCCTCGGACATGTGGTTGACGCCGAAGAACTGGTTGTCGCCGAAGAGCAGGCGGTCCATCGTGAAGGGCTTGGGGGTCTCGAGCGTGGACGTCACCGACGGCCTGCCTTCCGGAAGAGGGAGCGGACGCTGCGTCCGATCGTGCGGGCGCCGGCGGCCACCCCGGCGAGGCCCTCGGGCTCGGCGCCGGACGGGGAGAGCGCGGCCGCGTTCACCTGGGTGGGGGTGCCGGCGGCGTCGGCCACGATCAGGGCGATCGAGCGGTCGGTCACCGCCGCGGCGTCGAAGTTGTTGCGGCCCTCGAGCTTGCCGGCCTCCACGCGCGAGACGAAGGCGTCGACCTGGGCGCTGTACTCCTCGCCGCGGACGTAGAACCAGACCTCGTCGGTCAGCTCGGTCGTGTACTTGACGTTCCAGCCGGCCGTGTAGCCCGCCGGTGCGAGGTCACCGTCGCGCAGGTAGGCCTGCACCTCCTGGCGGTCGGCCGAGATCCGGCCCTGGGTCCCCCAGATGGTGATCTTGGTCGACATCTTGCGCTGCGACTCGTCGCTCCAGTTGATCGACAGCTGCGCGGTCACGTCGTCGTCGAGGAACAGCGTGCTGAAGACCTCGTCGTCGGTCTCGCGGGAGAAGACCGGCTTGAGCACCGAGCCCCCGGCGCGGCGGGTCTCCCCCGCGTACCAGTTGACGAGGTTCAGCGGGTGCGCGGCGTAGTCGTAGAGGCTGCCGCCGCCGAGCGTCTTCTTGGTGCGCCACGTCGAGCCCTGCGGCTTGAGCACCACCGGGCCGTACGCCTCGGCGAGCAGGTGCGTGACCTTGCCGATCGCGCCGGCGTCGACGAGGCGCTTGACCTCGGCGAAGGCGCCCACGTAGCGGTAGTGGTAGCCGACCTGGGTCACGAGGCCGCGCGAGCGGGCCAGCGCCGCGAGCTCCTCGGACTCCTCGGGGTCGAGGCAGAAGGGCTTCTCGCAGAAGACGTGGAGACCGGCCTCGAGCGCCTTGCGCACCATCGGGCCGTGCATGGCCGACGGCGTCGCGATGACGACCGCGTCGAGGTCCGCCTTCGCGATCATCTTGTCGAAGTCGTCGTAGGTGGGGAGCCCGGTGTACTTGCCGAGCACCGAGAGCAGGTAGCCGGTGGCGTCGCAGATGCCGGTCACCTGCACGTCCGGGTGCGCGTTGACGATCGACACGTGGGACAGGCCCATCTTGCCGAGGCCGACGAGGCCGACTCTGATCACTGGTGTTCCTCTCGGGGGAGTGCCGCCGGGTCCACGTAAGGGAGCAGCAGCTGTTCGTACTGACCGGCGACGTGCTCCCAGGTGAACTCGGAGGCGTGCCGTGCGCGGGCGGCGTCGCCGAGCCGCGCCACGAGGGCGGGGTCGGAGACGAGCCGCTCGAGCGCTGCGTCCACGTCGTCGGCGGTGCTGAAGAACAGCGCCGCCTCTCCGGCGACCCAGCGGTTGTAGGCGTTGTCGTGCGCGAGCACCGGGTTGCCCGCACCCAGGGCCTCGACGAGCGAGGGGTTCGTGCCGCCGACGGTGTGCCCGTGCACGTAGGCCAGGCTGTGGAACCGCAGCGCCGCGGTGACCGCGGGGTCGTAGATGCCGCCGAGGAAGCGCACCTCGGGCGAGGCCGCCTCCACCACCGCACGGTGGTAGTCGTCCTCGTCGGGCTTGTAGCCGCCGAGCACCACGAGCTCGACACCGCGCTCGCGCCGCGAGAAGCCCTCGACGATCTCGAGGATGGTGTTCTCCGGGATCGGCCGCGCGATGAGCGTGAGGTAGCGGCCCGGCACCAGCCCGTACGCCTCGACGACGTCGGTCGGCGCCTCCGTCACGGCGGGCGCCCCGTAGGTGACCGTGGTGATCTTGCGCGCCGGTGCCCGCGTCCGCAGGTAGTCGTTGATCACCGGGTGGTCGGCGATCAGGTGGTTGCCGACGAAGCAGCCGATCCGCTCGTTGACGTAGAGGATCGCCTGCCGCAGCTTGCCCCAGCGGGCCCGCGACCACTCGATGCCGTCCATGTTGATCACGTTGGGGATGCCGAGCAGGCGCTGCGCCACGTTGAAGACGGCGGTGTTGTAGCCGAAGGTGAGGCAGATGTCGTCGTGGGCGGCCGCGTGCGCGATCGTCTTCAGGTCGAACTGCGAGGTGCCCAGCCAGCCGTCGCGGTCCACCGGCACCAGCACCCGCTCGAGCCCGCGCCAGGTGTCGGTCGTCACCGGCCCGGTGCCGGGCACCTGGCAGTAGACGACGACGCGCCAGCCGGCGTCGCGCAGGAAGAGGGCGACGTTCTCGGCCGCGGTCTCGAAGCCCCCGTACGCCGCGGGGACCCCGTGCGTGCCGAGGATCCGGACCGTCCTAGGGTGGTGCGCACCGAAGCGGTCGAGCAGCACGCGGCGCCACAGCGGCGCGGCGGACGACGCTTCCGTCGTCGTCTCCGGCACGCGTGCAGGGGCGGCTGCGGAGGGGTGGGGCACGTCTGGTCACTCCTCCAGGTACCGGGGGTCCCGGTGCACGTCGTTGCCCGGATGAACCACAAAGGGTAGTGAGAATTGCCCTCGGCCGCCTACTTTCCTGCCCTGTTGTGACGACAGTCATCCCCGGCTCCCCTATGCTCGCCGGGCGCCGCCGACCCCGTCGGCCGCCGGTCGAGCCCGCGCCGGAGCGGGTCCCGCCCCTGCCGGGGCCTCCGCTGAGAACCACCCGCAGAGAACCACCCGCTGAGAAGGAGCCGCCGTGCCGACCGCGGAGCAGAGCCTGTCCGGGGTCACGGTGCTCGTGGCCAACCCCTCCCCCGACGTCTACGGGTCGGACCTGCAGATGCTGGAGAGCCTGTCCGCCGTCGTCGGAGCGGGCGGCCGGGCGGTCGTCGCGATGCCGCACGACGGCCCGCTCGCGGCGATGATCCGCGAGCGCGGCGCCGAGGTGGAGATCGTCGACTTCCCCGTGGTGCGCCGCGCCAACCAGTCGGTCCGCGCCTTCGCCGAGCTCGCCTGGTCCGCCGCGTCGGCCACCGCGCGCCTGACCACCTACCTGCGTCGCACCCGTCCGGACGTGCTCTACGTCAACACGGTCACGCTGCCGTGGTGGCTGGCGGCGGCCCGGCTGTCGCGGACGCCGTCGGTCTGCCACGTGCACGAGGCCGAGAACACCGACTCGATGGTCGTGCGCCGCCTGCTCGTGACCCCGCTGCGCCTGGCCGACGCCCTGCTGGTGATCAGCAGGGCCGCCCTCTCGGCGCTCACCGACGTGGACGAGGGGCTGCGGTCCAGGGCCAACCTCGTCTACAACGGCGTGCCCGAGCCCGACGAGGACCCGCGCCCCGCCACCCGGGGCGCGAGGCTCCGCACGATCGTCGTCGGCCGGCTGTCGCCCCGCAAGGCGCCGCACGTGGCCCTCGAGGCCGTCGCCGAGCTGCGCCGCGAGGGCCACGACGTCTCCGTCGAGCTCGCCGGCTCGGTCTACCCCGGCTACGAGTGGTACGAGGCCGAGCTCCGCGAGCGGGCCGGGCAGCCCGACCTCGCGGGCGCCGTGGAGCTGCCCGGCTACTGCAAGCCGATCTGGCCGCACCTGACCGCGGCCGACGTCGTCCTGGCGCCCTCGCTGCGCGAGCCCTTCGGCAACGCGGTGGTCGAGGCCCAGCTGTCGCTGCGCCCGGTCGTGGCGTCGCGCGCGCTCGGCCACCTCGAGAGCATCACCGACGGCGAGACCGGGCTGCTCGTCGAGCCCGACGACGCCCCGGCGATGGCCGCGGCGCTGCGGCGCCTGGTCGAGGACGAGGCGCTGGCCACGCGGCTGGCCGAGCAGGCCCGTCGCCACGCCCTCGACCACTTCTCCCCCGCGCGCTACCAGCGTGAGGTCGTCGCCGTGCTCGCCCGGCTCGTCGCCCGCTCGAAGCGCCGGTGAGCGCCGCCGACGGGGCCGCCGCACCGGCCGGGCCGCTCACGGTCACCCTCGCCGTCCTCACCTTCCGCCGACCGGCCGACCTGGACGCCGTGCTCCCGCTGCTCGTCGAGCAGGCGGCGGCGCAGGGGGACGCGTACGAGGTCGGCGTGCTCGTGGTCGACAACGACCCGGCCGGCGGCGCCCGGACGCAGGTCGAGGCCTTCGCCCGGACGACGGCTGGCGGCGGGACGGGCGAGATCACGGTGCGCTACGCCCACGAGCCGGTCCCGGGGATCTCGGCCGCCCGCAACCGGGCGCTGACCGAGGCGGGGACACGCCTGCTGGTGTTCATCGACGACGACGAGCGGCCCTCCGAGCGCTGGCTGTCGCTGCTGCTCGCCCAGCGCGAGCGCGACGAGCCCGCCGCCGTCGTGGGCTCGGTCGTCAGCACGTACGACGTGGAGCCGGACGCCTGGGTGCGCGCGGGCGGCTTCTTCACCCGTCGCCGCCTCGCCTCGGGGACGCGCGTCGACGTCGCGGCGACGAACAACCTGCTCCTCGACCTGGACGTGGTGCGCCGCCTCGGGCTGTCCTTCGACCTCGCCTTCGGGCTCGGCGGCGGGGAGGACATGCTCTTCAGCCGTCAGCTGCGCGCCCGGGGCGGCCAGATCGTCTGGTGCGACGAGGCCGTGGTGACCGACGTCGTGCCCGCCGAGCGGGTCAGCCGCCGCTTCGTCCTGGTGCGGGCGATGAGCTACGGCAACACCTGGAGCCTGACCTCGGTCGCGGCGGCCTCCGCGGGCTCCCGGCCCCTCGTCCGGGCCCGGCTGGTCGTGCAGGGCGCGGCCCGCGTCGTGCTCGGGGCGGGCCGGGCGCTGCTCGGGGCGCTGCGGCGCAGCGCGACCGACCAGGCGCGCGGGCTCAAGACGGCGATGCGCGGTGCCGGGATGGTCGGCGGCGCCCTCGGGGTGCGCCACCAGGCCTACCGGCGGCCCCGGGCCTCCACCGCCTCGCGGTAGGCCGCGACGTGCGCGGCCGCGCCGGCCGGCCAGTCGCGCGCGGACAGGTCGGGCCCGGCCGCGCGGCCCTCCGCCTCCACGGCGTCGAGGGCGGCGACCAGGTCGTCCGCGTCGAGGTCGCCCTCGTACTGCAGCACCCAGCCCGGTCCGACCTCGGCCGACAGCGCCGCGTTCGCAGCGTTCGCCGGGACCAGGACGGGGGTGTCCAGCGAGAGCCCGGCCAGCACGGTGCCGGAGTTGTGCATGTGGCTGTAGGGCAGCACCAGCAGCGCGGACGACGACACGACCTCCACGAGCTCCGGCTCGTCGAGGAAGGCGAGCGAGAGCTCGACGCGGGGGTCGGCGGCGGCGAGGGTGCGCAGGCTCGAGGCGAGCTCCTCGGTGGACGGCTTGCCCGCCACGCGGAGCGAGGCCTCGCCGGGCACGCCGGCGAAGGCGGCCAGCAGGCCCTCGACGTTCTTGTAGCGACGGATCAGCCCGACGAAGCCGAGCGAGCGCGGCCGGCGCTCGCCGCGGGGGTGGCGGGCGTACCACTCCTGGTAGTGCCCGTGGGGCACGACGGCGGCGAGGGTGCCCGGCGGGACCGGGGTGTCGGAGTTCAGGGCGATGCGCAGCGTGGTCCAGCGGTCGGCCCAGGTGAGCAGCAGGCGCTGGCGCCGGGAGAGCCCGGAGGGCAGCTCGAGGTTGTGCTGGGTGCGCACCCAGGGGATGCGCGCGAGGCGCAGCCGGAGCACGAGCAGCGCGAAGAGCGCCTGGCGCACCAGGGCCTTCAGCGGCGACGCGCCCTCGACCAGGATCTCCGGCCAGTGCACGTGGAAGACGTCGTAGTCGGCCCGCAGCGCGCGGCGCCAGGTGAAGGTCCGCACCTCCACCCCCGGCGTCGCCGCGAGCGCGTCGCGCAGCATGACGATGTACGGGTTCGTCGTCGGTCGCGGGTCCGGGAAGGACTGCTGCACGACGAGCGGGCGGCCTCCGTCGGGCGGGCGGGGCGTCGTTCGGCGGATCGGCACGTCGTCTCCAGGATGGGGGGCGACCAGCCTAGGGCCCGCGGCCGCCTGGCGTGGCCTCCTGAGCGCGGTCCGGGCGCTGGCGCGCCGGGTACGGTGTGCCCGTGACCGCGCCCCCCACGAGCCGGCCCGCCGGCACCGCCGGCCCCGAGCGGGTCGTCCTGCTGGACGCTGGGCACCAGCCCTCGGGCACCGCGCTGAAGTCCGAGGTGCACGACTCCGAGACGGCGCTCCACCTCGCCTTCTCCAGCTACGTCAGCGACGGCGAGGGCCGGGTCCTCCTGACCCGCCGTGCCCTGGACAAGCGGACCTGGCCCGGCGTCTGGACCAACACCTGCTGCGGGCACCCGCAGCCGTGCGAGTCCTTCGACGACGCGGTGCGCCGCCGCATGGTCGACGAGCTGGGCCTCGAGGTCGGCGAGCTGACCTGCGTGCTGCCCGACTTCGCCTACCGCGCCGTCGACGCCAGCGGGGTCGTGGAGAACGAGGTCTGCCCGGTCTTCGTGGCGCGGACGCATCCGGGCTCGACCGTGACCGCGAACGGCTCCGAGGTCATGGAGTGGAGGTGGGTGGAGTGGCAGTCACTGGCCGCGGCGGTGCGTGCGACCCCCTTCGCCTTCAGCCCGTGGTCCGTGCTGCAGGTGCCGCTGCTGGACGCCCAGGCCTCGTCGTGGGTATGAGCCCAGCGTGACGTCCGCATCCCGCAAGCCCGTCGTCGAGCTGGCGCCGCCCTCCATCGACGTGGCGCAGCCCGACGACGCGACGGTGCTCGCGCTCCCGACGGCCTCGACGACCGCGCTCACCAAGGACTACCTCGAGCGCGTCGACCAGACGTTGCGCGAGGCGATCAGCCGCCTGGTGCACACCTGGCGCGTCGAGCTCGCGTACTCCCTCGGGCCGTCGGGCCCGGCCGCGTCCCCGCCCGACATCCTGCTCGAGCACGACCTGCCGGAGATGCTCCAGGCGCTCAACGGGACCGGGGGCAAGCGGATCCGCCCGAGCATGGCCCACTGGGGCTGGGTCGCCTGCGGCGGCAGCAGCCGGGCCGACCTCGGCCAGGACGGGGGCGTGGACGGCGGGGCCGCCGACGTGGTCCGCGCCGGGGCGGCGCTCGAGCTGCTGCACATCTTCGCCCTCATCCACGACGACGTCATGGACGAGTCGGACTCCCGCCGCGGCCAGCCGTCGGTGCACACCCTCGCCGCCCAGCTCCACCTGCACGCCGGCGCCCGCGGCGACGCGCGCCACTTCGGCGAGTCGATCGCCGTGCTCGTGGGCGACCTCGCGCACGCCGAGGCCGACCACCTGGTCACCGAGCTGCCGCGGCCGATGCGCGCGATCTGGCGGCTGCTGGTCATCGAGCTGGTGCACGGCCAGAGCCGCGACCTCACCGGGAGCGCGGCCGGGCGCCGCGACCTCGACCACGCGCGCCGCGTCGCCCGGATGAAGTCCGGCCGCTACACGGTGCAGCGCCCGCTCGAGCTGGGCGCGGCGGCGGCCGGCGCGCCGGACGTGGTCCGCGACGCGCTGCTCACCTACGGCGAGGAGGTCGGCGAGGCCTTCGCGCTCCGCGACGACCTGCTCGGCGTCTGGGGCGACCCCCGCTCGACCGGGAAGCCCGCCGGCGACGACCTGATCAGCGGCAAGCCGACGGTGATCATGGCGCTGGCCGAGGAGCGCCTGCACGGCAGCGCGCGCCGCGTCCTGCGCCGGGTCGGCACGCCCGAGCTGAGCCCGGCCGACGTGACGGCCCTGCAGTCCGCGCTGGCCGAGCAGGGTGTCGTCGAGGCCGTCGAGGCGCGCATCAGCGAGCACGTCCGCGCTGCGAGCGCGGCCCTGGCGAGCGTCGACCTCGACCCCGCCGGCGTGGCCGGCCTGACCGGCATGGCCCACCTCATCGCCTGGAGGGACCGGTGAGCACTCCGCGCCCCGGCGCTCCGGGCAGGACCTGGAGAACTCGTTGAGCCCCGTCATCGTCATCGGGGCGGGCCTCGCCGGCCTGGCCGCGGCCTGCCACCTCACCGGTGCCGGCTACGAGGTGACCGTCGTCGAGCGGTCGTCCGGCCCGGGCGGGCGCAGCGGGCAGCTGCGGCGCGAGGGCTTCGCCTTCGACACCGGCCCCAAGGTCCTGACGATGCCCGACCTGATCTCCGACGCCCTGCGCGCCGCCGGGTCCGACCTGTCGGCGGTCGGCCCGCTCAAGCGGCTCGACCCCGCGTACCGCGCCCGCTACGCCGACGGCAGCACGATCATGGTCCGCGGCACGCGCGAGGAGATGCGCCAGGAGATCGCGGACACCTGCGGCAGCGTCGACGCGGCCGCGTTCGAGGAGTTCGTGACCTGGCTGCGCAAGCTCTACCTCGCCGAGATGCCGCACTTCATCGACGCGAACTTCGACTCCCCGCTCGACCTGCTCCGCAGCCCCCGGGCCGCCGCGCAGCTCGTGCGCCTGGGCGCGTTCCGCAAGCTGGGTGACGCGGTCCGCTCCTTCTTCCACGACCCGCGCCTGGTCAAGCTCTTCAGCTTCCAGGCCATGTACGCCGGCCTGGCGCCCGAGAAGGCGCTCGCGATCTACGCCGTGATCACGTACATGGACAGCATCGAGGGGATCTACTTCCCCGAGGGCGGCATGCACGCGGTGCCGCAGGCGCTGGCCGCCGCCGCGGAGAAGGCCGGAGCGAACCTGCGCTACGACGCGTCCGTGGAGTCGGTCCTGCGCTCCCCCAGCGGCCGCGTGGCCGGGGTCCGGCTGGCCGGCGGCGAGGCGCTCCGCGCCGACGCCGTCGTCTGCACCCTCGACACCCCGGTCGCGTACGAGCAGCTGCTACCCGACCTGCGCCCGCCGCGCGCCGCGCGCCCGGGCAAGGGCGACTACTCCCCCTCCGCCGTCGTCTGGCACGTCGGCGTCAAGGGCATGCCGCAGCCCGAGGCCGCGCACCACAACATCCACTTCGGCGAGCAGTGGGACGAGTCCTTCGACGCCCTGCTCGAGCGCGGCACGCTGATGCCCGACCCGTCGCGGCTGGTCTCGGTGCACTCCCTCGACGCGCCCGACCAGGCGCCCGAGGGCTGCTCGTCGCTCTACGTCCTCGAGCCGGTGCCCAACCTCGACACCGGGCGGATCGACTGGCGCCAGGAGGGTCCGCGGATGCGGGACCGGCTCCACGGCTTCCTCGGCGCGAACGGCTACCCCGACGACGTGGTCGTCGAGGAGCTGCTGACGCCGCTGGACTGGAAGGAGCAGGGCATGGCCGCGGGCACCCCCTTCGCGCTGGCCCACACCTTCCCCCAGACCGGTCCGTTCCGCCCGCCGAACGTCGAGAAGCGCCTGCCGGGGATGTTCTTCGCCGGTTCCGGCACGGTCCCCGGCGTCGGGGTCCCGATGGTCCTCATCTCGGGCAAGCTCGCCGCGAAGCGGGTGTCCGACTACCTGCCGGGCCCCACGCGTTGAGCGCGTCGACCAGCCCCGCCGGTCCGCCCACCCTGGCCGTGCCGGTCGACGGCACGGCCGAGGCGGCCAAGCTGGCGCAGGGCTACGCCGAGTGCGCCCGGCTGACCAAGCGCCACGGCACGACCTACTACTGGGGTGCGGCCCTGCTGCCCAAGGAGCGGCGCCGCCACGTCTTCGCGGTCTACGCGCTGTGCCGGCTGGCCGACGACATCGTCGACCTGCCGCAGGAGGAGGGGCCCGACCCCGCCTCGCGCCGTCCGGTGCCCGTCGAGGGCTACCCGGAGACGGCCGCCCGGCTCGAGGCCTTCGCGCAGTCGTTCCGCGACGCGCTCGCCGCAGGCGGGAGCGACGACCCGGTGCTGGCCGCCATCGTGCACAGCGTGCGGGTCTGCGCGATCGACCCGGAGTGCTTCGACCGGTTCTTCGCGGCCATGGCCATGGACCTCACCACGACCTCGTACGAGACGTGGGAGGACCTCTGCGGCTACATGGAGGGCTCGGCCGCCGTCATCGGCGAGATGATGCTGCCGGTCCTCCAGCCGACCTCGCCCGCCGCGAAGGACCCGGCGCGCTCGCTCGGCTTCGCCTTCCAGCTGACGAACTTCCTGCGCGACGTCGACGAGGACCTCGACCGCGGCCGGGTCTACGTCCCGCAGGAGGACCTGCGGCGCTTCGGGGTCGACCTCTCCTCCCCCGCGGGCCGGACGGTCACGCCCGAGTGGCGGGCCTGCCTCGCCTTCGAGATCGCGCGCAACCGCGAGCTGTACGCCCACGCCGACGCCGGCATCGCGCTGCTGCCGCCGCGCTCCGCGCGCTGCGTCGGGGCGGCCCGCGTCCTCTACGCCCGGATCCTCGACCGCATCGAGCGCGCCGGCTACGACGTCTTCACCGAGCGCGTGCGCGTGCCCACCTGGCGCAAGGCGCTGACCACCGGCCGGGTGCTGGTCGCCGGGCCGCCCCGGTCCCTCCGCACCACCCTCCCCGCCCAGGAGCTCTCGTGACGATCGAGGCCGAGCGCGCCGCCCAGCCGACCCGCTCCCGCCGTACGCCGCCGTCGCCGCCCGCCGTGCCCGTGGCCGGCCGGACGCCGCCGCGCGTCCCGCTCGAGCGGGTCCCGCAGCCGCGCGAGGACAAGATGAGCGAGACCTGGCGCCTCGCCCGGCCCTCGCGCATCGGGGCGTCCCTCGACCTCTCGCAGACGCAGGACGGCGGCGGCTGGTTCGTCGCCGGCGTCAGCGCCGACGTCGGGCGCACGGAGTCGGTCACGCGCACGATCGCCGGCCGCGAGGTCGTCTTCTGGCGCGACGAGCACGGCGGGCTGGTCGCCGGACCGGGCTCCTGCCCGCACCTCGGCGCCCTGATGGACCGCTGCCCGGTGATCGACGGGACGATGTACTGCCGCTGGCACGGCCTCGCGCTCACCCGCGAGGGCGACCGCACCTGGAGCCCGTACCGCACGCACGACGACGGCGTCCTCATCTGGGTCGGGCTGCCGACCGAGGGCGAGGCCGCGACCGACCGGCCGACGCTGCCGGTCCGGCCGCCGGCGGACGGCTCGGTGGCCGCCGTGATCTCCGAGCCGGCGGTCTGCGAGCCGCAGGACGTGATCGCCAACCGCCTCGACCCGTGGCACGGCGCGTGGTTCCACCCGTACGCCTTCAGCCACCTCGTCGTCGACGACGACGCCAGCACGCCCGCCTGCCTCGTCGTGGACGTGACGTTCCGGATCAACAAGACCTTCGGCGTCCCGGTGCGGGCGGAGTTCACCTGCCCCGACCCGCGCACGATCGTCATGACGATCACCGACGGCGAGGGCGCCGGCAGCGTCGTGGAGACGCACGCGACCCCGCTCGGGGTCGACGCCGAGGGCCGGCCGCTGACCATGATCACCGAGGCCACGATCGCCTACAGCGACCGCAAGGGCTTCAAGATCGCCAACCTGGCCGCCCCCCTGCTAATCCCCATGATCAAGCGCACCGCGCGCCAGCTCTGGGTGGACGACCGCGACTACGCCGAGCGGCGCTACGAGCTCCGCAGCCGGGGCGAGTTCCCGGGCTGACCGCTCCCCGGCCGGTCCCCGGACCGGTGACGTGCGTCTCGTCCTCAGGCTGTGGACAACCCTGTTGATCTGAGCCTGCCCAAGATCATGCGCGCCGGGTCGGCCGGGTCCCGATGATCGACAGCACCACCACAGGCGCGTGACAGCGCGCTCTCAGTGTTGCGCCGATCGGGCCCGGGGGTTCACCCGGCGTTCACCTCGCGTTCCGGGCCGGTGGATCAGATCGCTATGCGTCTCCTGCACGGGGCAGGAGCGTCCAGACGAAGGGGCACCTCATGCCCAAGCTCTCCCTCCCGCGGCCGGGCGCACGTGCGCTCGTCGTGGGCCTGGCCACCACCGGCCTCGCCTTCACCGCCGGCGTCGCCGTCGCCGGTCCCGCCGTGACGTCGCCGGCCCAGCTCGCCACCCACGGCGGTGCCACCCGCCTGGACGGCGACCAGACGAAGAAGGTGCGCAACGCCGTCGAGGGCGGCAAGGCCAAGAACGTGATCCTGCTGATCGGCGACGGCATGGGCGACTCCGAGATCACCTCGGCGCGCAACTACCAGTTCGGCGCCGACGGCCGCTTCCCCGGCATCGACGGCCTCCCGCTGACGGGGCAGTACACGACGTTCTCGCTGGACCAGGAGACCGGGCGGCCCGACTACGTCACCGACTCCGCGGCCAGCGGCAGCGGCTGGGCGACCGGCACCAAGACCTACAACGGCGCCATCTCGGTCGACGTGAAGGGTGAGCGGCAGGTCTCCCTGCTCGAGCTCGCCAAGAAGCGCGGCCTCAAGACGGGCAACATCACCACCTCCGAGATCCAGGACGCGACGCCCGCCGTCGAGGGCGCGCACGTGACGGCCCGCTCCTGCTACGGCCCGGTCGCCACCACCAAGACCTGCCCGACCAACGCCCTCGAGAACGGCGGCGCCGGCTCGATCACCGAGCAGCTGCTGAAGACGCGCGCCGACGTCACCATGGGCGGCGGCGAGAAGACCTTCGCCGAGACGGCCACCGCCGGTCGCTTCAAGGACCTGACGCTGGCGCAGCAGGCCCAGGTGCGCGGCTACCAGGTCGTGCGCACCGACGCCGAGCTGGCCGCGATCAAGAAGGCCGACCAGAAGAAGCCGGTCCTCGGCCTCTTCGCCTCGGGCAACCTCCCCGTGCAGTGGGCCGGGCCCGCGGCGACCAAGGACGGCGCGACCAAGGACGCGGTGCGCTGCACCCCGAACCCGGACCTGCCGGCCACCCAGCCGCAGCTCGCCGCGATGACGCAGAAGTCGATCGACCTGCTCAAGAACAAGAAGGGCTTCTTCCTCCAGGTCGAGGGCGCGAGCATCGACAAGCAGGACCACGCCGCGAACGCCTGCGGCCAGATCGGTGAGACCGTCGCCTTCGACCAGGCGGTCAAGGTCGCCCTCGACTTCGCCAAGCGCGACGGCAACACGAGCGTGTTCGTGACGGCCGACCACGGCCACACGAGCCAGATCGTCGAGACCGGCACGAGCACGCCGGGCCTCACCGTCACCCTGGAGACCGCCGACCAGTCTCCGATGACGCTGAGCTACGGCACCGCGCCCGAGGGTGGCAGCCAGGAGCACACCGGCACCCAGGTGCGCATCGCCGGCTACGGCCCGCAGGCCGCGAACGTCGTCGGCCTGACCGACCAGACCGACCTGCACTTCACCATCGCCCGCGCGCTGGGCCTCAAGACGCCCGCCAAGGGCTGACCGACCGGGGGTGCGCCCCCTGAGCTGACGACAGGCCTCGGAGAGGCCGGCCCCGAGCCGTACCAGGTGCCGGTCCTCCGGGGCCTTCTGCGTCCCGCCTGCACCGCCGCCAGACGCGTCCCCGCACCCTGCCGGTACTTAGGAGCACCGACCACTCAGGGCCCTTCGACAGGCTCGGGGAGCGTGGACCAGGCCCCTCGGACCGTCAGGGGGTCGAACAGGCCCTCCAGGAGGTCCAGGGCGGGACGAGATCAGGCAGGCTTCCGCGCGCGGAACGTGTGCAGGATGCCCTGCTGCCAGCCCGGGACCGTCCGGACCTCGACGTCGACGAAGCCGGCCGCGTACAGCCGGTCGACGAAGGTCTGCACGGAGTCGAACTCGAGCACGCTGCGCCACAGGTAGCGGTAGAGCCGGGTCTGGCGGGAGGTGATCCAGCTCAGCGGGATGACGACGGCCCACGACACCGCGGTCCAGATCGCCGTGGCGGCGGGCGAGCCGGCGACCGAGTACTCCTGCACGACGAGCGTCCCGCCGTCGGCGACGAGGTCGGCGACGTCGGCCAGCGCCTCGTCGCGCTCGGCGACGTTGCGGAAGAGGTACGCGGCCAGGACGCCGTCCACCGGGGCCTCGAGGCCCCAGGCGGCCCGGTGCACCCCGAGGTCCTGGGCCAGGCCCTCGCGGAAGTCGACGCCCTCGGGCCAGCGCTTCGCCCGGGCCTGCTCGAGCATCCCGGCCGAGGCGTCCACCCCGGTCACGCGCACCTTGGCCCGCAGGCGCCGAGCGACGGCGAGCAGCGCGCGGGTGGAGGCGCCGGAGCCGCAGCCCAGGTCGACCAGGCGCAGGGGCCGGTGCGTGTCGAGGGTCTCCAGCAGCGCGTCCGCCGCGGAGCGCAGGTGGCGGTGGTAGCCCGGGTTCAGCGACACCATCCGGTCGTAGCGTGACGCGGCCTCGGTGAAGGCGTCGGGCACGTCGGCGGTGTCGAGGTCGGAACCGAGGACGGTCACGGGGGCGGGCTCCCTGCTGCAGGGCCGGTCCGGCGCCGGCGCACGAGAACCCTAGTGGCCGGGACCGAACGGCACGGGCGGCGACGAGGAGCGCGGGCCGCCGGCCGGCCGGCCGGGGTCGACGCGGTGGGTGGGTGCGGGCCGGTGCGGGCGGGTGCGGGTCGTCTCGTGCGGGCTCCCGCACCGTTCCGCACGCAGGCGGGTCGCGGACGTGAGACAGTCTGAGAGGAGGCCGAGCACCAGGCCCGTGGGCTCTCAGACCGGCGTAGATTCGTCGTTATCGGGCTGTGACCAGGGGTTCCGGTGCGCGAGACGTCTCGCGCACGACCGACCGGGCTGACGG
>Ga0325401_1001154_pt1 | contig 21715 bp, 19 predicted proteins | sample PopdelMetagenome_FD_205666 | JGI IMG/M metagenome (GOLD analysis project Ga0325401, IMG submission 205666) | Populus deltoides microbial communities from Bellville, Georgia, United States - Xylem-PdKOR-R2 | ecosystem: Host-associated > Plants > Phyllosphere > Stem > Wood/Secondary xylem | place... | reverse complement strand
CCACCGTCGAGGCCGCCCGCGACGTCGACGTGCTCCGCGCCGCGCTCGGCGAGACGCAGCTGAGCTACTTCGGCGCGTCCTACGGCACCAAGCTCGGCGCGACCTACGCCGACCTGTTCCCCGACCGGGTCGGCCGCTTGGTCCTCGACGGCGCGGTCGACCTGTCGATCGACTCGCGACAGCTGACGCTCGAGCAGGGCGCGGGCTTCGAGGTGGCCCTGCGCTCCTACGTCGAGAACTGCGTCGACGGTGGTGACTGCTACCTCGGCGACACCGTCGACGAGGGCATCGCCACCATCGCGGACTTCATCGACCAGGTCGACGCGGAGCCGTTGCCGAGCGGTGACGACGACCGGCCGCTGACCGTCGGGCTCGCCTTCACCGGCATCGTCGCTCCGCTCTACAGCCAGCAGGTGTGGTCGGCGCTCGACCTCGCGCTGGGGCAGGCCCTCGACGGCGACGGCTCGCTGCTGCTGCGCCTCGCCGACCTCTTCCAGTCGCGCAATCCCGACGGCACCTACTCCGACAACAGCTCGGAGGCGATCTACGCGATCAACTGCCTCGACGACCCCTACGCCATCAGCGCCGACGAGGTCCCGGCCCAGATCCCGGCGTTCGAGGAGGCCTCGCCGACCTTCGGGGCGGCGTTCGCCTGGCAGCTGGTCAACTGCGAGGGCATCCAGGTGACCTCGAGCGAGCCCGCGCGGGAGGTCACCGCCGCCGGCGCGGCGCCGATCGTGGTCGTCGGCACGACCCGCGACCCCGCCACGCCGTACCAGTGGGCGGTCAACCTCGCCGGCCAGCTCGACTCCGGCGTGCTCGTGACCCGCGATGGAGACGGCCACACCGGCTACAACCAGGGCAACGAGTGCGTCGACACCGCGCTGGAGGACTACCTCGTCGAGGGCGTCGTGCCCGAGGACGGGCTGGAGTGCTGACCGCTCGACAGAGGGGGATCAGAGCGGCTGCGCGATCGCGGTGACCCGCCGGGTCGCCAGCTCGATCATCAGCTCCGCGGCCGGTGACAGCGTGGCGCCGCGGCGGTGCACGACGGTGAACAGGTCGAACAGCTTCGGCCGCAGCGACTGGATGCCGGCGTGGGGCGCGAGCCGGGGGAGCAGCTGCTCGGCGGCACCGCGCGGGATGACGGTGTCGGCCAGCCCCCTGCCGACCAGCTCGACGGCGATCTCGACGTCCTCGACCTCGATGCGGGTCGGCGGGTTGAGGCCGGTCTCGTGCAGCCACTGGCGCAGCATGATCCGGATCGAGTCGGTGGCGCGCCACGTCGTCTCCGGCATCACGAGGCTCGCCTGGGCGAGGCGCCGCGCGGTGATCGGGTGCTCGAGCCGCTCGGGGTCAGAGCTGACGTAGACGAGCTCGTCGCGGGCGACCGGGCGGATCTCGAGGCCCTCGCTCTCGAGGGAGTGCACCGCGATCATCGCCGCCTCGAGCTTGCCGCGGCGCAGCTCCTCGGCGACCTCGGTGGAGTTCTGCCCGACCAGTTCGACGCGGACGCCGGGGTAGCGCTCGAGCACGTCGGCGACGAGCCCCGCGCCGGCGTACAGCCGCGCGGTGCCGAACATGCCGAACCGGATCGTGCCGGTCTCGAACGCCTTCACCTGCTGCGCCGCGCGCCGGGTGTCCTCGGCGGCGGCCAGGGTGCGCTCGGCGTGGGGGCGCAGCGTGTCGGCGACGGTGGTCGGCACGACGCCGCGTCCGACCCGGCGGAACAGCTGCACGCCGAGCGACTTCTCCAGTGCCCGCACCTGCTCGGAGACCGACGGCTGCGCGTAGCCGAGCTCCTCGGCGGCCCGGGTCAGCGACCCGTTCTCGTAGACGCTCAGGAACACGGTGAGCTGATGGAGTGAGAGCACGCTCACAACTCTAGGCGCATCCTTGGGATGACATCGGAAAGACAGGCTGCCCCTATGAATCGGGCCGGGTCAGACTTGAGTCACGAGCCCGCCCCGTCCGGCGGGCCAGAGAACCCGAATGGAGGCCCTCGACATGTTCGACCACCACTGCACTGCGTGCGACAAGCGCCAGCTCATCTTTCCGAGCCAGGTGAACGCCCTCGTGAACACCGAGGAGGGCATCCGCGTCTCCTTCACCTGCTGGTGCGGAGCCGAGCAGACCCTGCTGACCGGCAACACCGCCGGCCGCCGGGAGCCCGTCGCCGCCTGAGTGCACCTCGCGGCGACCTACCCCCACAGCGCCCCCGTCTCGCCCCGTACGGCGAGCGGGGGCGCGGTCGTTTTCACACCACCCGCCCCCGCTCCCTATACTCCTGCGGGTTGCCCTGCTGAGGGCAGCACGCCGCCTTAGCTCAGTCGGTAGAGCGTCTCACTCGTAATGAGAAGGTCGTCGGTTCGATTCCGACAGGCGGCTCCAGGCAGTTCTCTCATATCACGCGGAGATCGGCGGCGCTCCGCTCCGCGTCGAACGCTTCCTCGGCGTGATGACGCTCATGATCGTGGAGCCCAAGGCCACGGGCTCGCGGGTCGTCCGTCCCCGTCATCCTGCCCGCGGCCCCCGGCAACGGCTGAGTTCAGCGTCGGTTGTGAAGCGCTGCTCCGGTCAGCTCGAGACCACCAGGTTCGGCCACCGGTCCGTCGTGCGCAGGAGGAACCGACAGTGCCGGTCCCAGGTCGGGTTGGGGGTCGTGCGGGCGGTGGCCCACAGTGCTGCGCGTGAGCGCGCGCACCCGTCGACTGGTCGGCTCCTACAACGTCCGTGACCTCGGCGGCCTGCCCACCGGCGACGGACGCGCCGTGCGCGCTGGCGCGGTCTTCCGCAGCGACTACCCGGCGTTCGCCGAGCAGCAGGAGGGTGCCGTCGTGCGCGAGCTCGGCCTGCGCACCGTGGTCGACCTGCGGCGGCGCAGCGAGGCGGAGTTCGAGTGCGTCGCGTGGGCGGAGCACGGGGTCGACCACCACCGCAGCCCGCTCGTCGCCGGGGAGCACTCCTCGTGGGGCGAGCGCTACGTCGCGTACCTGAGGGAGCGCCCCGAGACCGTGGTCGAGGCGGTGCGCCGGGTCCTGGACCCGACCGGGCACCCGGTGCTGTTCCACTGTGCGGCCGGCAAGGACCGCACCGGCGTCGTGGCGGCGCTGGTGCTCTCGGTGCTGGGGGTGCCGGGCGTCGAGATCACGGCCGACCACGAGCTGTCCGCGCCGTCGGTCGACGCGGTCATCGCCCGGCTGCGAGCCGGGGGCGGGCCCTACGTCGAGGTGCTGGGGCGAGCGGGGATGGGGGACCAGACCCCGCGCGCCGAGCACATGGCGGCGTTCCTCGCCTGGCTGGACGGGCAGGGCGGGGCCGAGCGGTGGCTCCTCGAGCACGGCCTCGAGGACGACGTCGTCGGTCGGGGGCGCGCTGCGCTGGTGGTTTGACGGTCGAATCGGCTCTTGAAAGTACGGTCATACCATTCTAATGTGCGACGTGTGACCAACGCCTCACACTGACCGCTGTCATGCCGACCCGAGGGAGTTCTCATGGCCGACGCCGCGCTCAAGACCGTGCACGACCGCTACGGCGAGGACGACATCGCCGCCTACTACGAGGCGGGGTTCTGGCAGCCCGGGTCCTTCACGGACCTGGTGGCCGCCCGGGCCGCCGAGCAGCCGGACGACACCTTCGTGTTCGACTCCACCACCTCGCTGACCTATGCGGAGTTCGCAAAAAGGGCTCTGCGTCTGGCTGTCGGACTGAAGCGGGCGGGGATCGCCAAGGGCGAGCGGATCGCCGTGCAGCTGCCGAACTGGACCGAGTTCCCACTCGTGGCCGCCGCCGTGAGCAGAGTCGGCGCCATCCTCGTGCCGATCATGCCGATCTACCGTGACGACGAGGTCGGCTACGTCCTTCAGCACTCCGGCGCGGTCGCCGTCGTGACCTGCGGCGAGTTCCGCGGTTTCGACCACCTCGCGATGGTGGACGGCCTGCGACGTGCTGCGCCGTCGGTCCGCGACGTCTTCGTCGCCCGGGAGTCCGCCCCGTCCGTGGGGACGTCGTTCGACTCGCTGCTGGTCGACGGCGACCTCGCCGCACTCGCGGAGGAGGCGGGACCGGACACCTCGCCCGACGACGGCTTCCTCATCGTCTACACCTCCGGCACGACCTCGAGGCCCAAGGGCTGCTTCCACACCTTCAACACGATCCGGGCCAGCGCGGCGGCGATCTCGAGGAGCCTCCAGTACACCCGCGACGACGTGCAGTTCGGTCCGTCGCCGATCACCCACAGCACCGGCCTGGTCACCAGCGTGCTGCTGCCGCTCCTGGTCGGGGCGAAGTCCTACCTGATGGAGGTCTTCGAGCCGAACGAGGCGCTGGCGCGTATCCAGCAGTACGGCTGCACGGCAGCGGTGACCGCGACGCCGTTCCTGCAGATGCTCATGGGCGCCTACGACCCGGAGAAGCACGACGCCTCCAGCCTGCGGCTGTGGGTGTGCGCCGGCTCCCCGATCCCGGGCTCTGTCGTCGAGAAGTCGCGCGAGCTCTTCGCCGGCTGTCAGACCCTGAGCCTCTACGGCCGCTCGGAGAACTTCCTCACCACCATGTGCACCATCCTCGACGACCCGCGTCATTCCGCCACCTCGGACGGCTCCGCCGTCGACGGCGCGAGGGTGCAGGTCGTCGGCCCCGACGGTGCCGAGGTGCCCCGTGGCGAGGAGGGCGACATCGCCTACCGCGGGCCCAGCCACATGATCGAGTACTTCCGCAACGACGAGGCGACCGCCGAGCTGTTCACCCCCGCCGGCTTCTCCCGCTCCGGAGACCTCGGGCGGATGGACGACGACGGCTTCGTCCGGGTCACCGGCCGCCTCAAGGACATCGTCATCCGTGGCGGGATGAACATCAGCGCGCGCGAGGTCGAGGAGCACCTGCTCCAGCACCCGGCGATCGCGACCGTCGCGGTCGTCGGCATGCCCGACGAGCGCCTCGGCGAGAAGGTCTGCGCCTACGTCGTGCTGGTCGACCCCGACACCACCCTCAGCCTGGGCGAGGTGACGGCCTACCTGCACGAGCACAAGGTGGCCACCCAGAAGCTGCCCGAGCGCCTCGAGGTGGCCACGGCCCTGCCGATGACCGCGACGGGCAAGATCCAGAAGCACGTGCTCCGCGCGGAGATCGCGACCAAGGTCGAGGCCGAGTCCCGATCCGAGTCCGGGTCCCGGGCCGAGGTGCCTGCGTGAGCGGTGCAGCGGCGCCGACGGACCTCGCCCGTCGCTACGACGAGCTGGCTCACCGCCACGTCATCGAACTGCGGCTCGCCGACGTGGCGGCGACCGGGCGCGGGATCGCCGCGCTGGTGCACGGTGCCGCGGAGCTGACGGCCAACCCGATCTGGCTGATCGACCCGCGTCAGCGGGTCGTCGCTCGCTCCACACGGGTGCGCGGCTCGGAGTTCCGGTCGCCCGACGTGGCCGCGCTGCTCGAGGGGCACGGGCCCGTCGACCTGACCTCCCTCGACCCGGTGCTGGTGGCCGCCCGCCCCGCGACGGGTCTCGTGCGCCGCCACCTGCTGGTCCCCGTGGCGCGCGACTCGGTCCTCCACGCCTGGCTCGTGGTCGCCGAGGTCTCGGCCCGGCTGACTCGCGACGAGGCGTGGCTGGCCCACCGCACGGCGTTCCACCTCGCGGGCGAGTACGCCGCGCAACAGCGTGTGGCCCGGGTCTCCTGGAACGCCCGGGCCGCTCTCGCCCGTCAGCTCATCCGCGGCTCGAACCGCGACGAGGACGTCAGCGCTGCCGCCGACTACCTCGGGGTGCGCGCCGATGCCGATCGCGTGCTGGTCTACCTGGCCGATGCTGCTGCGGACGAGCCCCGTGACGAGCAGGAGGTCTCCGACCTGGCCGCTCGCGCACTCGGCGTCGAGGTGCTCGGCGCCCGCGGCCGAGAGGGCACGATCCTGCTCGTCGAGGTCCCCGAGGAGTCGGCGCACATGACCGCGGTCCAGCAGGTGAAGCAGGCGATGCGTCACGTGCTCCACGACCTCGGCCAGCCCGAGGCCATCGTGGGCGTCTCGGCGGTCACCCGTGCCGACGCGCTCAACCGCTCCTACCGGGAGACCCGGGAGGTCGTGCTCTGCGTCGACCGGTTCGCGCGCTCGGGCGAGCGGATCATCGCCGTCGACGACCTCGGCCCGGCCCGGCTGCTGGTGGCCAACGGCGACGTCGGGGTCGTGCGCCGCTACGTCGACGACGTGCTGGGCGCGCTGCTCGGCGAGGTGCCCGGCTCAGCCGACCTGCTGCGCACGCTGCAGTGCTTCTTCGACACCGGTCGCTCGGTGCGCGAGTCCGCTGCTCGCCTGGGGATCCACGAGAACACCGTGCGGCTGCGGATGGCCAAGATCCACGACCTGACCGGGCTCGACGTCGCCGCCAACTCCAACGACCAGCTCAGCGCGCAGACCGCTCTCCTCGTGCTGCGGCTCGAGGGCCACCCGGCCATCCCGCCGTTCGACCACCAGGTGGCGCAGCCGTCCGGTGCGGCCCACACGGCCTGACACGGACGACCTGAAGCGGACGACCTGATGCGGGCGTTGGTCCAGCAGGAGAAGACCGGCCCGGGGGCCGCGGTCCTCACCGCGGTGCCCGAGCCGGTCGGCGCTCACCCGTGGGCCGACGGTGAGCGGCTCCTGGTCCAGGTGCGCGCGGCCGCCGTCGCCTTCCCCGACGTGCTCCAGAGCCGAGGGCTCTACCAGCACGGCGCCGCGGCGCCGTACGTCGTGGGCGGGGAGTACGCCGGCACCGTGGTGGAGGCACCGCCCGGCTCGCGGTTCCGGCCGGGGGACCGGGTGGCCGGACTGAGCGTGTGGGGCTCGTTGGCCGAGCGGGTGCTCGGCGTCCCGAGGCACACGGTGCGGATCCCGGACTCGATGACGTGGACCGACGCCGCGGCGTTCTACCTCAACTACGTCACCGCGTGGTTCACCCTGCGCCGTGCCGGGTTCCGCGACGGCGAGTCGGTGCTCGTGCACGGTGCGGCCGGGGGAGTGGGCACCGCGACCCTCGACCTGCTGCGCCGCCGGGCCGCGCGGTCGGTGGCCGTCGTCTCGACCCGGGCCAAGGCCGAGGTCGCCCGTGCCTGCGGCGCCACCGACGTGTTCCTGACCACCGAGGACTGGCTGGCAGGCGCCCGCGAGCTGACCCGCGCCCGGGGCGTCGACGTGGTCGTCGACCCGGTCGGTGGCGACCGGTTCACCGACTCGCTGCGCGCCCTCGACGTGGGAGGGCGGCTGATGGCGGTCGGGTTCGCCGAGGGATCCATCCCTCAGGTGAAGGTCAACCGCCTGCTCTTGCGTGACCTCAGCGTGGTCGGGGTGGCGCTCGAGCCGTGGCAACGACGGTTCCCGGAGTTCTCGTCGACGATGACCGCGGAGCTCGAAGTGCTGGCCACCTCCGTCTCGCCGCACGTCGGGACGGTGCTGGGCTTCGAGGAGGCCACCGAGGCGCTGGGGGTCATCGACCGGCGCGAGGCGCTGGGCAAGGTCGTCGTGCTCGCCCCGGGCGACGACGGCTGAGCCTCGGCGGTCCGTCAGACCGTCGATCAGAGCAGCAGGACCCCGCCGTCGACGGGGATCCCCGCGCCGGTCACGTACGCCGAGGCGTCGCTGGCCAGGAACACCACCGTGCTGGCGATCTCGACGGCGTCGCCGAGGCGCCCGATCGGGACCCGGGCGTCGATGATCCTGCGCTGGTAGTTGAGGCTGTAGTGCGCGGTCGCCTCGGTGAGGAAGACCCCGGGCAGGATCGCGTTGACCCGGATGCCGCGCCCACCCCACTGCGCGGCGAGGTCGCGGGTCATGCCGAGCACGCCGGCCTTGGCCGAGCTGTAGCCGGTCGCCGGCATCCGGGCCGTGGTCAGGGCCATCACCGACGACAGGTTGACGACCGAGCTGCCAGGCGGCATCACGCGCCCGGCCGCCTGGGCCATCCAGTAGGAGCCCATGAGGTTCACGTCGACGACCCGGCGGAAGTGCTCGGGCGGGTCCTCGGTGGCCGGGTGGTAATCGCCGCCGATGCCGGCGTTGTTGACGAGCACGTCGCAGCCGCCGAGCTCCTCGACGGCGGCGGCCACGAGCCGGTCGCAGTCCTCGACCCGGGTCACGTCGGTCTCGACGGCGACGCAGCGGCGCCCGAGCGCCTCGACCAGCGCCCTGGTCTCCTCGAGCTGTCCCGTGCGGCGTGCGCCGATGGCCACGTCGGCGCCCGCTGCGGCCAGGCCCTGGGCGGTCGCCACCCCCAGCCCGCTGGAGGCCCCGGTCACCACGGCGACCTTGCCGTCGAGGCGGAAGCGGTCGCTCCAGCTCTGCTCGTCGTACGTCATGGCCCGTGTCTACCGCCGTGCCCGGGCGGTCGGCAGTGGGGCACGGCCCGGGGCTGTCGGTCTCTCCACCCGGCGTCGACCGACGCGTTGCCCGCCCTCGACCGCCCGCAGAACAGTGGCGAGGTGACGGACGACCAGGACGTGTGGGGGCTGCGGCACAAGGTGGTCGTGGTGACCGGGGCCGGCGGCGGGATCGGAAGCGCGACAGCCCGCCTCCTCGCCTCGACGGGCGCGACCACGGTCCTGGTCGACCGTGACGCCGAGCCGCTTGCCGCCCTGGGTGAGGAGATCGGCGGGGAGCCGCACGTGCTCGACCTCCGTGACGAGGACCGCATCGACGCACTGGTCGAGACCGTCGTCGCGACCCACGGGCGCCTGGACGCGGTGGTCAACGTCGCCGGCGTCTTCCTCGGCACCGAAGGGAGGGTCGAGGACAGCGTCCGCAAGACCTGGGACCTCAGTCTCGACGTCAACCTGCGTGCGACAGCCCACCTGACGGCCCGCGCGCTGCCGCACCTCGTCGCGGCCGGCGGCGGTGCCGTCGTCACGACGTCCTCGACCCAGGCACGGGCAGCCGACGTGGCATGGGCGTCGTACGGCGTCGCCAAGGCGGGGGTCGAGGCGTTCACCCGGTACGTCGCCACGCAGTACGGACCGCAGGGCGTGCGGGCCAACTGCGTGGCGCCAGGGGTGACGGCGACGCCGCGAGCACTCGAGCGCTTCCCCGAGGAGCGCGCCGCCGCCGTCCGTGCGAACACCCCGTTGCGCCGGTTCGGCCGCCCCGAGGAGCTGGCCGAGGCCTACCTGTTCCTCGTCTCCGAACGGAGCTCATTCGTCACCGGTCAGGTGCTGCACGTCGACGGCGGGATGACGGTGCACCTGCCGGTGTGAGCCCGTGAGCTCGACGCGTGACCTGTCGGAGCCTCCACCGGGCGGTCACGACCCTGTTGTCGCCCCCCGCGCGGGGCCGCACAGTGACGTGCGTGCCCGTGCTCGAGCTCTCCGACGACGACGTGACGCGCCGGGCGACCGAGGTCGCCCGCCGCACCTGGCCGGGGGCCGAGGTCACCGGCGTGCGCCGGCTGGAGGGCGGGGTGTCGTCGCTGACCTTCGCGGCCGCCGTGACGGTGGCGGGTCGGCAGCAGCCGGTCGTCGTCAAGCTGGCTCCGCCCGGACTAGAGCCGGTCCGCAACCGCGACGTGCTGCGCCAGGCCCACGTGCTCGACCGCCTCGCAGGGCTCGACGGCTTCCCGGTGCCGGCGGTGCTCCTGCGCGACGCGGGTCGTCCGCCCGAGGTGCCGCCGATGTTCGCGATGGAGCTGCGTCCCGGCCAGTCCTACGAGCCGCTGCTCGACGTCTCCGACGACCCACCCGGCGCCGAGGACGTCGTGGCCCGCGAGCACGCGGCCGCCCGGGCACTGGCCCGTCTGCAGTCGCGACCGCCCGCCGAGCTCGGCCTCGGCTCGGTGCCCGTCGACCCGGTCGTCGCCGAACTCGAGCGCTGGGTGCGCCTGTTCGAGACCGTGGACGACGACATCGCCGTCGGCCACCAGGCGCTGGCCGCCCGGCTGGCCGCGCGCGTGCCCGGGCCCGCGGCCCCGGTCGTCGTGCACGGTGACTACCGCGCGGCCAACATGCTCTTCGTCGGGCCGAGGCTCGAGGCGGTCATCGACTGGGAGATCTGGTCGGTCGGCGACCCGCGACTCGACCTCGCCTGGCTGCTGATGCACGCGGCGCCGTCGCACGTCTTCCACCCCGACCGCTCGCCGGCCGACCGCGAGGCCGGGCGGCTGATGCCGTCGGCGGAGGACCTCCTCGCGACGTACGTCGCGGCCGCGCAGCGGCCGGTGACCGACGACCTGGCGTGGTTCCTCGCGGTGGGGCACTTCAAGGTGGCGGCGACGGTCGCGGTGATCTGGAAGCGCGAACGCAGGCGCGGCGATCCGGACCCGAAGCTCGCCCACGCCGCCGACGGCCTCGGTGCCGTCCTGGCCGCCGGCCACGCAGCACTCGATGCCGCGCTGGACGGCTAGCGGACCTCGACCACGACCTTGCCGACCGCGGTCCGCTCCTCGAGGGAGGCGAGAGCGGCGGCGGCCTGCTCCATCGGGTACGTCGCACCGATGGCGGGGTGGAGCCGGTCCGCGTCGAGCAGGGCCTGCACCCCGTCGCGGACGCGGGCCAGCGTGCCGGGGTGCTCGGTCTCCATGACGTCCATGGTGATGCCGGTCAGCGTGAGGTTGCGCAGCAGCAGGCGGTTGACCTTGATCTCGGGGATGGAGCCGCCGGCGAAGCCCACGACGACGCCGCGCCCGCCGATGCGCAGCGAGCGCACGAGGTCGAGGAACAGGTCGGCACCGACCTGGTCGACGAAGACCTCGACGCCCTTGCCGCCGGTGAGCTCTCGGACCCGCTCCAGCCACGGTCCGTCCACGCCGACGGTGCGCACGACGTGGGTCGCCCCGGCTCCCGTCGCCATGTGCGCCTTCGCGGCCGAGGAGACCAGGGCGATGGTGGTGACGCCGAAGGCCGGGCCCAGGTCGAGCAGACAGGTGCCGACGCCACCGGCCGCGCCGGAGACCAGCACGGTCTCGCCGGGCCGGGCGCCGGCTCGGTCCAGGGCGTACCAGGCGGTCGCGTAGTTCATGTAGATGCCCGCGCCCTCGGCGTACGACATGTCGTCGGGGATGCGGACCATGAAGTCGTCCAGGGCCAGGGCCTCCTCCGCCATGGCGCCCTGCCAGACGATGCCCGACACCCGGTCGCCAGGGGTGACCCACGAGTCCGCGGGTGCCTCGAGCACGACGCCCGCCAGCTCGCTGCCGCACACGTACGGCGCATCGACGCCGGCCTGGTAGCGCCCACGGGTCTGCAGCGGGTCGATGAAGGACAGGCCGACGGCGTGCACCTCGACCAGCACCCGGCGCCCGTTGGCCCGACGGTGCGCGCCGACCGGCGACGCCACGTCGCGGACCACGGCGGCTGCGGGCCCGTCGAGCGACTCGACGACGACGGCGCGCATCAGTCGAAGTAGGCGAAGAGCGACTCGGCCACGCAGGCCGGCTTCTCCACGCCCTCGAGCTCGAAGGTCTGCTCCATGCGGAACTTGGAGCCGCCCTCGACAGGCTCGACCCCCTTGAGGAAGGCGTGCATCCGCAGCCGGGACCCCACGGTGACCGGCGTCAGCCACCGCACCTTGTCGTAGCCGTAGTTGAGGGCGAGCGAGTGACCGTTCATCTCGAACAGCTCGTACTGGAACTTCGGCCCCAGGGAGAGGGTGTACAGCCCGTGCGCGATCGTCACGCCCCACGGCGTCGACGCGGCCCGCTCCGGGTCGACGTGCAGCCGCTCCCAGTCCTCGGTGGCGTCGGCGAAGGCGTTGATCCGCTCCTGGGTCACCTCGTGCCAGTCAGTGACCCCCAGGCTCTGGTTCTCCAGGGCTCGCAGGTCGTCCACGCTCGTCATCTGCAGCATGGCGCCATTCGACCGCGCCGGGCGGACGTCGGCGAACGAGGGCCCGCCGGGCCGGTGGAGAACTCCACACCGACCGGTCGCCGTGGGCGGGGCGCGGCCGGGGGCGCGCCGTACGTTCCGGGCCATGGACATGTCGATCCCCGAGGACGTCACCGCCTTCATCACGGACCTGGATCGCTTCATCGACGCGGAGATCAGGCCGATCGAGGAGGCGAACCCGGAGTACTTCGACCACCGCCGCGAGTTCTCCCGCACCGATGTCGAGCGCGGCGGCATCCCGACCCGGCGCTGGCGCGAGCTCATCACGCAGGCCCGCAAGCTGGCCGACGACGCCGGGTTCTACCGCTACCCGCTGCCCGCGGAGCTCGGTGGCCGAGACGGCACCAACGTCGCGATGGCCGTCATCCGCGAGCACCTGGCGCACCGCGGCCCGGGTCTGCACGCCGAGCTGAGCCACGAGGCCTCGGTGGTGGCGAACGTCCCGTTGGCGCTGGTCCTGCACGAGTACGGCACCCCGGAGCAGAAGGACGCCTACCTCGAGCGGCTGTGTGCCGGGGACGTGGAGATGGCCTTCGGCCTCACCGAGCCCGACCACGGCAGCGACGTCACCTGGCTGGAGACCCGCGCGGTGCGCGACGGCGACGACTGGGTCATCACCGGCGCCAAGCGGTGGAACAGCGTCGTCGACGTCGCCGAGGTCGACCTCGTCTTCGCGCGCACCGGGGGAGAGGACGGCAAGGCCGAGGGCATCTCGGCGTTCCTGGTCCCGACCGATGCTCCCGGCTTCGAGGTCCCCTTCTACTGGTGGACGTTCAACATGCCGACCGACCACGGCGAGGTGCGCTTGGACGGCGTGCGCGTGCCGGCCTCGGCCATGGTCGGCGAGGAGGGCCGCGGGCTGGACCTCGCGCAGCTCTTCGTGCACGAGAACCGCATCCGCCAGGCGGCCTCCTCGCTCGGCGCCGCGCAGTTCTGCATCGACCGCAGCCTGGAGTACACCGAGGACCGGCGGCTGTTCGGTCGGAAGCTGCGCGACTACCAGGGCGTGCAGTGGCAGCTGGTCGAGCTGCAGACCGAGGCCGAGCTGGTGCGCAACACGATCCTCAAGACGGCCTGGGAGATGGACGCGCACGGCAAGACCGCTGTCAGTGACAAGGTCGCGATGGTGAACGTGCGCGGCAACCGGCTCGCCTGCGACGCCGCTGACCGGGCGATGCAGGTGCACGGCGGCATCGGCTACAGCCGCCACCTGCCCTTCGAGTTCATCTACCGTCACCACCGGCGCTACCGGATCACCGAGGGCTCCGACGAGCTGCAGTACCGCCGCATTGCTGCGTCGATGTGGGACTTCAGGTCCGCTGCCACCCCGGGCTGATCCCCTCGTGCAGCAGCCCGAGGACGAGGGCCTCGACCGCCTCGGCGCCACCCACGCGCCGGGCGCGGGCAGGCCACGTCGAGACGGAGAAGACGGTGCCGAGCACGGCCTGCGTGAGCGCGGCGACCTCCTCGGCCGAACGGGCGGGGACGGTCGCGGCCACCAGCCGCTCCCAGCTGCGGGTGTAGTCGCCCAGCCGCCGGCCGAACGACGAGGCCCAGGGCTCCACGAGGTTGCCGACCTCGCGCTGGTGCAGGGTCACGAGGTGCCGCTGCTCCAGGGCGAAGCGCACGTGGTGGCGCAGGGCCCGGTCCAGGTCGGCGCGCGCGTCGTCGAGCAGCGGCGTCGCGGCGGCGACGAGCTCGTCCATCGCGGCGTTGAGCAGGGTCGCGAGGATCTCGTCCTTGCCGGCGAAGTGACGGTAGAGGGAGGGGCCGCTGAGCCCGGCCCGGGTGCCGAGCTCGTCCATCCCGATGCCGTGGAAGCCCTTCTCCTCGAAGGCCACGGCCGCCGCGTCCAGGATCGCCGTCTCGCGCGGAGAGAGCTCGTCGAGCGCCCGCACGGTCACCGGCGGACCGTAGCAGACGGTGTGAACGATCGTTCCACCGATGCGCTAGATTGGTCAGACCGTTGGGTTGCACGGGTGGGGGAGGTGGCGGGATGGAGTCGACCTCGGTCCGCGCGGCACGGCGCCGGCGGGAGCTGCGCGAGCGCGGCGTGACGGCGTACCGCACCGCGCGTGACCTGGTCGGCCCCGATCGTGACGGCGCCGATCTCGAGAGCCTGGAGCAGGTCGCGGACGCCGACCTGCGCACCCTCGACGGTCAGCTCGCGCTGCTCGGCGGCCTGCTGCGCGAGCGGCTCAGCGACGCGGACAGCGACGTCAGCCGGGAGGACGTGGTCTCGATCAGTCAGGCCCTGCACGAGCTGCACACGGTGCGCTTCGGCATCCACGACCACCTCGGCCACGATCGGCTGCGGCGCCTCGACGAGCTGGACCGCGGCCTCTCGCAGCTGCGGCTGCTCACCGACCAGGACCAGCTGATCGATGCGGTGTGCGAGGCTGCGGCCGACGCCTGCGGGTTCGAGCGGGTGATGCTCTCGAGCGTCGACGACGACACCTGGCGGCCGTGGCACAGCTACGCGCGCACCGTGGGCCCACCCGAGCGGACCTTCCTGCGCTGGATGCGGGACCAGCCGCGGATCCAGCTGTCCCACATGCTGCTCGAGAGCGAGATGGTGCGCCGTCGCGAGCCCGCCATCGTCCACGACGCGGCCCGGGACGCCCGGGTCTACCGTCCGCTCGCAGTCGCCGCCACGCAGTCCTCCTACGTCTCCGCTCCGCTCGTCTCCGGCGACCGGGTGATCGGCCTGCTGCACGCCGACAACGGCAGCGAGGGTGTGGTCGACCTCGACCGCGACGTGCTGTGGTTCTTCGCCATCGGCTTCGCCCAGATCTTCGAGCGCGCCGTGCTGCTGGCCCGGCTGCGCGACCAGCGCGCCGAGGTGATGCAGGCGATGAAGGCCGTGGAGGCGGTGCTCGACGAGCTGGCCAGCACCGAGATCGAGCTGGCCGTGCGCGACCAGCCGACGGCCCTGGCGGTGAGTCGTCCGGTCGACCCGCCCGTGGCGGAGCGCTCGACCGTCCTGGAGGGCCTGCTGACCGGGCGCGAGCTCGAGGTGCTGGGGCTGATGGCCACCGGCGCGACCAACGAGCGGATCGCCCAGCGGTTGGTCATCGGCACCGAGACGGTGAAGTCGCACGTAAAGCAGATCCTGCGCAAGCTGCGTGTGGAGAACCGGGCCGAGGCCATCTCGCAGTTCCTGCGGCTGACCATCGGCGCGCGCGGGGACTGACGCGTCGTTGTCGATTCGGTCTGACCATTGTAACGTCGTGACCATGGTGTCAGCGGCGGTGCACGACCGGGTCCGCGTGGCCGGCCGGGTCGGGCACGTCGTGACCCACCGGGGGCTCGACACCTCGGCACGCCAGGTCGAGGACCCGAGACGAGAGGTGGCGGTCTGAGTGGACCCGCACGACGCACCCGACGAGGCGACGTTCCGCGCGGAGGTCCGAGCCTGGCTCGAGGAGCACCTGCCGCAGCTGCCGTGGCCGCAGCCCGACGACCTCGAGGAGCGCGTGCCGTTCTGGCAGCAGTGGCAGCGCATGCTCTTCGAGGCCGGCTACGCCGGGCTCACCTGGGCGCCGGAGTACGGCGGGCAGGGGCTCGAGGAGCGAATGCGCGCCGTCTTCAGCGAGGAGTGCGACCGGGCCGGGGCGCCTGAGCGGCTCAACATCATCGGCGAGGACTTCTGCGGCCCGACCATCGCGCACTTCGGCACCGCCGAGCAGAAGGACCGCCTGCTGCGCCCGATCCTCACCGGCGAGGAGATCTGGTGCCAGCTCTTCTCCGAGCCCGACTCGGGCTCGGACCTCGCCTCGCTGCGGACGAGGGCCACGAAGGTCGACGGGGGCTGGACGGTCTCGGGGCAGAAGATCTGGACCAGCCGCGCGCAGATCGCCGCGCACGCGATCCTCCTCGCCCGCACCGGTGGCACCGACCCGGACAGGGCGCGCCACAAGGGGATCACCTTCTTCCTGCTGCCGATGGACGCCGAGGGCGTCACCGTCCGGCCGCTCCGGCACATGCTGGGCGAGGCCGAGTTCAACGAGGTCTTCCTCGACGACGTCTTCGTGCCCGACTCCGCGGTGGTCGGCGAGGTCGACGGCGGCTGGAAGGTCACCATGGGCACCCTCGCCTTCGAGCGCGTGGCCATCGCGACCGGTCGGGTCAACACGACCAAGGCCGTGCGCGACGTGGTCGAGGACGTGCGCTCGCGCAAGGACGCCCGCGGGGAGCCAATGGGTGCCGACCCCCTGGTGCGTCAGCAGGTCGCCGACCTGTGGTCGCGCGCCCTTGTGCACCGCGCCATCAGCATGCGGGTGATCAGTGCCGCCGACGCGGGCGAGCCACCCGGCCCGGTCACCTCGATCGGCAAGCTGTACTTCTGTCCGCTGGTCGAGGACCTCGCCGACTTCCGGCTCGGCCTCGAGCCGCTCGGCGGCCAGCTCGACCTGGACGACGAGCTCAGTGAGACGGCCGGCTGGCTGCGTCTGGCCAACCAGGCCCGAGGCACCGCGATCGCCGGCGGCTCGACGTACATCCAGCGCAACATCGTGGCCGAGCGCATCCTCGGCATGCCCCGCGGGGGCAAGTCGTGACCTACGTGTGGACCCCGGACGAGGACTACCGCGAGCACTCCAACGTGGCCCGGCTGATGCGCACGCTCGGCGTGGACACCGCCGACGAGCTGCGCGCCAGGTCGGTCGCGGACGTGGGTGCCTTCTGGGACGCCGTGGTCCAGGACCTCGACATCCCCTTCGCCACGCCGTACACGCAGGCGCTCGACACGAGCCGGGGGGTGGAGCGGCCCGAGTGGTTCGTCGGCGGCGGCCTGAACGCCGTGGACGCCTGCCTCGGCACGTGGGTCGCACGGACCCCCGACGCGGTCGCGGTCGTCCACGAGGCGGAGGACGGCACGACGCACGAGGTGACCTACGCCGAGCTGTCCGACCGGGTGGCCCGGCTGCGCGGCGGCCTGCGCGCCCGCGGCGTCGGCAAGGGTGACGCGGTCGCGGTCTACCTGCCGATGACGGTCGATGCCGTGGTCGCGACGTACGCCGTCGCGAGCATCGGCGCGATGCTCGTCCCGCTGTTCTCCGGCTTCGCCCCGGGCGCCATCGCCTCGCGCGTGCAGGACGCCAGCGCGAAGGCGGTCGTCACCGCCGACGGCACCGTGCGCCGCGGCCGGGTGGCACCACTGCTGCCGCAGCTGCGCGAGGCCCTCGCGCACTGCCCGACCGTCGAGACCGTCGTGGTCGTCGACAACGTCGGCGAGCGCGGTGCCCTGCGTGCCGGAGAGGTTGCCTGGGAGGAGCTCCTGGCCGGCGGCCCGGACCCGGACGCCGAGCCGACCAGCGCCTCCGACGTGCTGCTGCTCGCCTACACCTCGGGCACCACGGGTCGGCCCAAGGGCGCCGTGCACACCCACGCCGGCTTCGTGACGAAGACGGCGTGCGAGGTGTCCTACGGCTTCGAGATGGGCCCGGGCCGCACGTTCTGCTGGATCACCGACATGGGCTGGATCATGGGCCCGCTCTCGATCCTGGGCACCCACGGCACCGGCGGCACGCTGCTGCTCTACGAGGGCTCGCCGGACACCCCCGACGCCGAGAGGCTGTGGCGGCTGACCGAGCGGCACCGGGTCTCCATGCTCGGGGTGAGCCCGACCCTGATCCGCACGCTGCGGGCCACGGGCGTGGTCCCGCAGCAGGACCTCTCGGGCGTGCGCGTGCTCGGCTCGACCGGGGAGCCGTGGGACCCCGAGTCCTACGACTGGCTGGCCCGAGACGTCTTCGGCGGCCGCGTCCCGGTCATCAACTTCTCCGGCGGCACCGAGGTCGGCGGCTCTTTCCTGTGCCCGTACCCGGTCGAGCCGATCCGCTCCTGCTCGCTCGGAGGCCCGGCCCTCGGCATGGACGTCGACGTGGTCGACGACCGGGCGCAGCCGGTGCGCGGAGAGATCGGCGAGCTGGTCTGCCGTCAGCCCTGGCCGGCGATGACACGTGGCATCTGGAACGACGACGACGCCGGCTCGCGCTACCGGGAGGCCTACTGGTCGACCTTCGAGGGACTGTGGCGCCACGGCGACTACGCCCTGTGCGAGGAGTACGACGACGGCACGAACGGCTGGTTCATCCTCGGGCGCTCCGACGACGTCATGAACGTCGCCGGCAAGCGCGTGGCCCCCGCTGAGATCGAGTCGGTGGTGGCCGCCGACGTCGCCGTGGCCGAGTCGGCGGTGGTCGGGATCCCCGACGCGACCAAGGGTGAGGCCGTGTGGGTCTTCTACGTCGCGCGCGAGGTGGACGGGCAGGTGCAGGACGAGGCGACGGTCGCCGCCCGGGTGCGTGCCAAAGTGGCCGGCGACGTGGGCAAGCCGTTCGCCCCGAGTCAGGTGGTCCGGGTCGCGCAGCTGCCGAAGACGCGGTCCAACAAGACGCTGCGCCGCGCGATCCGCGCCGCAGCGCTCGACGCCGACCCCGGCGACCTGTCGGGGGCCGAGAACCCCCAGGCGGTCGAGGAGATCCGGGCCCGGGTCAAGGGCCTGCGGTGAGGGTGCTCTCAGCCGTGGTCGCCGACGTCGATCGAGGTGCGGTCCTCGACCTCCATCACGGCCTCGGCGTAGGCGTGGACGTGGCGCTGCATGCGCCGGACCGCCGCGTCTGCGTCGCGCTCACGGATCGCCTCGGTGATGGTGCGGTGGGCGTGGACCGTCACCCGACGCACGTCGGTGTCGACGAAGCCCTGGTTGTCGGTCGAGGCGTAGATGGCCCTCGAGAGCGCCATCATGAAGCCGTTGAGCAGCTCGTTGTGGCTGGCGACCGCCACCGCGACGTGCCACTCGACGTTCGCCTTGAGGAAGTCCGAGAGCGAGCCCTCGGCTGCGATCGCCGCGTTGGCCCGCTCCAGCTCGGCGAGGTCGTCCTCGGTGCGGTGGGCGGCGGCGAGCTTGGCGCAAGCGGGCTCGATGGCCTCGCGCGTCTCGAGCAGGGCAGCCATCCGCAGCTGCCGGCCACGGATGAGCAGGCTCACCGTGCTGGCGATCGACTCCTCGCCCGGGCGCTGGACGAACGCGCCGCCGGCGCGGCCGGTCTTGATGCGCACGAGACCTTGCACCTCGAGGATCCGCAGTGCCTCGCGCACGGTGGTGCGGCTCATGCCGGTCTGCACGACGAGCTCGCGCTCGGGGGGCAGGGCGGTGCCCTCGGGGAACTCCGCACGCAGGATGCGCTCGCGCAGGTCGTCGGCGAGCACGTCCGAGGCCTTCGGCACCTGCATCGGCGAGAGCTGCACCGAGACCCGGGTGGGTCCGGTCTCGGCGGCGGCTGGTTCAGCCATCTGTCCCTGCTGTCCTGAGGCAATTGGTCTTACCTAAACTAACAGCGAGAGGTCGCGTTCCATGGAGTGGAAGCTCTCCGACGAGCAGGATTCCTACCGTGAGGCCCTGCGGGGCTGGCTGGGCGACGTCGCGTCACCCGAGGCGGTGCGCGGCTGGTTCGAGGCGGCCGACCCGGCGCCGTTCACCGAGCGCTACGCCGCGGACGGCTGGCGCGGGGTCGGCGTGGCCGAGGAGGAGGGCGGGCAGGGCGGCGGCGTCGTCGAGCTCGCGCTCACCGCCGAGGAGCTCGGACGCGCCGTCGCCCCGTCGGCCGCCTGGTTGGCCACCGTGCTCGCGGTCCCGGCCCTCGGCACACTGCCCGAGCACACCACTGCGTGGCTGCTGCCGGCCGAGGACCTGCCGGACTCCGCAGCCGGGGTGCGGGCCGACCCCGACGGTCGGGTGACCGGGGACGTCGCCCGCGTGCTCGCCGGCGCCGAAGCCGCGGCGTACGTCGTGGTCGTCGGCGCGCCGGGGGAGCGAACCCTGCGCCTGGTCGACGCCGACGCGGACGGGGTCACCGTGCGCCCCCGCGCGCTGCTCGACCACTCCCGCTCGGTCGCCGACGTCCGTCTGGAGTCGGTGGCGTCCACAGCGCTCGACGCCGACGCCGAGACGGTCCTGGCCCGGGCCACGGACCTGGCCGGGGTGCTGGTCGCCGCAGACGCCCTCGGGGCGATGGAGCGCATGCTCGAGCTCTGCGTCGACTACAGCCTCCAGCGCCGTCAGTTCGGCGTCCCGATCGGCTCCTTCCAGGCGGTCAAGCACGCCGCGGCAGAGATGGAGGTCGCCGTCGAGGCAGGTCGATCGGCGCTCTACTTCGCGGCGGCGTCCGTGGAGGCCGGTCTCGAGGAGTGCGGCCTGCACGCCGCGGCGGTCAAGGCGCAGGTCACTGCGGCTGCCGCTCACGCCGCCGACACGGCACTGACGGTGCACGGCGCGATCGGATACACCTGGGAGCACGACCTGCAGCTGCTCTACAAGCGGGCCAGGCTCGACGAGCACCTGCTCGGTGCGCCGGCCCGGTGGAACGAGCGGATCGCCGTCGGCCTCGTCCTCGTCTGAGGCTCGTAGTTTTTGGTCAGTCCTTTTGTTACAGTCGCACCAATCACCTGTTCGAGCCTCGATGGAGGGAACCCCGTGGACTTCGCGCTGACCGAGGACCAGGAGCTGATCCGCACGGCGGTTGCCGAGCTGGCCGGCAAGTTCGACGACCCGTACTGGATGGAGAAGGACGAGGCCCACGAGTTCCCTCGTGAGTTCTACGACGCCTTCGCCGACGGCGGTTGGCTCGGCATCACCACGCCCGAGGAGTACGGCGGTCAGGGCTTCGGCATTACCGAGGCATCGCTGCTCCTCGAGGAGGTGGCGGCCTCCGGCGCCGGCATGAACGGCGCGAGCTCGATGCACATGTCGATCTTCGGCATGCACCCGGTGATCGTCCACGGCTCGGAGGAGATGAAGAAGGAGAACCTGCCGCGCATCGCGAACGGCGACCTCCACGTCTGCTTCGGCGTCACCGAGCCCGGGGCCGGCCTCGACACCACCAGGATCACGACGTTCGCCAAGCGGGACGGCTCCGACTACGTCGTGAACGGTCGCAAGGTGTGGATCTCCAAGGCCCAGGAGTCCGAGAAGGTCCTGCTGCTGACCCGCACGGCCAAGTTCGACGACTCCGACCGCAAGACCGACGGCATGACGTTGTTCTTCACCGACCTCGACCGCGACCACGTCGACATCCGCCCGATCCGCAAGATGGGCCGCAACGCCGTGACCTCGAACGAGCTGTTCATCGACGACCTGCGCATCCCCGAGGAGCACCGCGTCGGCGAGGAGGGCCAGGGCTTCAAGTACATCATCGACGGGCTCAACCCCGAGCGCTGCCTGGTCGCCGCGGAGGCGCTGGGCATCGGCCGCGCAGCGCTGCGCCGCGCGGTGCGCTACGCCACCGAGCGTGAGGTCTTCGGCCGCCCGATCGGCATGAACCAGGGCCTGCAGTTCCCGCTGGCCGACTCGCTGGCCCGCCTGGACGCCGCCGAGCTGGTCCTGCGCAAGGCCACCTGGCTCTACGACCAGGGGCTGCCCAGTGCGCGCGAGGCCAACACGGCGAAGTACCTCTGCGCCGACGCCGGCTTCGACGCCGCGGACCGTGCTCTGCAGACGCACGGCGGGATGGGCTACTCGGAGGAGTACCACGTCGCCCGCTACTTCCGCGAGGCCCGCCTGACCCGGATCGCGCCGCTCAGCCAGGAGATGGTGCTCAACTTCCTCGGCGAGCGGGTGCTCGGCCTGCCGAGGAGCTACTGATGCTCGATCCCTTCTCGCTGGCGGGCCGCTCCGCGCTCGTCACGGGAGCCGGGGCAGGCGTGGGCGCTGCGGTCGCCACGGCGTTCGCCGCCCACGGGGCTGCGGTGCTGGTCACCGACGTCGACGCGGACGCCGCCGCGGAGGTGGCCGCGCGGATCACCGAGGACGGTGGGCGCGCGGAGTCCGCAGCCCTCGACGTGCGCGACGCCGATCAGGCGGCCGCCGCAG
>Ga0325401_1001151_pt1 | contig 21730 bp, 15 predicted proteins | sample PopdelMetagenome_FD_205666 | JGI IMG/M metagenome (GOLD analysis project Ga0325401, IMG submission 205666) | Populus deltoides microbial communities from Bellville, Georgia, United States - Xylem-PdKOR-R2 | ecosystem: Host-associated > Plants > Phyllosphere > Stem > Wood/Secondary xylem | place... | reverse complement strand
GGATACAAAAACTCCCTCTTTTCTTTCTTCACGATAGTTGCAGATTTGTTTTTTGGTAAGAAGAGGAGTCTTTATGCTCTTTAATTATTTTTATTTGCATTTAGGCCCCATTTTCTTTAAGTGTATTCGTTTTGCCCCCACTTAATTTAGTTTAGTTTATTTTCTTTAATTTAATCCAACCTTGATTTTTCCGAGATTTACAGTCAGAAAGAATGATTCAAATTTTGGTAGATTTATTAAGATCTTGCATGTTATTGTTTGAAGGGCTTCAAGAAGATTATTTGCCATTGGTGAAATTTACGTTCAATAACAACTACCAAGCCATAATTGGTATGGCACCTTATGAAGATTTGTATGGAAGGAGGTGTCGCACTCTTGTGTGTTGAGATGAGGTTGGTGAAATAAAATTGATAGGGCCAAAACGAGTATAGATAACTACTGAAAAGGTGAAAATAATTCTAGAAAGAATGAAGAAAGCACAAGTATTCCTTAAAGTTGCACCATGGAGAAATACTATCCATTTTGGAATAAAAGGCAAATTGACGACAATGTGTATATTGGTGATCATTTCGAGATTGTTAAAAGAATTGTCCTGGTTGCTTATTGATTGCCCTATCTTCACACCTAGCAAAGATACATAATGTATTCCATGTGTCATTACTTTAAAAAGTAGAGTTAGATCCTACGAGGACTTTGCCACAACTTCTTATGGAAGTTCAAGAAAATTTAACTGTTGAAGTGTAGCCAATACGAAATTTGAATTGTTGTATAAAGGAGCTACGAAATAAAAAAGTGCCTTTAATGAGAATCTTATGGAGAAGCTCCTAATCAAAGAAGAAACCTCGAAGAGAGTCTTAAATGATGAAGAATTATCATAAATTATTTTTTCACCCAAGAATAAAAATTTCAGGGACAATATTTATTTTCAGGGTCATTTTGGGTTGATTCAAGATATTTGGGCCAAAACAAGTGATCATACTTCAACAAAAGATGAACACTTGATTAAAGTATGTTCATCTTTAATTAAGGAACTTTAATTAATGTTAATGGAACTTAAATAAAATTCAGAATAAAAAAGGGAGAGGCAACAAACACTAGATTTTCTTGAGTTGTGGTAGAGTCTTTATAGAGCCAAACTCAAGGCTAATAACCTCCTTTTTTAAGGACTCTTTGGGCTGCATGTTTGCATTGAGTTTTGGGCTTTGTTGTTTTAATTGTTATCAAACTTAATTTATTGTATTTATGGTTTTATGTTCAGACCATTTAGTTTTAGGTCTTTGTCACTATAAACACACTTTTGAAAGGGAGTGTAAGGGTTCTAAATTTGATGAAGGAAATATGTGTGTGTTTGAGAGTATTCTCCCACGTTGGTTCTCTAATGAACTAAATCAACTTATTAAAAAACAACTATCTTTGTAGCATTATCCTATATTTCTCGTTCGTGAATTGCTATTTGTTGGGTGCGAGTTTTAGATTCCAATAATATTGGTGCTCAGGTTCAAGGTAATCTTTGTATCATATTTTCAAACCTGATTTCTTAGCTTTCCGACAGTTGTATCACTTACATGTGGGATATATGATCGTGTGATCATGGGGTTCATATCAAATAAGTTATTCATGAGTCCCTAAAAAATAGAAATAGCATTAGTTAGCCCAAAAGATATAACTAGGAATTTATAATGCCTCTCAAGTGTCCAAAAAGCATTCTTTTGGATATTGTCTAGGATCATCTCGATATGGTGGTATCCTGACCATAGGTCTATTTAAAGAAGTATTACGAACCACATAGCTCATTGAGCAGCTCTTCCTCTGCCAAAATAGGAAATTTTTCCTTTATAATTCTCTTATTCAAAGCTTTATGATCTATGTGCATCCTTCATGACCCTTCTAATTTTCTAACCAATAATATCAAAGGAAAAAAAATGATTTTAACTTTGCTCAATGGTTTCTAATTTTAAGAATTCCTTCACAATCCTTTCAATTTCTTCTTCTAGTAATATAGATACATGTATGGCCTAACATTAATGGGAGAGGTTCCCTCCTTCAATGTTATGTGGTGATCATGGCACTTGAATGGGGGTAACCCTTTAAGTTCTTGAAAAACTTCCTCAAATTCATAAAGAAGTTCTTGTACTAGTTTGGGTTTGTTGTAAAACCCAACAAAAATTTATGCAAAAGGCTGACCTATAATAAACAAAATCTAGGGGAACAAACCGACCTACTCTAGGGAGGACTTGGGAAGGGGGGAAAACTAGTTCTAAGATAACTTAATGAGGAATAAGAAAAAAGTGGAACAACCCTCAAATACCCCAACAAAATTTATGAGGGGTATAAATACAAAGGGGAGAAAAAAAGGTGACTCTTCCTCTCCCCCAAAAACGATAGCAACCGTTGTTGCAGCTAACCCTCTTTCCTAAGAAGAAACCGAACCAGACCAACTTGCATGCAAGCCCCCTTGAGTGTAGAGTAAAGAGAGAGTTGGGAAAAGAAAGAGGAAGCCAAAGCCATGGAAGAAGAAGGAGAGTAGGAGGTTGGTTGGTGTAGTAGGAAAGGAAATGAGGAAAACTGAAACCACAAAAACCTTCACAAGGGTTGATAAAAATATGAGGTAAGACTAATATCATCTCATTGGTTGAGTGTTACCTCACGGTTTAGGAAAAGGAGAGGGGGGAAACTGAAAATGGAAGGGGTAGTGTTCTTGCACCTTAACTCATGAAATTATGATTAGAAGGACAGACCTAAGTAGAACAAAGAACGAAAGAACACATGCATAGACCTTTTACTTAAGAAACATGAATAATTTTGAATATATAAACCTAGGGGAGGGTCGACCATAGTGAAGGCTGGACAAAATATGAGTTAATATGATGAAATGCATAGATTATGACCTTGTTAGAGTCTTAGATCACGCTGGAACCAAAACAAAACTTATACTTGTGTTAATGACGTGATTTCTGCATATGTGATTGAAGAAACTGCATGAAAATATGTTGGAATGATGTTATATGCATAATTGTGTTGTCATTGAACCTTAGAAGCATGCTAAAGCTAAAACGGAAATCACACCATGTTAATGCCTTGATTTTCTGTATGTAATGGATGAACTTGTTTATTTAGGAAACAAATGGTTAAATGTATGAGCATGACATGTTGTAGGGAATATGATTGTGTAAGACTTGATGAAATGCATGCAAAAGATTGTATGAAAGGGGTAACTATGTTTTGACCAAGAAAAGGAATCATGAAGAAACCTCACATGATGAACATCTTTAGAATGACATGAAATAGTATGGAAGTAGAACCTGTTATATGTTGTTGAATTACTAGTAATTGTATTGACGAATTTGGATAATACCATTAAGAACTTAAAGTGATGATTAGGGGATTCTTTTGAAGAATATGTATATTGAGATTTGATTGTGCATTGTTGATGGTCTTGTGATAAAATTTGAACGCGATTAATTTTGGTATATGTTCAAACTTAGTTAGGGGTGAGTTATAAAGAGGGAAAGCTTAGCGTAGACCTTATGCTTAGTCGAGGGAAAGAGTAAAACTAGAAATGACTTAAAAGTCATTGATGATTTCTGAATCGGTAACGACATGGTCTGCGTTGACAATTTCTAGGTCGGCAGCGACTCAATTTTCATCAATGATCTATATGTCAATAGTAGAATATGTGCGCTAACTATTCTATGTGTCAACCATAGAACTAATTGCATTGATGATTTATGGGTCAGTCACTACTCAATTTTTGTTAATGATCTATGTGTCAACAGTAGAATATGTGCGCCGACGATTATATGTGTTAGTCGTAGAACTAATTGTGGTGACGATTCCTGAGTCAACAGCGATTCAGTTTTTTTTCAATGATCTTTATATCAACAAAAGAATATGTGCGCTAATGATTCTATGCTTCAACCGTAAAACTGATTACATTGATGATTTTTGAGTTGACAATGACTCAGTTTTCATCAACAATCTCTATGTGAACAATAAAATATACGCGCTAACGATTCTCGTCAACCGTAGAACTATTGTGTCGATGATTCCTAGGTTGACAGCAACTCAGTTTTTGTCAACGATTCCTGAGTCAATAATGAGTGTGTATGCTAATGAATCCAAGCATCAGTCAATGAAGCAGTTTCATTGATGATTTCTAAGTCGGCAGCGACTCATTTTTTGTTGATGATTTCTAAATCGATAGTGAACATATTTGCTGACGATTCCATACATCAGTCGTGGAACCAGTTTTCGCTGACGATTTCTATATCACCAGTGAACAAGTTTTTGCTGACGATCTCTATGTCACCAGCAAACCAATTTTCACTAATGACTTTCTATAGCAACAACAACTTAGTTCGCTGATGAATTCTATATCAAAAATGATTTAATGCTTGTGATGACTTCGTCATCGATTTGACCTAAGTCACTATGAAACTCAAGAATTTAAATGTTGGGACGCTGCGAGTGGCCATGTTTAAAATAAAAAGAAGTGTCGTGAGATGATGATATTTGTTATATGATTGTGTAATATATGGAACACTTGAATGTGAACATGTGTATTCTTGGAATATGTATGATGATGATTATATGGTTGATTGATAGGAGTATGCTTATTATAACCATTTGATATGTCAGGTGGTACAACCGAGATCGGACCTTCAACCGGATGAGAACACTCTATAGGAGGAACATGTAAGTGGCTTCTACCCCCTTCTAGCAAAATGTTAATTTTCCAAAATGTATTCTTTATAAAAGATCTATCACTAAGTTGTAGCAAATACTAAATTGATATAAAATGATTGAATGAGCAATATGATTAGCTTCAGCTAATAGTATCCTGAGGGATGACCGAGATGTGATTGATGATTAGCTTCGGTTAATGACATCCTAGAGGGATGGTCATGTTATGGTTGATGATTAGCTTCGGCTAAAGGCATCCTAGAAGGATGGTCGGGTTTTGTTCAATGATTAATTATGATTAATGACATCTGAGAGGGATGTTTGGGTTTGAATATCGTAATTATCTTCGGTAGTTGATGAAATGCTATGGAATGTATTACGTATGTAAGAAGTAATGAAAGGATTATATTCTTCTAGACTATGAACAAAAAGAAACATTAATATTCCTTGGTTATCTATTAACATGTTTAAATCATTTATAATTCTTGTCTTTATCTTTGTACTGTAATAGAAACATCACACCAACAAGGTGCTTAAAAAACCCTATTCTACAGGTCCATATATTTTGGAAAGAACTATATATTTACATGTTTTAGATGTTATGTATTTTGTAGGAACAAATATACTAGTTGTATAGTTGTCGTTCAACACTTTTGTATAAACTCGTAACAATAACAATATCAAATTAGGGATGTGAACTTATGTTTATGTTAATATGATGTAATGTAAACTTGTGTACATGTAAATATAATGTTATGCTGTATGTGTATTAAGTGTTTTTATACATGTGGAAATATTGAATTACACAATCTTTCAAGTATTGTGCCATGCTAGCGAATGGAACTTAATTATAAATTCTCAGGATGTTATTGCAAGAAGCATTGAGAGCATACTGGCTTTAAAAAAAATTACCATTAATTTTGACCATGAAAAATTAGGTCATTACAACTTCCATGCCATACAAGTTATAGGTCATGCTCTCGGCCATTCCAACCTATACAAAGTCAAAGCTACTCTTAACCATTAAAGCTATATAAGTTCCGTGTCATGCATGAGTTAAACATAGATACACATTCCCTATAACTTTATGTTTTTCCTTTTCCTGTAATTTTTCCCGCCTCCCACCTTTAATAATTTAAGTATCGTAGGGTATTCTATTCCAAAAGGAGATTGGTTTTAAAAAACAACCCAAGTTAGAGACAAATGTTCAAGACCATCACTCCATTAATTTTTTTTTTTTTTTTGCCTAAAATGCAGCTATAAAAATCCTATTCCTTCCTAAAGTTTTTTCCCAACTTCATCAATATCTATTTATGTAATGTTTGTTCCAAGTTTTTCTTGATGTATAGCTTTGTTCAAAATTTATGAGGAAATAATGAAATTTATTTCTTAAAAAAAAAACTAAAAGGGCTTAGTCTTTGTGGTTTGGAATAATGAAACGACTATTTTTCCCTTTTTAAACAAAATTAACAAACTTGTTATAGGGGGTACTATAATCTTTTTCACATGATTCATTGGTCATTATCAGATTGATTGGGAAAAATTAGTTTTTTTATATTTTTTTTCAACATAGTAAAATTACTTACCTTTTAAAGCAAAAAATATTAAATTGGTGTTCAAGGGCCTTTTCGTCTTTTTTAAGCATAATGAAATCATTGAATTACCATTAAAAAAAATATCAAGCAGGTGTCCTGGGCTTTTTTGTATTTCAACCTTGTTTTTTTAATTATAATCGGTTTGATAGAGAGACAATTTGGTATTTTAATAAATACAAAATGTTATTATAAAAAGAAAAGTGGCTAGTGTGTGCAACACACACACCAACGTGTGAAAGATGCCTATGCCATTCAGGCAAAGCATGAGGCGTCTTCTAATTCTAGAACGTCATTTGTATCATTTAAGCAACCTCTCCATTTCTTGGTGACACATGTTGTCAATGGACCTTTAGTTTGATGTCGACGATCTTTTTTCTTTCTTTTTTTTCTCGATTTTTACACCTGACTCTTTAATTTCTCAAAACAGCCATTCAATTTATTTTTCCTTTAGATTTGGGTTTTGTTCTTTTTATTACTATTTTTTTTTTAAAAATAATTTATAAAATCTTTTTTTTTCAATTTCATCCCCCTTCAGTTTTTTCATCTATTATATTTGATTCTTATTATTTTGATTGTTATTTGTTTTGTTTTTTAAATTTTGAATGATTGAGAATTTTGCTTCGTGATTTTTTGAGGTTTATCTTTTATAGGGCAATCAAATCTCATAACCCGTGTCTCGAGTTAGTCGAGTTAATACGAGATGACTAATGTTTTTGTATTGTTATTTTTCTAATTGATTTTTTTTCAGTTCTGCCTTTTATTATTTAGTTTGCTTAATAGTTGACCTCCAATGTTTTATTTATTTTTTTTATACGGGTTTATCATAACCTCATAACCAGGATGTAAATTTGGCATGTTGACTCGACTTAATTTTTTTTGTCTTTTTTTTATCAATTCATCCTTTAATGTTTGATTTATTTGTAATTAAGCTTTGGTTTTTTTTCCCCTCTCTATATGAGGTTATCTTTTTCTCATTCAGTTTTTTTCTTTGTTATCAAATAAAATCGTTGAAATGTTTTAAAAATATTTAAATGTTATATTTTTATGATATGACAAATATTTATTTCTTCTGATTAGTCATTATTATTTTTTTATTTTTTAATTATTATTGACTTTTCTTATAATTATATTATTAAATTAACCAAACTTCACTTATTCAAATCAATGATGTGAGTTTTAAAATTTTTTACTGATTTAAAAACATTATCATTAGTTGAATATTTTTTTCAGTTAAAAAATAAAATGTAACAAGGACACCTATCTAATACATACTAAATTGAGGACCATCATTGCAAATTGATCAATTGATCATTGATGGACTATTTAATTATGCATGATACTAGTGGGACTAATTTATTAATTTCAAGAAAGTAGGGAAAGTAAGTTATAATTAACTCAGCTAACAGTAATACCCCACCACACAAACAAAACAACTCACCATCATTTGTTTTTTAGCAGACCTGAACATTGCCTCTTTCGAATGAACAGAAAACAAATTAAGAATATGGCAAATATCTCCTTCCGTCTCTGCGGTTCCGAAACCAACACCAACGCCGACGCCGACGCCGACGAACAAGCCTTAACCATAGACCCTTATTTCCCACTCTTCTCGTCCTCTCTCCACGATGATCCGTTCCTTCATCAACCCGAACCAACCCATTTCAACATCCACTCTCTGGATCACCAAGACGACGACGCCGTTTCAGATCCCGAATCAGTTATCCTCAACTGTCCTGATCTCTCAGACCGCGAGAACCAGGTCAGTTTCGTTATGGATTTGTTTCAACAACGTGTCGAACAGTCCCAACTACTTTGTCAAGATATTGATGAGGACGACGATGTTGTTTGTTCCCATTTGGTCTACGATTCGCTTAAAGATTCAGATTTCGGTGTTATTGAGGAGAACTCTATATACAATTTAGAGCTTGATTTGGGATTAGGGTTTGGTTTAGATAGTCAAGAGAATTCTGGGTTTCAAAATATAGACCCTAATTATAACGATAACGATAACGATGTTGTTTATAATGATTGTAATGTTATTATTGACGATGACGATGATGATGATGATGATTACTTTATTGAGAGAAGGGTTTCTGGAATTGAATCATGTGAGGCTGAGTCTACCGTGAGTATTCATGCTAATGCAATCAGGGTTGTTGGGTTCGGGTCTGATTCGGATTCTGAGAATAACCAGAATTCTTTAGCTATTGATTTAAATTCTGGGGATGAGTATGGTTTGGATGTGACTGTAGGGAATGGAAGTTTTGGTGATGGTGCCGACTATGATGATGATGATGATGTCAGTGTTACAATTCCGCTTTGTTGGGATTCGCTTCAATTGGAGGATCATAGGGAAAACAATGAGGATTTTGAGTGGGAGGAAGTGGATGGTCGTGTTGAGGAGAGAGAGGTTCTAAGTATGTTTATTGATGATGATGAGGCATCTGTTTCACTTTCCATTTCACCTCTTATTGCTGCTCAGGAGGATCTAGTCAATGTAGAGAGAGGAGGATTAGATAATTTGGAGTGGCAGGTTTTATTGAATGCCAACAACTTGGACCATGACCATAATTCTGAGCCTTATTTGGGCGGTCATGATGATTATATTTATACAGCAGAGTATGAGACTTTGTTTGGTCAATTCATGGAGAATGAGAATGCAATGATGGGTCGGCCTCCTGCAGCAAAGTCTGTTGTTGATAAACTTCCATCAATGGTTTTGACGAAAGGGGATGTGGAGAGTAATAATGCAGTTTGTGCGGTTTGCAAGGATGATATAAATGTGGGGGAGAGAGTGAAACAGTTGCCTTGCATGCACCGTTATCATGGTGAATGCATTGTGCCATGGCTGGGGATTAGGAATACTTGTCCTGTTTGTCGGTATGAGTTGCCAACGGATGATGCAGATTATGAGCGAAGAAAGGTGGCAGAAAGAACTGCTTCTGCTGGTCATCGTCTTTGATTGATAATTTCTTTGCTTATGGATGATTTTTATTTTTTTGAGCTGTAGGGTTGTCAAAAATGTAGATATTGTTGTTGCAATGAGTTTGTCTCTGTCAGGATATGGGATTACTAATTTATTATGGATTTTGGGTCAGTGTATAAGATTGTTTCCATTACTGCATTGTAATGTTTGGATTTTAAATACTGACTCCCTATTCTTGCTAATTGGTTACTTTAGGCTCCAGAAGGCGCATCTTTTGCATATTGTTACTCATTTGAGGTTTCTGGTATCATGTTTGGGATTAGGAAGACCTTTTTGGCTTTTATATTCATTTAAATGGACCTCTATCTATTTCACTTTGTGGTCAAAATAATAAATTAACGTTTTTAGGAGCTAAATTCTGATTATTCTAGTATGACGATAGCTAGGCATGGTAGCTGAACTATGGAATTACGATAGTTTCTATTTGAAGAGTTCGTATGAAAGCACTGAAGCATATTGCACTTTTAGTTCACAGGCATCTTCCACCGTGAATTCCATTTTCTGGAGCAAATTGAGAGGGTAGGGTTTGAAGTGCCATTTATTCTTGTGTAGTGTCCCGGCCATTTATTCTTGATGAAGTGGCATTTTGGTAGTTCAGAATGGTGTAGATCATCAAGTGAATGTTTTGGATAGTATATAAGAGTACCACTGGTTGTCAAAGGATGCTGTAGCGAAAAAAAATGGATCGAAATCTTTTACAAGGTTCAACATTAGTCAATAGATCAGCTAGTATGGCAAGGGAATAACTGAATGTCCGGTATCTTTCATTCTTGATAAAAGTGCATCTACAAGGAGTGAAATAGTCGAGAAGGAAAGGCCTTGTGAATTTTTTCATGATTTCTGCGTACTCTCTGATCGTTAAAGAGCTCTATGCATTTGCGTTGTGCATGACAAGAGCTCATTTTGATGTCAATGTGGTTTGTACTAGCAATCTTCTTTGCTGTGGGAAGGCAATGGTGGAGCTGCCTCACGTAGTGGTGGGGATTGGGACGGGGGCTTTCACTATCTCGTGAGATTAGCCGCTGGGCCCATTTTAGTTCAGCTATTTAGCATGTACATCAACAAGGGCATCATCATGATCACTTATGCTCAAACATAATAAGGTATTTTATGAAATTCAAGGAAAAAGAAAAGAGATGATGTATCCGGAATTTTTTTTATGCATATGCAACGATTTCTTCTTCATTAAGATCTTTCAAGTTTGGTTGTGCAACTGGAGAGTAGCTTTCTATCCACTTTAGAAAAGAGTAGAAAAAGGAAAAAGAAAAGCAAAAATGTTAGAATATAAAACAAAAGCATACGTGAACAATCAAATTAACAAAAGCAAAAATGTCAAGTCTTTCCACTCTACAATCCCCTACAATACGAAAAAGCAGAGAAGAAAATATCCCTGGTGCTTCATGGAGGGTTTTTTTTCCCCATCAAAGTTGTAATTTGGCATCCATTAAAAAAGACCAGGCAAGTAAGCACATTAGCCTAGCAAGATCCGGTCCGGTTCACCCTTTCGATGCGGTCAACTAGTTTCTCTATTGGTTGTCGATCGACTTATTTTAGTCAACCGGTTGGTTCATACTGATCAACTATTTAAGGAGAAGTGAGGTTTTTTTCTGGTTGTATTCAACTTGTTTTGCATATAAGATTCAGTTTCGAGTGATTTTTGAATGTATACTTTGTTTCTTCATATAAGTTCAACTGATATAGCTCCAATTGATCCTCAGTGAGTCGATATGCTTCGATTTTGTTTCCTTCCTTTTATTACTATATTTCCAGTTGAGTGGGATAATTTCTATTATACATTGTGTGTGTGTGTGTATTAGTATGAAATGATGAGTATCATTGCTATTCTTGATTATATAAAACTGATTAGTTATTGTTATTTTATTTTCTTCTTAAATACTCATCATATGCTTGTTTGATTTGAACATGGTCCATATATCCTCTATATTTGTTTTGATGTGACCATGCTTACATTATGAATCTTGATGATAAACTATGAACCCTATGTCTATACTATTTTTTCATTTGACCTCATGATTCTTGTTATCCCATTTAGACCGCTATTAGAAACTCTAGACTAATGGAGGGTAGTTAGTGACTCCATACTAACGGGGAGTAGTTAAATTGTGTGCGCATGGTATTCTATTTCCTAGCTAAAGAGTAAGGTGCCAGTAGTGTGCGGATTAGCCCCCCACCCCCCCTCCACACACACATTCCCTAACTGACGAGTAGGATGTCAGTAATATGATATGTAATTCTGACATGCATACTTCTTTTGTAGATCATTTGAAATGACACATTTGATATACTTGTTTCGTTCGGTACTTGATTTATGTAATCATGTTCACTTATCTTAAAATGTATATTAACATGTATTATAGTTATTACCTCTTACTGAGTGTTTGGACTCACCCCTCCATTCATATATTTCAGGTCTTTAGTTTAGTTTCAGTAGTAGGATCTTTTGGATGTGTTCTTCCTGTTTCTTGAGTTTGCCTTGAGGCTCTTTGTTCCTCAAGGTTGTTTATTCCTCGAGGCCATTAATTTATTCTTTATTTGTTATTAATAGATACTCTACATAATGATTTTAATTATGTTTTGAATTCATTTCGAATTATTTATGAAAGAGTCAAATTTTAATTTATTTATTGAATTCCTTAGTTTTGGATATTTTGTTTTATGCTACACTATTTTATGACTTTTAAGATATCAAATATGTAAGTTCTAAAGCTTAGCAGAGGCGGGGCACCTTGAGGTGCTACGTTTGTGTTGTAGGTCATGGGCATGAGAATCAAGTCGTGACAAAGGTGGTATCAAAGCCTCATTTGCAAAACTCATCTTTTTATCGAATTTCATCTTTTTACTAAGACTCTGTTTTGTAAACTATGTAGCTTAGGATCTGTCTTGTCTTTCTTGCCATTCATTCCTTAAATTCTTCAACTCTTTGCTTAGTAAATGTTTTCCCCTTGAATTTTGCTATCATTTTGACAAGTGCACACTTATTAGGAATATGTTGAGGGATAGATGTGTAGGAAATGTCGGTCGAGGCCAAGGCCACAATGATCTCGATGAGGTTCTTTTGGTTCAGCTTAGGAACCCAAGACGAGGAGGTAGGGCCAAGAACCCTTTACCCCCACCCATGCCTTTGTATATGGAGGATGAGGCTTAAGATGTATAGTTAGTAGGAGGAAAAGGTGAAGATAAGAATCTGGTTATGGATCAAGAATCCACTGGTAAAAAGCTCCTGCTAGTGGTGATATGGATAGGATTGGTCATGCTATACAAACCTGGCCAACCTCATAGTAGAGAGAGAAATGAATAGGGATGCGCCTTCATAGACAGTGCATGGAGTGAAGATGCCATTATCTGAGTTCGTGTAGTGATTTTAGCATCCTTCAGACTTGAAGGAGATGTGTTGTAGAAAATCGACAGCAAAAACTGGTTCGCTGCTGGCCGCACAAATCGACAACGAAAACTGGTTCGCTGCAGGCCGTATAATTCAGCAGCAAAACTACTTTGTTGTAGGCCGCACAATTCAGCGGAAACTGTTTCGCTACAGGCACTTTAATTTCGACAACGAATGCTACTTCACTGCAGCTAACACACTTTCAACAATGAATGCTAATTCGCTGCAAGCAACTCAATTTCGACGGCAAATCACAATTTCAGTGCAGTCAATACACTTTCGACAGCGAACGCTAATTCGCTGCAGAACAACTCAAGTTCGGCAGGGAATGCTAATTCGCTGCAGCCAACACACTCTCAGCAGTGAATGCTAATTCGCTGCGGACAACTAGATTTCGGTAGCGAATCACAAATTCACTGCAAAACAACACTTTTGCAGTGAACGTTGATTCGTTGCAGACAACTCAGTTTTGCCAACAAATCACAAATTCGCTGAAAACAACATACACTTTCAGCAGTGGACGCTGATTCACTACAGATAACATCATTTCAGCAGTGAATGTTAATTTGCTGCCAATATAATTTTGGCAGCGAATGCTAATTCACCGCAAACAACTCAATTTTGACAACGAATCATAAAGTCGCTGTAGACAACACAACTTTGGCAGCAAATGCTACAGACAACGCAACTTTAGCACCGAATGCTAATTCGTTGTAACCAACACACTTTCGGCAGCAAATGCTAATTCGCTACAGCCAATACACTTTTAGCAGGGAATGCTAATTCACTGCAGACAACTCAATTTCGGCAGTGAATGTTGATTCGTTGCAAACAACTCAATTTCGGTAGCGAATCACAAATTCGTTGCAGACAACATGATTTGGTAAAAAAAAACTGATTCGCTGCAGGCAACATCATTCAACAGCGAAACCTAATTCGCTGCAGACAACACAATTCAGCAGCAAAAATTCCTTCGCTGCAGATAACACAAATCGGCAACGAAACTAATTCGTTGCAGGCCACTTAATTCAGCAGTGAGACTAATTTGTTGCATACAACACAATTTGACAGCGAAACTAATTCGCTGCAGGCAACACAAAGCGGTAGCGAAACTAATTCTTTGTAGGCAACACAATTCGGCATCAAAAATTCTTTCGCTGCAGATAACACAAATCGACAGCAAAACTAATTCACTGCAGACCACACAATTTGAAAGCGAACTAATTCACTACAGACAACATAACTCTGCACATAACATCATTTTAACATATTATTATACAATTTCATCAAACACAAGCAGAAATTTATGTCATTAACACCAACATAGTTCCAGTTTTGGTTTTAGCAGGGTCTAAGGTCCCAATGACTACACAATTTTGTACATAACCCTTTCTGACACAAGTTCTTCTATCATACATGCAAGAATCAAGATAATAACACCATCATGCATTCTGTTTTAGTTCAAGTGTGTCCATAAGAGTTCAACAAGATCATAATTTCCGCATTTCTTCATCTCATTCCACATTTCATTCAAGTTCATCAATCATTCATTGGAAGTCCAAACATTAATATCAATACAAATTCTGTCTTAGTTCACCAACTTGGCCGGTCCTCTTATTAGGTTTACACCATCAAAATCACTCATACTCACTTAGATTTCTTTGGCATAAGCCTACACATGAGTTCTTATATGCATCATTCCACTTAGATCTTCCATTTAATTATTTCTGAAACTATGTGCGTGAACACTAAACCTTCTACTTTAGGGTATTCATACCCTCTTTGTTCTGAAATCATGAGGCAGCAACCAGCCAAGGAAGAATACTTCTCTTACCTCATGTTTTTTAATAGCTTTTGAGCAAGTTTTGGTGACATAGTTCTTTCCTCAATCTCGGTTTTTCCTTCTCTTCTATCTTTGTTGTATAACGGGTCTGTCAAACTCCCTCTCCTTTCATGGTTTCAACCATCAACGTAACTCTCTAACTCTCTTCTTCTTCAAACACTCAAGGTATGGGACATGCAGCTGGTGTAGGTGGGTCTTCTTCTTGGAGAGGGTGGTTGTTGTAGAAGTCACAACTGCTGGCCGGTTATGGGGAAGAGGTCTGGACTCCTCCTTCCATGGCTTTGGCCACTTCTGTCTTTCCCTTGGTCACCCTTCTTCTCCAGCATTCAAAGGTGGTGCATGCAGCTGGGTATGCAGCTGTTGCAGGTAGATTTTTGGGGAGAGGAAGAAGGCAAGAACATGCAGTCTATTTTGGAAAGAGTGCCCTTCTCTCTCCCTGCTGCATTTATACCCCTCTTAAATGCAAAAGGTTGTTTGGACGTTGGACCAAGGTTGTCCTTATCCCCCTTTTGGGTTTTCTTTGGGTTGGTTTCTATTCCCATTCTCCCTTATGATAAGTCAGTCCAACACTAAATTTTTTATAGGTCTTACAATGTCGCTGCCGATTCAAAAATCAGCAATCATAAACTGTGTTGCAACCGATTCAGAAATCGACAGCGAGAACTATGCCACTGTCGATTTAGAAATCGACAGCCAACTATGCCGCTGTCAATTTCTAAAATCGGCAGCGATGGTGAAGTCATTTTGGCTTTACTTCTCTTTTATTTTGGGTGTTTACATCTCTCGCATATTTTATTTAACTGAGGAAGATTCCATTGGTTGAATGAGTAACTTCTAGCCCCAAAAATGATTTAAGTTGCCAAGGTCTTCGTAGAGAATTTTTGTTGTAGTTTGTCAATGAGATTGTCAATAAGTGTCTTATGGTTGCCTATGATTACAATGTCATCAATGTATAAGAGTAAGTAAAGAATACCTATGGCCGATGAATGAAAAAATAGGCTAGAATCTAATTGGTTGCAATTAAAACCAATGGTAAGTAAAAATGTGCTAAATTGATGAAACCATTCTCTCGGGGCTTGCTTCAAGCCATAAATTGCCTTTTTGAGATGACAAACATTATGTGGGTGAGAAGCATTAATATATCTTGGTGTTTGTTCCATATAGACCTCTTCTCGTAGAAAACCATATAATAAGGCATTTTTAACGTCAAGTTGATGTATGGTCTAGCCTCAAGAGATGGAGATGGATAGGACAAGTGTGATTGTTGATGCTCGAACAACTGGGCTAAATGTATCATTAAAGTCAAGGCCATAGAGTTGAGTATAACCTTTAGCAACAAGGCAAGCTTTGAGCCTATTGATTAGTACTTAAAAGTGCATTTTCATTAGGGTTTTATATCATTATATTGCACATAAAGTATCATTAAATTCCCTAACTTAAACATGTTTTATAATAACAAGTCTGATAATATAAGATAGCTTTAATTTATAGAAAATGCTCATTTTAAATGCAGGAAAATCTCACAGTTCAAAGGATTGATTGATGTGATTAACTATTGAAAATAAAAGGACAAAGAAAGGGCTAAGCTTAGAGAAGAGATGTTGATTCAATTCAAACTAGAACACCATTCAATTATTGGGTCATATCTGAAGCTGTAGATCTTGGATTTAGGTTTGGTTTATCTTGATGGAAAGCTAAGACATAGGCCTTAAACATTCATGCAGAGTCCAAGATTTAAATCTGTCGTTTTCAAGGTCAAATCTTAGCAACAAGAGAGACGTCCAAATTTGTCCTGCAGCCTAGACATTGTTCAGTGTCCAGCCCATATCTCAAGTTCTAGAAATCCAAATAAGCTCATTCTTTTTTGGTGGAAATTTTAGACAAATTCCTATAATGTTCATGGATACCACTTTGATGAATTCTGATAGTAGCAATGCCATTGCATCTAGAAAACAAATCCATACCTAAACCACCAAGTCCACTAAGTCAATAGTTGGCCACTAAATCAATAATTAATTACCAAATGAATAGTTCTTTTTAGCCTATAAAATGAGGCTTTTGCCATATATTTAGGCATCTTGGTTTTCAGATCAAGATCATTTTCTTGCTTTCTCTCTTTGTAATGTTCAAGTTTTATTTCATGTTTTATTTTCATTAATCTCTTGTTTATGCTTTTCATCATAACTATGTTCTTATCTTATTTATTTGTGTTTATCTTCTTTATTATGTTTAGTTAAGTTTATTTTGTCAAGGTGAAAAGGTTTCACTAATGGTGTTAGAATAAGTATAATATAAACTCAACATGGACTTCAATGCTTATATTCAAGAAAGTTTGCTATTAACATGTCTTATTATTTTTATTTTATTCACTCTTAATACCTTGCTTGTTAAATAGTTAATCTAGATTTATGTTGTATAACACTTGGTACAATAAATGTTTGATCCTTCATAGTCTTCGGCCGACATCGTTGTTATGAGAGGAACATGATTTGTTGTTAACATATGTTAGCATCATGAATACTTGACAATATTTACAAGTGTTACTTAAATAAGATGATTAATATGATCACGTTAATAATTTATAATGAGCTAATAATGATAAAATCATCTGATTAATAAAAAGAGTTTATACTATACTTATTTAAAATACCATTAGTGGATCCTCTAACCTTGACCACTGTTTTTATCATTGTTTAATCCTCACATTAATCTCACATCTCAAAGATCTCTTTAACTCTTTGTTAAATTATATATATATTATTTATAATTTATATAGTTGACCTCCATGTGGATCGACCCCGGTCTTGCTGGGTTATTTATTACTTTGACACTCCTTCATTTGGGATAAGACATCACTCTTTGATCGTGTCACCTATTAACAGTTCCATCCGAATGATATTTAGTACGAAAGACCCATTTTGACAACATTTTTAGTAGATGGTTTTTGGACTAAATCCTATGTTTTATTGATTTTGAGAGCATGAATTTCATCATTCATTGCAGCGAACCATTCTAGAGTCTTGGCAGCACTTTTGAATCCTTTTAGTTCCTTCGTTACTAGAATAGAGAATAGTAAAGGAGATGAGGGAACTTGACAAACATAATTGGAATGTTTTGACTTTGATATACCAACTTTGCCATGAGTTGTTATAGGATGAGAATTCTGAGTTAAGGAATTCAAAATTTATGGAGGCTGCATATCTGATACATCTACAAGTGCTGAATTACTTGGAGAAGGTAGAGGCATTGATGACAATCGAGGATTGTCCAACTCTAAGGCACAAGATTTACATGGCTGAGGCTCAGTTTCGTGTGGTCATGGTTGAGAACCTGCAGAAGGATTAGTACCAGGCAAAGGAGAATTTGATATGCAGGGATCATGAAAGGAAATGAAATCTGAAAGGACCGGAGAAGGCTACATATTAAAAGACGAAGATGGAAATATTGTCTCATCAAATCATGCATGCCTGGTTACAAAAACTCGATGTGTTGTAGTATCTAAACATTGAAATCTTTTATAGGAAGTATTGTATCCAAGAAAGATGCAAGGAAGACTTCTTGGTTCAAATTTATGTTTAGCATAGTCACGCAAATATGGAAAGCACAAGTCTCATCAAATCATGCATGCTAGGTTACAAAAACTCGATGTGTTGTAGGATCTAAACACCGAAATCCTATATAGAAAGTATTGTATCCAAGAAAAATGCAAGGAAGACTTCTTGGTTCAAATTTTTATTTAGCATAGTCACGCAAATATGGAAAGCACAAGCAGCTAAATGTGGAAACATAACATTAGGAGTCTTACCATACAGAATTTTAAATGGAGAGACTTCATTCAAGATAGGTTTAGGCAAGCGATTAATGATGTACAAGGCTGTACTTAAAGCTTTAACCCAAAAATAAAGAGGAGAATTAGCATGAAAAAGCATTGTGAGACCTGTTTCAATAAGGTGTCTATGTTTCCTTTTGGCTCTACCATTTTGAGATGGTGTATAGGGACAAGAAATGTGATGATGAATGCCATATTTAATTAAGTGAGATTTAAAAATGGTACTTGAGAATTCACCTCCCCCGTCACTTTAAAATGTTTTTATTTTTTCCAAGAATTGATTTTCAACCAAGGTTTGAAATCTTATAAAGGTTTGATAAAAATCACCTTTGTGCTTCAATGGATAAAACCAAGTGAAGCGTGAGTGATCATTGATAAAAATGACATAATATTGATATCCTTAGATTGAAGTTATAGGTGCTGGTCCCCATAAGTCACAAAGTATTTGATGCAACCATATTATTCAATAGTTTCACCCATATTTAACTAGTGTTTTGCCTATGTTTTATATATAAAATGCCTTGATATTCTTTGTTTTATGTTTTGAAGGCACTTTTGGATGAAAGATGCAAAAAGGAGTAAATTGGAGATAATTGGCAGATTTGACCTTCAGTTGATATTTTGTGCAGAGCGTGAGTTCTAGAGGTTGAAATGAAGTGATTCCAGTGGCATTAAAAAGCTAACATCCATACCTTTCTAGAAATCTAAGGCAAGAAAATAAAATAAGGAAGAGCATAGAAATCGCAGCCTTCAAAGTCAAATCTCACAATCTGCCAGTGTTGACCTTCGGCCATTCCAACTTGAATATCTGGAGCTACAGAAGTTCAATTAATGCAAACTCAATTATTTTGGATTCATGACTCAAAGCTATATAAACGCTCTAAATTTCAGCCAAACCCGATGTCATATGAGGGAGATATGAGTTTTTAAAGATGACATCTGAATTCTGCCAGCAAACAGGTTTCGTGAAGAAACGAGTCCAAATTACGTTCTGAAGCATCTAAACCGATATTCAAGTTTTTATTTCAGCAATTTAGCTCCTCTAAGTCAAAGCTTGAAGATTTCATGCAAGACTATTTCTCTTTTTTTAGAAAAAATAGTTATTGAAGTACTTAAATGTAAACAGTCTACTTAATGGAGGACTATTTTGTAAAATAGAGACCTAGGGTTTCCTAAGATATAAAAAGAATGAGAGAAGAGAAGGGGGCAGCCAGCCAAGAGGAGAAAAACGCTCCCTTCCTCTAAGAAACCCTAAATTATGCATTCTTCCTTTTTTTTTATTAGTTGTTCAACAAACATGCAAGGCTAAACACTTTTTCTTGGTTACAAGGACACGGAAACCTTCGGATTTCAAGAACTTTGAGATTTATTTTACCTTTTTTTTAATTTATATGATGAATATATTTGTTCTCCTATGCTTATTTTTCCTATGATTGTTTATTTTAATTGCTAGAGCGGACTCTAAATTATTATTGTAGACAATCTATTGCTAAGTTTGATATCAAAACCGGAGTTGTGGTATATGAACTTGTGAAGCAACTGAGTTTAATAATTGTAGTGGATCTACGTTATTAATCTTAGGGAGAACATTTAATCAAATCAAACATAGACTGCAGACAGTTGTGTTTTCTTGATTAATCAACTTATCTAGTTCTTAAGGCTGTCATTAAATTAAATTACTAATGCGGACACTGTGGTTGTTTGATGGTTAGGGTTAGTTATACGGCGGATCCGTTAACTAACCAATGTTAAGAAGAGATAAATATTCAGAATATAAATTGATGTTTCGTTTCCATGATCAGTTCTGATTTCTGTAGGTGGATGTGTGCTTGTGACCAAGGTTTGTTCTCTTGATAATTTTCTGATTTTATTAAATTTTGTTTTATAGTTTTTTGTTTTCTTTTGCTTTAACCTAAATAACGTCCAAACCCTCCCAAATTGTATATCATCTAGCATAAAAATTTGACTTGAACTTCCTCGTGGGATCGACCCCTTGCTTGCTCTATACTATCTTGTGTGTTGCGTTTGAAGCTAGAGTAATTAATTTGTGCAACCGTGACATCGCAACAGTTGGTCTTCTTCTTGGAGAGGGTGGTTGTTGTTGCAGTCACAGCTGCTGGCTGGTTATGGGGAAGGGGTTTGGACTCCTCCTTCCATGGCTTCGGCCACTTCTGTTTTTCCCTTGGTCACCCTTCTTCTTGAGCATTCAAAGATGGTGCATGCAGCTGGGCATGCAACTGTTTCGGGCAGATTTTTAAAGAGAAGAAGAAGGCAAGAACATGCAGCCTGTTTTGGAAAAAGTGCCCCTTTATCTCTCCCTGCTGCATTTATACCCCTCTTAAATGCAAAGAGGTGTTTGGAAGTTAGACCAAGGTTGTCCTTATCCCCCTTTTGGGTTATCCTTGTGTTGGTTTCTATTCCCATTCTGCCCTAGGATAGGCTGGTCCAACACTAATTTTTTGTTAGATTTTACAGTGTCACTGCCGATTTAAAAATCGACAGTGAGAACTGTGCCACAGTCGATTCATAAATTAGCAGCCAATAATTGTGTCGCTATCGATTCAGAAATTAGCAGCAAAACTGCATCGCTGCCGATTCAGAAATCGGCAGCCAACTGTGTCGTTGCCGATTTCTAAATTCAGCAATGATGGTGGAGTCGTTTCGGATTTACTTCTCTCTTTTTTTTGGTGTTTATAGTAGTAGAAGTAGATGAAGAATTGGTTGAGGCCATAGGATCGGTTGGAGGTTAATCCTATGAATTCTCTAACTAAGTGAAGGTTTAGATAGTAATGAAGAACCATAACGTCTTGCATATGGCTGGAAGATTTAATTATATAGAAACTTTTACAGACTATTTAAAGACACACATGTTATATAAGGAAAGATGAGTATACATTCTATAACTAGAACAAATCAATTCCTATATCTATGGTTCTTTACATTATAGTAATTATCCCCTTGACATATTGTTTCTTAGATATTAGCCTTGATTCTCTCCTTGATGTCTATCATGATTTTCTCTAAAAAACAAGTCTGTGTTATCTCCAACACTGTCACAAGTGGAGAGAGTTTTGTCACAGTGTTGATTGGAGTTACTGGAGTTCACAGTAGAGCTGGTTGAAGAGGCGTTAGTGGAATATGTTGTTAAATCAATGATAAAGCTCATGGTGGGTCACCTTGTAGCTGTCGTTTGTGGTTATTGAAGAGAGATGAAGCATACGGTGGAATTGCTATACATGGTGGAAATTTCTTTTTTGTTGCTGCTTGTCGCACCCGACATCGCGGCGGCCCTAAAAATAACTCTCGAATATGGAAAAAGAACAGATTTCTGGCATCTTGTTCTTTTAGGAAAAATATCTTGTTTAAGGAGTCGCCACCTAGTATTATGGTC
>Ga0325401_1001144_pt1 | contig 21774 bp, 20 predicted proteins | sample PopdelMetagenome_FD_205666 | JGI IMG/M metagenome (GOLD analysis project Ga0325401, IMG submission 205666) | Populus deltoides microbial communities from Bellville, Georgia, United States - Xylem-PdKOR-R2 | ecosystem: Host-associated > Plants > Phyllosphere > Stem > Wood/Secondary xylem | place... | reverse complement strand
TGAAGGAGAGGTTTAACGCAAGGAGGACAAGTTTTTTAGATGGATGAATATATAGGAGACGGTGCTGCGCTATGGAATATCCTCCTTAATTATATCTCAAACTTAGACATTGACTAGGAACAGATTACTGATATTATTGTCAGACTAGATGATAACAGTGGCATCAGGGAATTGTCTTGTTAAACTTCAACAAAAGTGAGATTCATAACTGGAAGCAACTGTTAATGGATGTTAAGCATGTTGTTCAGCACCAGGAACATGTAGCGGAAGATGTAACTTAGGAATCCCTTTACCCTGAAAGGATAGACGAGGAGAAGAATTTGGGGTTCCCACTTGTCCTATTCTACCCAAATTGATGTAATTTCTGTGAAGCTTCCATGCAACAAGCCAGGGAGATGGTCGAGAGATATGGCTCGTTCGCACTTGCAGCTGCAAATCTTGCTTCTTCTGTTAAAATCTATCATCCTGTGCATGTGCTTTTGGTGACTGACTGCTTCCCAACACCCAATATGTTCACTTGCAAGGAGCTTATTTTGCATGAAAGGAATTTATGGTTGTATCAGCCCAGCCTCAATATGCTGAGAGAAAAAGTACAGCTTCCAGTAGGGTACGTCGTGTGAACTTTCAGCTCCTCTTAAGGCTAAAGGGCAGTCTCTGCATTTGCTTAAAAAATATCAATTCTGTTTATTTATTGTTTTAATTTCATGTTAGGTAGCGAGGGGGCACTGCAAAGCAACTGGTCTAATTTCTCTTCTTCTGTCTCTCTATAGCCTTCTGATATCTTTCAAGTTATGGTGAAATTAATAATTAGCCCTGGTTGAGTTAGTTTAATCTGGGTCGGCATAAATTCAACTGCATTATCCACCCTTATCTGTCTATTTATGACACTGTATCAGGCAATAACTTTGTTATCCTAACTATTTGAGTGATTTTAAAAAGGGTTTAATGACATGTTTTACCTTTAAACTATTGAGGTTGTGGTAAAACAAAGACATATTATATTCATGATAACTATTATTCATTGGGCAATTAGGGTTTGCCATCAAATTTGACCTTTAAGACCAACAATCAGACTTTGACGATTGATTTAAATACTATAAACTAACAATGCTATTTTGAAACAATTCATTTTTTTTACACAAAAAATAATTAGAAAGGGCAAATAGCGCGTCACTCAATGCTATCATTTTAGCAATTTGAACAAATTTAAAAGAAGAAAACTTTCATTTTGATGATATGTACTTAGTAACCTACCAGAGAAAGAGAAGAGAAGTATAAGCAGGGTAGAAATATAAATACAAAAACTCTAACTATAACAAACAATTAAGTTTATAGTATACTAAATAAAATATAATTAAATTAAATCTAATAAATAAAATCTAATAATACAAAAGGGGTGAACAATATTCTAAGGGGTGTAGCGTGATGGTAAAGGGTTTGAAATCTACACAGCAGGTTTCGAGTTCGAGTCAGAGCATGCACCTTTTATAAGAGCCTAGAACAATTAGGTTTTACTCGCTCACCTAGACCCACAAAATATACTTTTAGAAAGATAGAATTTCCTCAAAAAAAAACTCCAACATCAAGGATCATATAAAAACATGAATCATGTCTTGGGCGTGATACCCCCAACATGGACAAATAATACCACAAGACACTGCAGTACTTGGATCCCTAATTACACCTGATCAACTTCAGACATAGAAGGAGACAAATTTCAGACATTATTACAAACTAGATGATAGTAGAGAGGACGTATCAGGGAAGTGATTGTTAAATGTTAAAACTTTATCAGTAGTGAGATTATTTATCAGTAGTGAGATTATTGATAAGTGGAATAAGAGTCTCGTTTTGAAAGTTGTTAGTTTATAAAACATTCACGAGCTTTTGACTTTGTTTTGTCACCAAAAAAATTTTCTAAGTACGATTATTTATCATAAATCAATTTATCAATTTTTGACATAAATTCTTAATCAACATTGAAAAGTCCATGTCCTTTTCAAATTAATTGTTGTTAGTCAATTCTTTTAAAACGAAACTTCTAAAATGAGATTAAAATATATTAAAATAATATATTTTTTTTATTTTTTAAAATTTATTTTTCACATTAATGCATCAAAATTATCTAAAAATATCAAAAAAAATATATTAATTTAAAGTAAAGAAAAAAATAACTTTTTTTTAATTTTTTTCAAAAATACTTTTGAAACGCAAAAACAAACAGGGCTTTACTCAGCCATAGGATGTCGGAATGAACTAATTAACAAAACAACTAAATTTAGGGTCTGTATGAAATTGTGGTAACGGTTGTGGTTCAAATATTTTTTGTTTAGAAATGCATCAAAACGATATTTTTTTATTTTTTAAAAATTATTTTTAAGAACATCACATTAAAACCATCTGAAAATATAAAAAAATTTAATATTTTTTTTAAAAAAATTTAAGGGAACGAACCACGTTTCCAAACAGATGATTAGTGAACCCCCCTCCTCTTTAGCAAAGGGGTTTTTAACCCCCCCTTTAATTTCATTCAATAGTTTTTTTTTTAATTTTAAATTTATTTTAATAATTTATTGTATTTTATTTATAATTTTAAACAAATATCTTAATATTTATTTTATACTTAATTTTACGAACGTTTATTTTTAATATTGTATAATCAAGCAAAACATAGTTTTAAAATAATTACTAAACCTAATAGAGTCCGAGTCATGAGTTTAGCAAGTTATAAAGTTTAACTTGATCTAATTTATTGTTATTTTAATATTAAAAAAATTATCATTTTAATTTTTTTTATAAGTTAAATTATATTTTTTTATCGATCATTTAAATTATATTTAGAATTATCACATTGATTATATGCAAAATTCATATTATTTAATTTTAAACTTGGTTTATATATAAAAAAATTGAGTCTAAAAATTTAAAGATTAATCTGTAATGACAAGTAGTTTCATTTGTGTAAAAAGTTTTTCTATGTTAAAAATGTTTTTCACTGGCCCTGCTGTAAATGGTAACCTCACAAAATTGCGTCCCCCAACTTAAAATCTTCTCAATAGGGTCCCCGACATGATACCAAAACCCTCAATTGAGGAAAATATGTATATATAAACGGCATCGTTTTTTGTTTGCGATCCTATCACTGCCCTTTCAAAACTCCTTTACCATTACCTTTACAAGTTGCCCGAACTTCAGCCCGAGAATTCAACTACTTGCATTTCCATTCCACGCTAACGTAAAATGAATTTGATTTCCCCATGGAATTTAAGATTCCCTCCGATTTCAATTCCACCAATCACCGCCTCCCCCCACTGCAAGCCTTCACTCACAAACCAGTCCTTCTCCTTCCCATTTTGGCCACACCCATGTCGCATAATTTCAACCACGTCCTTTCTAGTCCATGCCAAGAAGAGAAACTCCAAGCCCGAGCCAGTCCTTGAACCAACCATAATTGAACAAGTATCAGGAGACGATGAAGATAAAGAAGAACAGCTTCTCTTTGATGATTTTGAAGATGGTAACTTAAATCTTAATAACCCATTTTCTCTTTTTTGCTCTGTATTGAAAGCTTCTTTTAAAGTTTTCATCTTTGATTTTAGAAGCAGCGATGGATGGTGATGATGATTATTTCGATGATGAAGAGTTTTTGGAAGATGAAGCAGAACTATATGTGAGTTTTTGTAATTAAAGTTAAAATGTTTTTCATTGATTTCTTGATTTATTTAGATTGAAGTTGGATAATTTGGTGACAAATCTTGATTCTTTTTGAAGGTTGGTGATGGAGGTGGTGGAGGTGGGATTGCACTTGCTGGGACATGGTGGGATAAAGAAGCATTGAAGATAGCTGAAGAGGTTTGCTCAACTTTTGATGGGGAATTGAAAATTTATGCCTTCAAGACTTTGTCGAATTCCACCATTCAAGTCCGCATTGAGAGGCTTACAAATAAGTGAGTGCTATCTTTAACACCTTTATGAGAAATGTCAATGAATTTGTCACCCTTGATGCTCGGTATGATTAAATTTCCTCCAGTGAATTTATCTAGAATGCAATGTCTTGAATATCATGAAATTAATTGAGGAAGATGGACTAATATTTGTCAAAAGTGGAGTTAAAAATGTAGCGAGTTGTTTGGACGTCTTAGATTTTTATTTTCTTCTGAATATTTTTTATTTGAATTTCTGTGACTAAATAATGATTATGGCTCTAAGACACAATGATATATCGTAGGTCTGGTTCCCCCAATATGGAAGATATTGAAGCTTTTTCTACAACCTATAGAGCGCGGTTGGATGAAGCTGAACTTGCTAAAACTGTAACTGAGAATATTACTTTGGAGGTAGTGGTATTTCCTATTTTCTTCTTTGCATTTTTGGTTTTTCTTTCGGGGCTGGCTCACAAGTCAGACCAGCCCTCAATGAAAACTTAGGGGTGCATGTGCACAAAGCTGCCTCCAAGTTTTATACACCAGTGAAATTTCAATAGCAAGTGTGCATTGCTTATTTTGGAGAGGCTATGTAGATGTTGTACATCCTTGGTGTTTTGATGCACGTGTGGAACCAATTTAGTAGATTTTACTACCAATCCAAAATATAGTTAATGCTTTAAAGCTGAAATTTGAATGATGTTTGTGTTTGTAGTAATCAGATGTTTTGTCTGTTAACTCTAAAGTTTTGTTTTGCATCAGGTATCTTCTCCTGGTGTTGAAAGAGTTGTTCGGATTCCAGAAGATCTGGACCGGTTCAAGGATCGAGCTATGTATGTGAAGTATGTTAATGAGGCTGATGCTAAAGATTCGTCCTCAGAAAGTGATGGTGTTCTTAGGCTCGTTTCTTTTGATATGGAGACCAAATACTGCACCTGGGGATTAGCAGATGTGAGGGTAAACAGAGAAAAAGCAGGGAAGGGAAGACCTCTCAGCAAAAAGCAAAGAGAGTGGCGCTTGGACACCCCTTTCCATTCCTTGCGACTAGTTCGACTGTATCCTGAAATTTGAACTCTACTCTTTCTTCCTTCTTTCTGTTCATTCGTGATGCAAATCTATAGGAAACTCCAGAAGTACTCGTTGATGGCAGTCCAAATGTTGCGAGGATGTAGTTCTGAATGAGCTACGTCTGGCCCACTAATTGACACTCCAAACTATGAATTGTGCTAATACTACTGTACCGCACATGATTGAATAAGACTTGATTCTTTGTTCTAAAACTCGATTGTCGTTCTCAAGTTCAAGAGGGTAAAAGTATGCTAATGTTGAAGACTAACACGAGCAGGCCAGCTACTGTGGTGGACTATGGTGGAGCGGGATTATCGAGCTGGAAACTTGTTTTGCCTACTTGCTAGGCCAAAAGAATAAAAATTAAGCCAAGGCTTCTCATAGCACATAATCTTTCTATTCAAGTACAAGAGACTAGAATCTTTCTCTCACTTTCTCCCTCTTTTAACTGAATTAAACCAATGTTTCCTGTCTTCTCCGATGCAGTGATTTGCAGTACAAGAAAAAAAATGCTATGCATAACATGTGGATGCCATTTTCAATATCATTTATGTAGCAAAGCTATTTAGAACCTGTTTAGTCCCAGCATAAGCTCGGCATCCTTCGCCGTGGCGGCAATCATGATCAGCTTGGCGTCCTGTTCTCCAGCCAATAACCAGGGTTTTGAATCTATCATTTAAAATTTAGCTTGGCCTTGAGATTTTTATTCTGGAAAGAATGTTTCTTGAGGATGGCAGTGGTATATAAGAGCAGTGCTCAATTTGTTCAACTAAATCAAACTTGCCTAGTTATCAGAAGACTTGAGACTTGAAATTTATAAACGTTCAATTTTTGCTTCCTGGCCATTTAACTTGAGTTCATGGAAACGGGACTAAACCTGGTGGAGAAGACAGGAATGCCTAATAGCTCGTTGCAGCTACTTCTCTTTGGCTCACTCTGCTGTCTTTAGCTACAACCTTCTGCATGTCTATTGGTATTGGAGCGTTGCAAATTCATACTCCATGAAGTTGCTAATTCTTTTTACTGTCTTCCGGGGCTTGATTGTTTTTTTTATTATTTATGATTGTGAAGTGATAGCCTCCTTAAAAATGAAGCTGTGATTTCACAAGTAAACGTTCCTTCATGGTGAGTGTATATTCTATGGACATGCATATTATGTGATGAAATAATTGTGTTTTTAGAATTTGATTTTGTTGCCTGGCTTACTGTCTGAACTCTGAAGTAACTTTGTTCGTAAAATTTCTTTAGCAGTAGTTGAGTTTTAATCTTTGAGCCTCAGACTTTGATATACAGATAAATCACTACATGGTGGCTGAAGCATGATGAGCTCATCTGCTGCTATTTCTTTCTTGTTAATCTACACTATTTCCTATCAATCTGCAAAAGAAATACAAACTATTTCGTACTAAGCCTATTATAACAATCATGAGCTTTTCTTAGGAGTTCAAAGTTTAACTTGTGAATTAGGAAATCAAGTACCCTTGTTCTCTTGCCATTCTCTGACACATACTATGATAATCCATTTTTTTTTGCGCTGATTCTTCACTGAGAAGGGAAAAAAGGAAGCCAGCATCCAAAAGAAGAATGGCAGGGGACCAGAAAGTGATTGGAACCTTTATACAGCTTGTAATATTCGAAATTCTACCTTTTAGGCACCCTTCCTTGGCATACCTTTATCTTTTGTGAAGGGAAAAGAGGCTATAGCTTGTCTGCTCATCCATTGTAGATATATATACAAGACTTCAATTAGAAGTATGCCTGCTTCTTGAATCTCTATTTCAAACTGTCCCACAGTAGTCACACACTCTTCAAATCAGCTTTTGTCCATGGTCTTCACTTTATAAGCTTCCTTATTGATCATCATTAAAGTCAGAGAAGAGAAGACTGCTGATTTGAATGCTTGATATCAACGTGTATCATTTTGGATAGAGAAAAATGAAACACTGGGGCATGCACGATCATTGTTTGCTTGCGATTCCAGAGCTTGCATAATAACTGGTTGCACTTGAGGTCTGAGTCCATAGCTTTTGAGATTGTTATGATGTTCACCAATAGTGTTTGCTGAAAGAGTTGTTCTTTCTACTCCTAACCAGTTTATTATTCACTTTATCTTCTTTTTTCCTCTTTCTTTTTCTTATTAATTTTCTTCTTTCCCTTCCAAAACAGGTATACGTAATTAAACTTTGAATACGAAAGTTTGGTTAGAACTACGTACATATATACACGCAGAAGGCCCCAGTTGCTAAACAAAAAACCTAGGGCTTTCTAGGATTCTTATCCAAATCTTTTACCCATTCTCCTACTGATACATTTCAAATATGGGCATCATTCTGCTGGTGCAATTTTTCCCACTTGTTACTTATGGCCCTACAAGTGAAAGATAACTTGTTATGCATCGTTCCCGATCCCCTTTGAGTGAATTTTAGTGTGTTTAACTGTTGCTGGATGTAGTGGTGATGGTGGTAGTGTTAGTGCTGTTATTGGTGTGGTGCTATGATGTTGTGTGTTTCGATGACCCTTACATATGGCTTATGGAATCAACATGGCTTCCTGTGTTGATTTAAAATTTTCGTTGGGTCAAAAAGCTTCCCAAATCTGGGGCTTACGTGATATGGAGGTCACCATTTCGACTTTATCAGCCAAGTCCATACATATGTCTGTGCCTAGAAATTTTGAAAATTTTCATTTGCAAAGTCTTTTTGTATGTATATTATTACTAAATTACTCTATAATTGTTGGAGGGCAGACCCCCAACCAGTACCGTCGGCAGGCACCAGGAATTCATTCTATTTTTAATCCTTGAATTAGTAGAAAGATGTTAATATTTACGTTTCAATCTGAAAAGCGATTATAATATAGAATACTTTCATAAATACAACAGAGAATTTTCTTGCCGTTAACAATAATAATAACTCATTCGTTTCTCAAGTTCCAGAGGGTGCTTAATTATCATGTGCATATATATATATATATATATATATATATATATAAGGGGATTCAATCATCGAATCATTTTGAAGCCACACGCACCATTTACTTAAAATTCACTTGAGCTTCTCCAAGTTGTTTAGATGGGATAGATAATTAAAAACAGATCTTGAATTTGAATTTTACTTATAGACCTAAGCAAATTCAATCACTCTTCATTGAATTTATGATCTTCTGATAATTAAATACAAATTCTCTATTTTTCTATAGGAGAATAACAGCCCTCCCCCAGTTGCTGCTGTGATATCTAAGGTATGCTGGGTTCATTGCCTATTTTTTAATCTTTTTTCATGGCCAAACTGTTAGGTCTGCTTAGTTTCTCATATAATATTTTGCGCTTTAGCGGGTCATCTGGCAAAACTTCAATCTTCGGCACTTAATCACAAATGTAAATGTTGCAGACAAGGCATGAACTTTTGTGTGCACTAACAAGTTGTGTGGACACAGTCATTACCACTCTGACTTCTACATGAGCATCAAGACTTGGCCATTTACTGACTCGTGCTGCTGGCAAAAACAAGTCCACAGTCTTAGCCGCATGTGATTGTATTTTCTATCAGCACAAGACTACAAATCCATGATTGGCGCGGCCGGGAATTGAAAGTGGTTAGCCATCGTATCCTTTTTTCCAGGGCGCTCTAAAATTCTATCAGCAATTTTTGAACCCTTATTCTTTGCTCTATGCAAGGTAATGACAAATTAAGTGTTAGGAAAAGGTCACTAATTAAAGCTGTGTCCTTGGCCATCCATGGTTGGTTGATCAACGCTAGATCCAGTCCTTGAAAGCGAAAGAGAACCCCATAATAATAAACGTTTCTTAACGCATTCGCTATTTTAAAAAGCGAAATATTTGAGAAGCAATATAAAAACACAATTGTAGTCAAAGTTCGAGTTTCTTGCCCATGATTATTGAGTTCTGACTAAAGCACTCCATCGGCAACATTGAGCCAGTCCCCACGGCAAGATCTCCGAGTCTCCAACCATATAAAAATGATAGAAAGAAAGAAAGAAAATTGTTGGCATGTGGGGCTATACAGCTAAAAAAAGACAGCCAAGGAGAACGGCTGTTATTGTCTCTACTTTTGGCTCTAGTTAAAGTGTATAAAATATCTATGAAGATTCCTTTGAGTTTCATTATTTCTGATCATCAATTGGTGTGTGCATTACAGTCTCTGCAAACTGCAAGTGGACATGGCATTTATCAGATATAATAGAATGCTGTTAATATTATCCTAATCCAACGAAGCGGCCAGAGTATAAAGAAAGCCAAAAAGACACCCGTCTGCCTATTCTGTTCTCCTTTTTTTTTTCCTTCTCATTTTCGACTTATTTGACTGATTCGGTTGAGTTGGTATCTCATATCATATCAGAATTTGGAAGATACCAAGTGGGGTTTTTTTTTTTTTGGGATTTACTTTTATTAACCCAAAAAGAACAAAAACATGAAAACGGTGTTATATTCCCAACGTCTCTCTCCCAAATCCACTACCTAAGTAAAGCAGGACCTGACCACCCTGCAGCTTCCAACGTCTTTCTCTCCTTCCATACATACATACATACATACATACAAACATATGTGTAGAGGAGATTTTTCGCACTGTCTGGGGCAGATCTGGCTATAAATATATACAGTCGCCTTTTCGTTAAAGGAAGGTCCAGGATTCACGTGCCCTGTTGTAACAGAATCTGTTTCATTAAAGATAAAGATATACATGTAGAATACAAGACATGCAATAGAGTATTATCATTATCAGGTTTCTTTTCGGTCATACTTTTTGAACTCTTCTTTTTTCTGGGTGGTTTGTTCTAGTATAATATAATATACAATACACATCTACTTAGAGAAGGATTTGAATGTGCGGGGGGGAGTTCAGGATAAAAGCGTGAGGTTTTGCTTCTTGTACTGTACTATCACATGGTCATGGGGTTTCATGAGACGGGTGGTTGTGGGTTTGGTGGGGTGTTAATTGCTGTGTTGGGTTTCGGGTTGTTGTTGAGTAATGTGGTGGATGGATATCCATCTAAGGATCTGGTCCTCAACTTGCCTGGTCAACCAAAGGTTGGCTTCAGGCAATATGCTGGTTATGTTGATGTGGATGTCAAGAATGGAAGGAGCTTGTTTTACTACTTCGTTGAGGCTGACAAGGACCCTGACCAGAAGCCCCTAGCTCTCTGGCTCAACGGAGGTGATCAGTTTCTCTCTCACACAACATGTTCATTTTGAGGATGTTTATGTTTTTTTTTTTTTTGGTAATTTTGATGAATGAAACCTTCTTTCATAAAAAAAATATTGTGAGCTGTAATGTCTTGTTATTGGGGTTCAATTTTGTTTCTTTTTACTCTACTTTTAGCTCTAGTTATTTTTCTTAAATGTACTTGCTGGTCTTGTCCTTCAAATTTGCTTTCTACGTTCAAGATTCACTTTCTCCTTTTCTCTTTCCAAAAAATATGAACTGTGCAATTTTGTATTTGTTCTTTGTCTTATATGTTTATGATTATGACAATTCTCTTGATGCAACTTCATGGTTTTGAATCATGAAAATACAAATTTGGATAATTCTGTCTCTCAACAGTCTTGAAGCATTTCATATAACTCCCCTTCTAATGCAGGGGGGATTTTATGCTTTGGTTGATGAAAAGTTTGAAATTTTGTCAATAGTACTCTATCACCAACTGTTGCAAGGTTCACAGTTTTCTTTTCCTCCTCTTTTCTTTTTGGTGAATCAGAATTCAGAGACAAATCTTATAAATTAAAACTAAAAGGGCATTACAAAATAGCCCTTGTTTAGTCTTTAATTTAACCATCTCTTCTGCTCTTGGGCTTGGAATCGACGAGTAATTGGATATTCATGAAGAATCTGCTGCTGTGATCAATCGACAGGATTTCTTCATATTCAACTCTAACTCTTTAATGATGTTCCAGTCAAAACTTCTGCTATTTTCTTTAATCTCGTTCTGCAGGGTTTTAGAATTCAATAACAAGTTCGACCTGTATCGTCCTAATATTGAAAAAAAGATGCAGTGCATTTCCCATAATGTTGACGGATTCAAGTTAGTAATATTAATATCCCATTTTCAGGCCCTGGTTGTTCCTCTATTGGTGGAGGAGCCTTCACAGAGTTGGGTCCATTCTTTCCTAGAGGAGATGGCCGCGGCCTTCGAAGAAATTCAATGTCCTGGAACAGAGGTAGCATATAGTTAGCAGAACAATAAATTCCGGTACAGGTACCTTATTTAACTAATTATAACTTGAATTCGTTTCATCTGTCATCTTCTGCAGCATCGAATCTCCTCTTTGTCGAGTCTCCTGCTGGAGTAGGATGGTCGTACTCAAATACAACTTCTGATTATACTACTGGAGATGCCAAAACAGGTACAGAAAACTGCAAACAACCACACTGGTTTTCTCTTAATTTATTTAACACTCAGGTAATCTTATTGATGAAGTAGAAAACAGATGGATGGTTACGTAGAATGTGTTCATTTTGGCTTGTACATACATTATTTCAGATTAACCCAAGTAACGCCTATTGTTCTGACAGCCAAGGATATGCACATGTTCTTATTGAAGTGGTATGAGAAGTTCCCAGATTTCAAATCCAGAGAATTGTTTCTCACTGGAGAAAGTTATGCAGGTATGACCATATGCATTGAAAAAAGTTTTATTTTTGCTCTAAACTTGTTATCGATGCAAAAGTTTTCAAGGTGCACCCTTTTGCTTTAATGTTATCTCCCATTTTGTAGTGACAACTGAGCTCGATATATAGAGGTTTCCGATCATTAGCCATACCTAATAATCCCAAGCTCACAGAAGACAATCTCTGTGTCCATTAAATACGACTTTACACATTTATCATTTCTTGGTTGGTCTGTTTTAGTGAATTTCTTACATGTATGAAAATTGTCATACAGGGCATTACATACCACAGCTGGCTGAGGTTCTTCTGGACCATAATGCGCAGTCAACTGATTTCAAGTTCAATATCAAAGGAGTTGCTGTAAGAAAACCTGACACTTCTGTTTCTGTGATGAACACGTCTACTATGTTTTCAGGCCCTTTCTTCAATAAATCTTGTTTTCCCCTTTATATTTAGTTTTTTTCTTTCTTATTTGTTCAATGTATTTGGTTAGATTGGTAATCCACTTCTTAGACTTGATCGGGATGTTCCAGCAACATACGAATTCTTTTGGTCCCATGGGATGATTTCTGATGAGATCGGCCTCAAGATCATGAATGAATGCGCCTTTGATGACTACACCTATGCAAGTCCGCATAATGTAACCGATTCTTGCAATGATGCGATATCTCAAGCAAATAGCATCATTGGCAATTACATAAACAATTATGATGTGATTCTCGATGTTTGCTATCCATCCATTGTAAATCAAGAGCTACGATTGAGGAAAATGGTTTGCTCCCTCTACTCTCTACTCTCTTCTTCCTTGTTCATTCCTCATTGTAAGTTCATATTTGTCATAGAATTAAGCCACTTTGCTTTTCCAATATACCTAGGCTACCAAGATAAGTGTTGGTGTTGATGTGTGTATGACCTATGAAAGACGTTTCTATTTCAATCTTCCCGAGGTTCAGAAGGCTCTTCATGCAAATCGGACCAAACTACCTTATCCTTGGTCCATGTGCAGTGAGTAAGTGATAGTTGCTTTCTCTTTCCAACCATTTGAGGAAACAATGTCAGAATCTTGCAAGGCTTATCTTTTCATGATGTTAAATTTTTTAAAGACCAGCTGTATGAAATCACCATTAGAAGTAGGGTTCAGATGCTTCTCTTTTAATGTAAATTTTTGATGGCCTTAATTACCTGATGAGTACGAGTCCTTGTCTAGGCTTGCTCGTCATACCGAATGTTGTAAATCTAATTTTTGCATCTTGGTTTCTGGGCAGTGTATTAAACTACAGCGACACTGATGGTAACATTGACATACTTCCCATTCTAAAAAAGATAATTCAAAATCATATTCCAGTTTGGGTTTTCAGGTAAGCTCTACATTGTACAGATGAAAGGGGACAAAACTTGGTTTTTAGCCATGTTGCTATGTTACTCTAAGCATGTATGGAAACCTTAATTAATCAATTTGACCACTGCAGTGGCGATCAAGATTCTGTTGTGCCACTTCTGGGCTCCCGGACACTCGTCAAAGAACTTGCCCAAGATCTAAATTTCAAGATTACAGTCCCATATGGAGCATGGTTTCACAAAGGCCAGGTACTTAAAAGTACTCATATAGTAGTTACTTTGAATTTCCTCTGTTGTTCCTTCTACCTATTGCATATTTAATGATCCGAACTTGTATTACTTGTACAGGTTGGAGGTTGGGCAACAGAATATGGAAATTTATTGACTTTTGCCACAGTGAGGTCAGCTGCCCATATGGTGCCCTATGCACAACCATCAAGAGCTTTGCATCTGTTCAGTTCATTTGTGCGCGGCCGGAGATTGCCAAATACAACACACGTTCGAATGGATGATTGAGAATCTTCACCATTTATTACAGCCTGATTGAGTTTCTAGTTGTTTTATTCCGAGTTCCAAAACTTCCTCGCCTTAAGAAGGCAGCGAGGGAGTAATTGAGTTTCCAGCAATAGCAATTGCAAGAGAGAGGGCGTTTCAATCTATTTCTTTAGAAATGGGAATTCAGTGTTTGGGACTTTTATCTTCATTTCATTGCTGGCATCTGTACCCAATTGGAATGTAAGGTTCCTGATTGATTTGATAGAGTGAAGAACTGGTTAGTTCCAAGCATCCAATCTCACAGTCTAGTTAACCAGCTTGTTTTGAATTGGTTTGTTAAAGAATCCTTTGGACTTTGATACGTTAACAAGTAATGTTCTTGCTAATCGGCTTTAGGCATTTGTAGATTTGTAGCGTCCTTTTTCTTCTTTTTTTCCAACCTGTTCCATAACATCCACAGGGAATTCTTTAGAACTCTGAAGCCGGTGATGGGATTCACCCAGAAATGACAATAAGCAGAAATGCTTGGAAGATTGATGCAATCATGCTTGGATCATCGCCTTAAGAAATCCGTTGTTTCAACACTGTTTTTTGGGTCCACCGTGATGCATCGAAACGACATCTAAACTGCAATTAATTCAATAAGAAATATAAAAATCTTCGATGGTTTTGGTGTTGACACCGTTAATGATCGGGTGAGTCAGCGAAGCAATATTGGTGACGTTGAAGCCTGAAGGAGTTCACTTCATTGTGGACGAAAGATGGAAAATCTTGAAACGCGTCATTGTTATATTGGTCAGGTGGGCCCACTTTCTACAACACTCCAATCATATGTAAAACACGTGTCTAACATCATTCTAAGATCTAAGGATATGTTACAAAAAATCAAAACCACAATTTATAAAAATTATCTCAATATTTGTACTTTTATAATATAATTACAGAATATTAAGTATATTTTATTTAAACTAAAGATTATCATAAAACAATTATATTATTAATTAATAAAATATTCATATTAGATTTATAATAAAAACTAAATTTATAACACTACCCAATTTTTTTAAAAAAACTTAATATTTTACCTTTCTAAAAAATAATTGTATATGAAAGAAAAAAAATATTATTCATGTTTGTGTGTTTTATAATAAAGAGTTTAGGGATTATTTTGATAATAGTTTATTGTTTTTTTATCTGTTTTTGTTTTTAAACATAAAAAAATATAAAACATGAAACCCAGGAAATGATCAAAAAATTTCTAAACAAAATAAAGTGATTTTCAAAAATTTGTGATAGTGGTGTTTAAAAAAAAATCCAAAAATCAATTTTTTTGGAAAATAAAAGAGGTATTTGGAAATTAAAACAGAAAAAAGAAAACATATGAATGGTATCTGCTCTACTGGATCTGAGATTTGTTTCTCTGTCTCTATCAAAGACAGGCCATTGATGTCCAAATCAAAAGAGGGCTCCACCACTCAGGCTTCATTACATTAAGAGGCATGTAGTGAATTCTTATAAATGTTGATTTTTTTTGTTTTAAAATATATTAAAATAATATTTATAAAATTTATTTTTAATATAAAACATTAAAATTAAAAAAAATTAAAATTTTTCACAAACCACACTCATAAATATACCGTAATTTGAAGGCTGGCTCACCTGTCCAACTGTGCAAAAAGACGTAAATAAACAGAAATTCAATTCACCGACAAGCTTCTAGTGTCGTACTTATTACTAAACAGCAACTTGTCCGCAGGATCCCTGTCTGATCTAACTCCACTTTTATCCCGTAAATGACAAGAGTGCCCTCACCTTTCAACCCTCGTACACTTTGCTCTGCATCTCCCCATTTCAAGAAACTTCGCCTCATTGAGTGTTAACTTCACCTATTGCGATTCTTAAAGATTCTTCAAGTTTTGGTCTTGATTTGGGTTGTTGTTGCTGTACTGATCTGTTTTTGTTTCAATAGGTATGTATCAGCATCGGTTCCATTATCGAAGTTATGGTGTGTGGAATTTTGAGTTAGTTGTTCTAATGATATGATGTGATGGCAAATTGAGTTGTTTTATTAGTGTGCATTGTGTTGTTCTATGAGATGATCGAGATGGTTGATAGTTTCAATCACTGGTCATTTGGCCATTTAAGGCCTTTTGTGAAAAGGGTCTTGAGTTTTGGCAAGGGAGTAGTAATAAAGGGTCATTGTAAATTCTGGATCTTTCAATCATTCAATGGAGTTGTTGTTGTTGGATCGTTGTTATCTTTCCTTTTAGCCATGGCATATGTATATGTGATTCTGTTTCCAAGATTTCAGCCAGTTATTAATAAGACGTATGAGACTCCCCGTTTCAATAGTTCTGTAAGTGAGTGCAATTATTTTGAGGGAAACTGGATACAAGATGAGAGTTACCCTTTATATGATGCATCTCAGTGTCCTTTCGCTGAGAATGGATTTAATTGCTTGGCTAATGGGAGAAGAGACGGAGGTTATACAAAATGGAGGTGGAAGCCTAAAAATTGTGAAATTCCGAGGTTTAATGCGCGTGAAATTCTTGAAAAGATGCGTGGGAAGCGAATTGTTTTTGTTGGTGATTCATTGAGTAGAACACAGTGGGAGTCTTTGATATGTATGCTCATGACAGGTGTGGAGGACAAGAGAAGTGTTTATGAAATCAATGGGAATAAAATCACCAAGCAGATTAGGTTTTTAGGTGTACGGTTTAGTTCTTTTGACTTGAGAATTGATTTCTATAGATCAGTTTTTCTGGTGCAGCCTGGTCCAGCACCTAGGCGCGCGCCAAAGAGGGTTAAATCAACACTGAAGATCGATAAGTTGGACGATATTCGCAATGAATGGATTGATTCTGATATTCTAATATTTAATTCAGGGCATTGGTGGACACCGAGTAAACTCTTTGAAATGTAAGTTGTTTACTTGTCTGAGAGATATCTTGATAAACTATTTGTGACATGTTACTTGAAACTATATTTTGGAATTGGGATGTGCTTTCTGGTATGAGCTGATTTAAGGAGTCTTTGGTTGCAAATAATACTGCCGTATACTTCTATGTTATATGTGAAGCAAACCTATCATTTTTTTTCTCTTTCTGCATCATTTATATAGTCATTGTTAACTTCTGATAATGTTACATGTGACACAGTAATACGTGTTGATAAATGCATGTATCACAAAGCTTGCATTGAATTCTCGTTATATAGTCATCTCATCCAATATTGTTGGCTGAAAAGATGAATGATTTAATAGCACTTAACACGTTTTTCTTTTACTAGGTAGATGTAGATATAGGCAATGAATTCCTGAATATAGCATTCCTGCAGTTATTCAACTCTGGTTAGGTTTAAAATCTCGTATGCACATCAATGGTCAAAGACATGATATTCTGTGTTCTTCCATGTCAAAAATTATCTGCATCTAGAATCCATTGGAGTTTATGAACATAGTTCTTTTGGTCCATGAATGCCCAAAATCCTCCTAACATATTTTCTCAGACAGGGGCTGTTATTTTCTGGTAGGCGGATCGCTGAAGCTAGGAATGCCTATCACTGCTGCCTTCGAAAGGGCACTGCATACATGGGCATCATGGCTTAATACTACCATAAATGCAAATAGAACAAGCGTGTTCTTCCGCACTTTTGAATCTTCCCATTGGAGGTGTGTTATCTACCATCTTATTTGCTTTAGTGAATTATAAACGTTGTCAAAAGGTGTCTATCAAACACAAAATAATGATGCATAGTTGCATACAATTCCCTGTAGATGAACTATGCATTTTGCAAATTGATTCCGTAGTCTATACCCATTAAAATAAATGGAGAGGATAGGATGGATCATGGATTCTGTATAGAGCATAGACTGGTGTGTTTATTGCCTTACATGCTGAAGGAGAAGTTGAAATATTTTGGTTTGACCCTATAATTGGTATTGAACTGCCCCCAATAAGAATCATGTCAGACATCGAGAGCTCTCCCAAAGCAGAGCCATGTGGAAGAAGATTTCATTTTTTGCATCCAGATAATCCCAACCCAAAACAATGTTAAGGAAACCCACCTCTGCCAATCTCCTTTGCTATCCAATCCCATAACTTCTAATCTGAAAGAATCCAAGGATTTTGATACTTGACTGATTATAGCTGATGTCTCTATAAGATGATGCTTATTCTCAACAGAATCATGATTTGAATTTAGTGAGCGACTTAGAGGATGTCTAGTTCTTTTACACACCATTAGATCCTTCATTGTTGGCTCATCTGTTTTGTCAATGAAGGTTAATTTTGTTAGTAACCATCATGTGACAATCTGCTGAAAGATCATACTTGTTTATTGCTATTTACAGACATGCTCATGCTTAACTAGTTAACTTTACTGATTGTATTGATTGCATTTGTAATTAACCAGTGGCCGGAACCGCCTTTCTTGCAAAGTGACTCGGCGGCCTTCATCAAGAACTGGAGGGAGGGACCGTAGCCCGATATCTGACATCATAATCAAGGTTGTGAAGGCAATGGCAGTTCCCGTAACAGTTTTGCATGTGACACCCATGGGTGCATTCCGGAGTGATGCTCATGTTGGCACTTGGAGTGATAATCCATCTGTGCCTGATTGCAGCCACTGGTGCTTACCTGGTGTACCTGATATGTGGAACGAGATTCTCTTGTCAAATATGTTGTCCAGGAATTAAGAGGCCATTCTTTCCATAAGCTAGAAAATGCAACTGTGTAGTGTGTTCCATATTCTTCCCTCTTCAATTGACCCCATTCAATTTCCAAACCTTCTACTCAACTACTTTCAATACATACGAAGATTTTCTCTGCTGAGAAGTTGTATGCATTTGTCACAAATATTGTTTGTTGTGTAGTTCAGGGATCCAAAAATTATTTGATTTGTCTATTCTAGTTGCACTTGAGTTCACATGTAATGGTAATGATTTCTTTCCAGCGTTAGCTGAAATCTGGAAGCTCTTCTCTTCAGATGCCACCGAGCTGTTGTACAATAAAAGCGTTATTGCTAAAATGTTCAAGTTGCATTTGGCTTGACAGTATGCCCGGCATTGTCAATGGTTTTAACAATTGTATTGGCAACTGAGCAGTGGAAATTCTCCCTTCCTGAAAATGATCAATATTTTAAAGAATTTGACTGGAAAAATGTACTCTCATTTTTTATCTTTTTTTCTCTAAAATGATAGGTGGGGTAGATAAAAGGAGGATGTTCAATTGAGAAGTTCTATCGGAATCGGCCTTTATTTGATTGAAGCGCAAGAAAAGAAGAGGACGAGAAAAAGAAGAAGAAAAATAGACAAATTTACTCTTGGATGGTTAAAGCAGGGCCAACCACAGACCAACTGTTGACTATACTCTTCTTCAACCTACCAATTCTACATAGAAAAAAATAATCAAAATCATAATGGTTTAAATTCTCTAATTGACCGGTAAAATCTGAGTGAACATTTTCATAATTTATAGAAAAACTAAATCCCAAGCATTATACCTTTTATTTGGACACCGGTACAAATTATAATGCTACCTTAAGTTATTCAAATGGTCATTAGGCTTCAATTAAACTCATTTTCTATCTAATCAATGCGTATCATAACAAGCGCCTTCCCGCAGCAACTTCTTACCGTCGCTAGAAACTGTGCAAGCATGCCTATTTTTTGGATTGTAGTACTGTAGTAGGCATATGGATATAAGCTTCAGATAAATAAACATGGGATTTTGAGTGTAGGGAAACTGAGGAGTGTTTTCCAATGCAAACAACCCTTTCCTACAAATCTTAGAATGAGAGTCAAGTCACTCAAAACTTGTTATGAATTTTAGACAAAAAAATAATAAGAATAACCCTAACCTCTCCGTACAAATAGGCATCCAACCCTACTACTTTCTCCGCAACAAATTCAAATCATCAATTTCAAACATCTACTAGCTGCGCTTGACATGGCCGCCTCCAATAATCTTGACTTCCCGTATTCCCCTCCACCACCAAGTCACTCTTTCCAGCCACCACCTTCACCTCCTCATGTACGTCCACCACCACCTCATATCCGTCCACCTCCACCACCTCTGCCGCCTGCACCATCACCAAGTGACAACACCACAGTAATAGTCATTGTCTTTGTCTCATTTGGTGGCCTTATATTCCTTGCATTCCTTGCTGCTGCTCTTTGTTTCTTTATCAAGAAGAAAAAGAAGAAAACTGTTGAAGAAACCGATATTGTACATGTTCATGAACATTTGAAGGTGAAAGAGGCCATAGTAGAAGGACCTCACGGGCCAAAAGCCGTGGTGCTAGAGATTGTTGACGACGTGCATATCGGTGAAGAAATTAAGGAGGAGGAGAAGGTTGGCGAAGGTTTGCATGCTAAGGCTATAGAGGGGAATGCTGGTACCGTTGATCAGCTGGCAGCACCATCCTCTTCTGGTTCTAATAATCATTCCCGACTTGAACACAAGGCCCAATGATTACAGTGTCACTCCGTGAACATTTGTGGTGTTGTTCAGGGGGTAAAATTTAATCAAGGATTCGAAGGCCATAATTTCATAAACTCCCTAAGCGAAAACTTTCTGACAAAGTGCAGTTAACTTCGTTTAATTTGGGTTTTAATTTATTCACAACAATAAAACCGTGAAACTTGACTTTGTGTCTATTACAGGAAGTTATCTCATGTTTGGTGTTTTGTGCTGCCCTGTCCTTGTACTTGACATATTTGAAACAATGTTTTAAAACATTTTCTCTTACATTTCAATTTGTTCTTATTTGATGCTAAGAATATTTCTTCATTAATTCAAGAGTTGTTCAAGAATACATTCTTTCTTCAGTAAACATCAAAACTGATTGATCCGCTCCCAATGGTGTAATTGTATAAGACGTCTGAGAAAACTCCAAATCTCTTATCATTTTATGCGTTAAGAGATTAGTGTGTAATTTCAGAAGAAAAAACACATAACTTCACAATTACTCGCATCTCATGAATGTGTTGAGAGAGAGAGAGAGAGAGAGAGAGAGTAGCTTAAGAACATGAAACGGGTTTTCTTTTCTCATGAAAATATGCTCAGCCATTCTATTTCACTCGATCGGTTTTCCTTTTGAAAACTAACATATATATAGCTTACGTGGTTGTGGTGACGAATTCAAGTCCTCATCAATTAAATGACTAGTTAGATTTTGTTAAGCCGTAAATATAATTGCCAATTCCAATCCAATGCAACGATATAAAAAGAAGTATCTAAAAACAATAGAGTTAACGAAAACAAAGAAATTAGAAAAAAAAAATGTAAAAAGCATTAATTTAAAAAAATACAAAAAAAAATTTAAAAAAAAAAAATTAAGCGCTACTAACCCTAACCTATTTTGTTAGGGCTTGAGCGCTTGGGCCCTTATTTTTTTATTGCCAATGGGATGGATGATATTTAAAAAAAAAAAAAATCAGACGACGCATTATCTATTGTGTTAAACGACATATTATTTGATTTTGCCTAGAATCTGACCACTATGGTAGCTGGAAAATCAGAGCTAAAGATATTTTTATCCAAAAACTCATTTTCAATCTATTTTTAATTCAAAATACCTAAAAAACATCCTATGAGCCTTGATAAATTTATACATGGCCTCAAAAAACTAAAAAAAATCATCTCAAAACTCAAAATCAACCCAAAACAAAAAATATTCTCAAGCTCAGATGTCTTTTTAAAGCAATTTCAAAGTAAAAAAAAAACACCTAAGTTGAACTCTCATAATCAAATAGAATCATTTAAAACAAAGATCAACCGTTTTAGTGGTTTAAATTAACACCAACATCATTTTTTTATTTTACTCCCGGAATCTAGTGACCTTTCTTGTTCACCTCTTTCAAACTATGGAATAAAGAGCAATACAAATGAATTTTTATACCAAAATTAAATTGAAAAAATATTAAAAAACCGTGAGAACTAAATTAAATTTTTGTATTAACTTTAAAGCCATGACTTATTTGTGAATCTTTTTGTATTATGGTTCCTGTTTTTCAATTTTGTTTTTAATCAACAAATTTGATTCAATTTGCCTTGAGTTTGATCCCAAAAAAATGTAATTATATATAAAAAAGAATGGACCAAATAAAAAAAATAAAAATTTGAATAGTAAATCCATGTGATGAAATGAAGAATGATGTGGATAATAAGATTCTCTCTCTTGTCTCATGCAGGCACTCGCACACAAAACACTTTTAATTTTAATCATTAAACACAAATTAATCTTCTTCTAATGGGAATATTTTAAAAGAAATGGAGATAGATGAAAAAAGTAATAATTAGTTGGTAGCTCACTGCATTAAA
>Ga0325401_1001143_pt1 | contig 21793 bp, 16 predicted proteins | sample PopdelMetagenome_FD_205666 | JGI IMG/M metagenome (GOLD analysis project Ga0325401, IMG submission 205666) | Populus deltoides microbial communities from Bellville, Georgia, United States - Xylem-PdKOR-R2 | ecosystem: Host-associated > Plants > Phyllosphere > Stem > Wood/Secondary xylem | place... | reverse complement strand
TTTTTAAAAAAACAAATTTCTCAGTTTTTGAAAAGGTTTTTTTTTTTTTCTAACGTGCAACTAGAAATATTTAAAAACAATTCACATACAAAATGAAGATAGTTATTTTTGAAGTTGCTTTTTTTTTCCGGTAAGTAATCTATGATTACCTCGTGTTTATATTTATTTTTTAAAAATAAATTAGCAATTTTTAATTCATATTTTTAATAAGAAAACTACATTTTTTATATTATTTTGATTAAAAATTATTATTAAAAAAACTTAAAAGGAATCAGGGTTTTACCATGCATATAGATTTAGGCTATTATGAATTGAAATAGGAAAATTATCATTTTGCTTTTATTAAATAAACTCAATAATTTTGAACTTAAAAGTAGAATGGTATTTTATAATGATTCATTCATCATTATTAAATTAATTAAGAACAAAAATGATTTTTTTATATTATTATTTTTAGCACAGTGAAATGACACAATAGTCATTAAAAGTAAAAATATATATATATTAAACTTGTGTGCATGAGCATTTTTTCTTTTCATTTTTAACACATTGAAATGATTTCAGTATCCTTAAAAGAAAAAAATTACTAAACTTGCTTCTAGGGGTTTCTTAGTAATTTCATTCAGGTTTTTTTATTATAATCAAGTAGGGTTAGAAATAGTTTGACATTTTGATAAGTATATAATATTATTAAAAAACTTGATGCACATGCCAACATGTGGAGCCCCTTCGTGCTCTTCAGACAATGCTTGATACGTTACCCAATAGTTGAACACCGACTTTCACGATAGTATTAGAAGCGTCATAACGCCTCTTTCCATTTGGGGCAACGCGTGTAGCACTTGAGGCAAAAAATTATTGTTGATAACCTCTTCTTTCTTCTTCTCTTTTTTTCTCTCTCCTCACCTCGAAATTCATGTTGCCCTTTAAAATTTCAGATATATCCTTTTATATACTAATATTTCAACTTTGATCCTTTTTTTTCTCTTGGCCCTTTTCTCATATTTTAATTTGTTTTCAATGTCATCATATGGTCTATAATTGTGATTTGTTATTTTTTTCAAATATGGTCCTCATTCTTTTGATTTTGATTTTTTTAGATTGTTTAGTGCATTTGGTTTTTCTTTTCATTTTCACCATATAATTCAAAATTTTAAGTTGTCCTCTCTTTTATTTTTTAATTTCATTCTCTTAATTGCTATTTTTTTTTATCTTCTTCCGTAATTGATTTTTTTTTATGAATTTGATTTTTTCTTTTCAATTCAAAATTCAGTCCTCATTCTTGGTCTTAAGAGTTTAAAAACTCAATAAATCTTGGTCCTAGGAGTAGAATGATCTTTTCATAAGGATTCATTCATCATTATCAAATTAATTAGGGACAAAAATGATCTTTTCATATTTTTTAGCACAGTAAAATGACACAATAATCCTTAAAAGTAAAAAATATTAAATTTGTGTGTAGGAGTGTTTTTATCTTTCCATTTAGCACATTGAAATAACTTCAGAACCCTTAAAAGCAAAAATTACTAAACTTACTTTAGGGTTTTTTTAGTAATTTCATCAAGGTTTTTTTTTTTGTTATTATCAAGTAGGCTTAGGGGTAGTTTGATATTTTGATAAATATATAATATTATTAAAAAAAATGCATATCCTAGCATGTGGAGCCCCTCTACGCTCTTCAAATGATGTTTGATGAGATGTTCAGTGGTGGAACACCGACTTTTGTGATGACATTTGAAGCGTAACAACGCCTCCCTCCATATGGGGTGGTGTGTGTGGCGGTTGAGACAACGGTTTATTGTTAACGACCTCTTTTTTTTTTTCTTCTCTTTTCTTTCTTCTTATCTCGAAATTCACATTGACTCTTTAAATTTTTTTATTTGTCATCTCATTTACTAATATTTCAACTTTAATCTTTATTTTTTTATCTTTAATTTTTGTTCTTAGCCTTTTTCTCATATTTTAATTTGTTTTCAATGTCATCATATGGTCCATAATTGTGATTTGTTATTTTTTTCAAATACGATTCTCATTCTTTTGATTTAGATTTTTTTGCATTATTTAGTGAATTTGGTTTTTCTTTTTAATTTCACCTTTAAATTCAAAATTCTAAGTTGTCTTTTCATTTATTTTTAATTCATGTTTGGTCCTCATTCTCTTAATTGCTCTTTTTTTTTTTTTTTTTTTATCCTTTTCTATAATTGATTTTTTTTTATGAATTTGATTTTTTTTTTCAATCTTACCTTTCAATTCAAAATTTTAAGTTGTCCTCACATTTATTTTTTATTTTTTATCCGATCATCATTCTCTTAATTGCTATTTTTTTTATCATTTTGTATAATTTAATTATTTTTTAATTCATCCTTTGATATTTGATTTTTTAGGAACCGGGCTTTGGGTTTTTTTTATAGGATGCTTCTGATTTAGTGACTTGGGTCACATGTTTGAAAAGTTGATAGGGGTTGACATTAGTTTTTTTTTTCAATTTCATCCTTTAATGTTGTTTATTTTGAAAAATAGACTTTATAATTTTCTTCAATTTTCTTTCAATCAGGTTGTTCCCATCTTATGAACTGGGCAGCAGGTTTGGCCGGTTGACCCAACCATTTTTCAGGTTGTTCCCATCTTATGAACTGGACAGCAGGTTTGGCCGGTTGACCCAACCATTTTTCAGGTTATTTTTTATATCTTTTTTTTCAGTTTTATCATTCAAAAATGGATTCTTTTTAAAATTAAGCTTCGTTATTTTTTTGTTTCGACTTTTATTAGGTTATCTTGTTTTCATGATCCGGCTCACGCGGTTTGGCAATCTTACCTAAGTTTGCAAGTGTTTTATTTTTGTGGGCTTTTTGTTATTGACTTTTTTTTGTTACGGCCGTTTTCATTTAGATTGTTAGGTATCGAGCATTGTTGTTTTTATCAACTTGCTTTTTATGAGGTTGGTTCGGCCTCACGACCCGAGTTACAAGTTTGACATACTAGCTTGGTTGACTCGAGGTACTTTATTTTTTATTTTATTTTTATCAATTTCATCCTTTAACATTATGTTATCTCAGAATTCAACTTTGTTATTTTTTTTTCCTTTTGAGAAGCGTGCTTTTTTGTTTTTTTGGTTATTGTTATCACCTTTTCTTTTAAGATTTGGTCCATTTAATATCGTTGCTTTTTCTATCATATAACTGAATAGACGTTGATTTTTTTTCCCTTCTTTAAAATACATTTGTAGTGCTCAAACATTGTTTTTTACATTACAAAAAAATTGATCTAGCCTGCGTTGAAGTCCAAACTACCTATCTATTGTTTGTGTGTGTATAAAAAAAACTTTGATTCAAATAAACACAGTTTATGCAACATATATATTGTAATTGTAATATTCTAAGTTTTCTATCTTAAATTGGTTCACTCTTACACATTTCTAACACAAAATTTTAGAAGAAGAAGCACTAGATTTGAATAAGAATGAAGAAAAATCAAGTCTCCACTTCTCTTTAATGGTTGTTAAACAAAACAATGCCATTAATGAGTCCAAGTATTATTTTTTATATTTTTTTCCCGACCATTGACACTCTTTCAAATATCTTCCTAGACTCCGATAAACTTGACATTTTAAACCAAGATAGCAAAACATGTCAGGAGACACCTTGTATTCAACCCGATCAAGCGACGTGGTTGAGAGTTATGTGTGATGTTATAAAACTAGAGAGTAGGTAATTTTACTCCAAAATATAAATTTGTGTACTATTTTATTTACTTAAATCATTAATATTTTCAAACTAATTCTTTGGGGGACTACCTTTTGCAATCATGATTAAAATTTCTTAGATTTTTCACCATTTTTTGTCAAAATAACATGATTGCACGCGGGCTTCTACCAACAATCAATGTTTTTCGCGCGTAAAATCATGCATTATTTTATTTAGAATTCCACTATATTGTTGTTGTCACCATATTTTATTAAAAAAAATTCTTTAAATAATTATTTTACCGGATTAGGGAATTTACATGATTCACGTATTGATTTATTACTTTATTTCATCCAAAATTTAAGTTAATTTATCGAAGATGTTCCTGCCAAATAATAACAATTTTTATTTTTATTTATTATTTTTCAATTAAGAATTACTTTGTTTAACACTAATTTACTGATGTTTTGGACGGTGGTTTATAGTAATGGCTACTCAATGTTTTTTTTTCTTATTTTGTTCACTGGTTTTTGTGTTCTCAGATCCCTCATCTTTAATTTCTAATGCAGTTTTTTTCTTTGTTGTTGCCCCCCTCTATTTTATCTTTTTCATGGGTTTCATTTATAGGGAACTAAAGATCATTTTAGACCCTTCATATGTTAACAAATCATAATCATCCAAAACAAATCCATGTATCTCTACCTTTTAAACATAATGTGTTGTATCTAGGCTATAAGAAAGGTAGGCTTAAGTGAGGGTTTTTGGCTCTATTGTGGAGCGAATTCAGAGGATGCAAAAATTAAACTTTGGGTTAGGATTGTGAGGTGTGTTAAGTAGTATAACGGCATGCCCTTTTGTTTTAATGACAATAAAAATAAGAGCATAAATAGCACTCAAAGATCCAACCCAGGCTATTTATTCTTTCTATTAAGGGAAGAAAGTTCAAATGAACAATGCATCACATGGTTTTATGTTTAAAATTGAATGGATAATATGTTATCCAAGAAACCAGTTAACATATCATTTGAGAGAATTAAAGTTAGGATTTTACCAAAATCACAACCTTATTTTAATTTTATCCCTAAACTTTTAAAATTTTACAATTGAGCCTCAAATTGGCCTGAATCTTAAAATTCTTTGTAATTTAACCCTTGACCTTCTTCAATTGGACCCCAGATTTCCTTGCACCTTACAAAACTATCATTGGTATCAGATTTCTTCAATTTAACCCTCAATTGAACCTTTAAAATTCCAATTCTTTTAACTTCATCCATGATTTAGTTAATTAAGTTCTTTGAGTTTTAGAGCACATGCATTTTAGTCCTTAGACCTTCAATTATTCTAATTTGAATTGGAATGAGTGTATAATAAGAATTATTGGAGTTCCCCATGGCTTGATCTTATTTCTTTGGCAAGGTTACACTTTCGCGTGTGAAGTTTATTCTTTTATAGAAAGAAGGTGTCTTATTTTATCCTTTAAGACCAAGAAGAGTTATATGGGATTCTTCCAATGGGAAAGTGAGCAGTAAAGGTTGTTCGGGAGCATTGGGAACATTCAGTAAAGGTTGTACCCCTAAACTTGGCAAAATTGGGCATATTGATCCTTAAACTTCTAATTTGTGTAGTCATGACCAATTTTAGTCTTTTTTTCTTGTCCATATGATGTCCTTATTACTGTAGATTATCCCCTCCTGTTTGTGGCCCAAAAACATTTATTTTTTTAAAAAATAATTTATTATTTTTTTGGATTTTTCAAAAAAAAATATTGTTGAAAAGTTTTGAGAAAAATTTAAAGGACCCAAAATTAGGGTATGACAATACATATAAATAATTAGTCATACAATATCTAGTGAAACAGTCTTTTAGATAGCTTGGTGAGTCAATCAACAACTATTAAAAGAATTTATAAAGAAAAAATAGCAATCCCATAATAAGGATAGGTGGATTGAGTCTTTTCATAAGTTACCTACCACTAAATTTAGCTCAAAGGCATCTTAGATGAGAACTAAGCCTTATCTTGTTTTTTATTTTCAATATCCATGAGTCCATCTTATAGGGGTCACCGGTTTATGATGGCTAAGGTATATGCAATATATCCCAAAAAGGACTTGTAACAACACGTACTTTTCCCATGCAATAATACTTTAGACCATTGACCATACACGTAAAAATTTGAATAATTGTTTTTCATAAGGAAAGTCTCATTGATCGTTCAACAGACTTATAAAATTACAAATGTCATTTCTGTATTAAACTAGGTAGCTCGATGACTTTTAAAATATATCATCCTTGAAGTAGTTTACTTGTGGCATACATAACAATTCAAAATAAAGCATATTAAACATTTGCACATGTCAATTGCTAACATTTAATCATTATGTTGTAAAAAAAATTTTCATTTCATAGATTTTTCCTTAAGAACATTAATCTTATAACAATTCCCAACATTATACATTTCTCATCAATCTCAAATAAATTTAATCACCTTATCGTATTTACATCATGATGATTGTTTCATTCATAACTTAATTTAACTCATCACTATACGAATCATTCCTTCCATCTTTAAAATTGATTGGTCGCACACAAACACTTTCATATTGCGTTTCTTTTTACATCTACTTTATTTTATAACTCTTTTTTACTTCATGGATTTATTCTGTTTATATTAACATTATTATTTTGAAAAACATGGAATTTACCCCATAATTTATTCCCTCAACACATACAAGTCATATAATATTTTCCTTTCTTGACCACCTTTGATCAATATCATAATTCATTTGTAATCATGTCTAATTCATATCGTTATTTAATTCACAACATATTTAATTGATATTATTTTTTTTCTTCCATAGTATTTATTCCATTTTTAACAAACAATATAATTCCGTATGATTTTTTTTTCAATCATATAATTTATTTCATCCAAATAATAACATGAATGCTCCAAACACCCAATTGATTCTCTCAATTGTTTCTTTCAACTATATTAATCTTGTATACTCATCTGTGTTGCATTACTCTTCAACTCAATTATCTTGCATACATGTTTAAAGCATATTTCAATATTCTTAAAAAATAAATATTTTTTATGTCTATTTATGACGCATTTCATTTATTTCAACTTATATTATTTCCATGTTCATTTCTATCAAACATGTCATTTATGGCAGCTTCAATCTCAAACCATCGACCTAACAACCTATGCCTTGTTTTGTTTCCAGGAAAACAAATTCCTAAAATTCATTTTTCTCATTTTTCCATGTTTGGTAACAATACGGAAAGCTAGTCAAAGGAAAGTTAATTCCGGTCAAAAGAAAAAAGTAACTTTAATAAGAGGAAAGTGTTTTCCTTTTGATAAAGAAAGGAAAACACTTTCCTTTCATTACATCTTCTCAGATCACTGTCTCTCTTTGTCTCTTTTGAAAACAATTGAAGCATCTCTCTGTCTCTTTTCGAAAACAATTGAAGCAGGAACAATTGAAGTATATCTTTGGAAATTTCAGGTATTTTTTCCCTCTATTATTTTCTTTATGTTTTTATCCTCTTGGTTTAGATCTGTAAGAATTATGGCATAAATCCTTTGATCTTCTTGTTTAATTTGTTGTGTTTCTCTGTGTTGTTTTCCATGTTGTTCAAACAAACCATGATAAATCTGCTACCTGTCATATTTTTTCCATAACATATTTTTCTTTTTCATCTTACCTCGTCACATTCGGCTAGTTCAAAACAAACCGAATTCATCAAGCAAGCCATAAAAAGCACATTTTTTCCATGACATAGTTTTCTTCTTCATCACTCACATTCGGCAACTCACGTTTGTAACAAAACAAACCAAAAAAGCAATTACTTCTCTTTTCTCCCGATTGTCATCTACCTTTCCTCCTCCTTTTGTAATATCCACTGTGGAGGCAATTATGGATCCAGCCACCATATCCACTCCCCTCTTAAAAAAAGACTCCTGTTTCCATAACATAACTAAGGGATTATGCCCGGGTGGAAGCACAAAGAGAGAGTGGCAAAGTAAAAAGGAGGGGGGAATCAGTGAATGTGTTGAAAACCAACCCTTGCTCTCTTTTTTTCTTAAGTCCTAGCGTTATTAGTACAAATAGTCAGGGGAGAGAGGGAGGAGAACTGGGAAGGAGGAGCAGGTCTTTGAGGTCCAGCCCTCTTGCCCCTTGAATCTTTGATCTTTGTCCTGCTTCTTTGTGCACAAAGAGAGGAAGTTAAGGAATTAGAGAAAGAATAGGGGAACTAGAGAAAGAACAGGGGAATGGCGAGAAAGAATAAATGACGATAGAGAAAAGAGGAATTAGAGAAACCGAGAGGGCACAGGGGAATTAGAGAAACCGAAAGGAAACAGAGGAACATGGGAATTAGAGAAACTGAGAGGGAATTAGAGAAACCGAGAGGGAACAGGGGAACATCTATTGTTTTATTTTGCTATATTTATAAAGGCTGTAATCTCTCTCCCCCATAATGTATAAATGTGCTTGTTTTATTTTGCTTTGATTAATTCATGATTAGTGTTTGATTATATTTGTTACATATGGATAAATTTGTGGGACCATGCCGGTAATTATATGGATTTCATTGCGCAATGTCTATTGATCATTGTGAACTTATGAATTGTATAATTTTCAAAACAATTTTATCATCGAGAAATTGAATTTTATGGTCTTAAATAATATATTTTAAGACCTTGTTTGTTTAGGGAATCAGATATCATTGCCATAACTATTATACATTGTCAGCTTCTTTGAGCATAATTTATTGTATTAATTGTGTAAGTATTTTATATGCCTTTTTTAATATTTATTTCCCCAAATTTTTAGGTTTTGTTTTCAGAAAACTTCACTTTCATATTATGGATAGTAAGATAATTCATGCAGCATGTATGGGAGCAGCTGTAACTGTGATAGCTACAGTGGTAGCTATTATTAAATAAGAAAGAAATAGAATTTATATACCAAGAGAACCACGTATAAATGCAATTGCTCAACAAAAATTCTATATTGACAACATTTTGAATCGAGGTGATAGACATTGCGTTGAACAAATTCGTATGAAACCTGTTGTCTTATATAGATTGTGTGATATTCTCACAAGTCATGACCTATTACGATCAACTCAAAAAGTGTCTATTAGGGAGCAAGTAATGGTGTTCTTACAAATTGTAGGCCAAAACCAAAGATTTCATTTTATTAGTAGTATATACTATAGATTTGTTGAAACTATCCATCGTTACTTTAGAATTGTTTTAAAAGCAGTTCTTAAGTTATACAAACACCTTATTAAAGATTCAGAGGATACAGTTCCAACAGAGATAATGAATAATCGAAGATTCTATCCTTATTTTAAGGTATGAGAACAATACCAATATTTTTATACATTAATTAATTACATCTCGAAGAAAAGGTTATAAATTATTTTTTCATGTTTATATAGGATTGTATGGGAGCAATTGATGGTACCCATATTCCTGTTGAGATTCAAGGAAAGTTTTGAGGTCGAAAAGAAGGAACAACACAAAATGTTTTAGCAGCTATAACTTTTGATTTGAAGTTTATATATATTTTAGCTGGCTGGGAAGGAAGTGCACATGATTCACGGGTTTTAGGTGATGCATTATCAAGACCTAGTGGTCTAAAAATTTCAGAAGGTATATAATAAAATATGTATTATATGCAATAAACATATAAAATGTCTTATTAGATAAAAATAGTAATAGGTTTTTTTTTAATTTATAGGGAAATATTATCTTGGTTACGGTATTCGAAAAGGAATCATTTCTCCTTTTCGTGGAGTTCGATATCATTTGAATATAGAACGTTCACCAGAAAATGAAAAAGAGCTATTTAATCTTCAACACTCTTCATTGAGAACCGCTATTGAGCGAGGGTTTGGTATTTTGAAGAGTTGTTTTAGATTAATTGATGGAAAATCTTTTTTGTCTTACGGTACACAAGTAGATATTGTGCTTGCATGTTGTATTATTCATAATCATATAATGAAAGTTGATCCTTATGACTTTCTTATGAAAGAAATATGTTCGGAAAGTGAACGAATTAGACGAACAATCAACTTAAGTCAATGGGAGGAAAGGGAAGAGAATAGGGAGTGGATAACAAAAAGAGAAATGATTGCATCAACCATATGGAATGATTATAACACTCAAAGAAACTAGTAATTGAGTGTTCATTATATGCATTTGTTTTTATTATGACTTACTTGAGTTTGTATTATCTTTGTTATATATTTGGAGTAGATGTTTATTATAATTTCTTATGTATTTTATGTATTCTCTTTTAAATATTAATTGTAGTTTTTATATGAAATTTATTAAACCTAAATATTATATGATTTTATTTTGTATAAATTTGTAATTTCTTTTTTGTAGAAATGAGTTCCACACAGAATGAAAAATGCAAGGGTAAACACTTCACATGGTCTAAGCCTATGTCTCACATGTTACTTGAGATATTAGCTGATGAGGCATTTAAAGGAAGCAAACCTTCTTCCACCTTTAAAGCAAAATCTTTTGTTAAGGTGGTTACAGAAATTAGTTAAAAGTTCAATGTGCAATGCGAGCCTAAGCATGTGGACAATCATCTCAAGACTGTGGAAAAAGAATCGGGAATAATAACTAAACTTAAAAATAAAAGTGGCTTTGGCTGGGATGATTGTTTGAAGATAATTACAGTTTCGAAAGATGTATATGATGAAGAAGTAAAGGTATGATAAATATTTATACTCTTTGTAATTTTTATATTTACTTTTGTTTCTAAAATGTTATACAAGGAACTAAAAAATTGCATATTCTAAACTTTATGAACAGACACATCCCAATCATGACAAGTATCTCAACAAAAAACTTGATATGTATAAGGCAATGACAATTGTTGCTGGAAAAGATATGACAACCGGAAGTTATGCCAAATCATATGCTGATGTCAACTTGGAAGAGAACACTGAAGAGCAATCAATTTCAATTGAAAATGAAGGGGAATATGAAGAAACTTTTAAGGGAAAAGAGACATCTTTCTCTAGTACACAAAAGAGGCAACATAGGAAGAGAAATCGCATGTATGAAGATGATGGTGTTGAAAAGTTGTCTAAACAGATTCGAGATGTAGCATTTGCAATTTAAAGCCTCAGTAAAAATCAACTTGATGTTAATGCGTTGTATACAGAAGTGATGAAAATTGAAGGCTTTGATGAGATCACTCTTGGGGATGCATTTGATTACTTGGTCCAAAACGAAATGCTGGAAAAAGTATTTATGGCAAAAAATGCTAATTTGAGGAAAATTTAGGTTCAGAATTTTGTGAATCAACACTACTACAAGCCTACTTGCTAAGATGATTTGACTATGATAAGAAAGTATATGTTTGTTATTTGACAAGTATGTTTACTTGTTTAATTCGGTCTAGCATGTTTATGTTTGTTAATTTGAACTAATATGTATGTATATGACATCGAAACTTAACATTTATGCATGACTATGTTTGATGTTAGATATTTATATTTATTTCTTTATGCTTATTTGATATATATTAAAGGGATATTAAAGGGATAATTGCCTATACCCGTAAAAAAAATTAATCTTTATCCAAAAAACCCATCAAAATATTTTTGTATTTATTTATCTTTTAAAAAAATCTTCATAAAAAAAACCCAAATATCTAACTCTTACCATAAATTAATTTGGTTTTCTTCATATGAAAAAAAAAACTTATTTTAAGCTTTTAAAATTAAAAAAATATAGATTAATAGGTTTTACTTAAGAAATATTTCAAAATGGTATTTTTCTGTAATATGATATGACATATATAGTTATATTTTATAAAATAAGCTATGTATGAATATAAGATATAATAAAAAAATTCATCATTATACTTTTTAGATTTTTTTTTTATTGTATGTGATTAAATATTTATATTAAATATTATATATTAGATAAACTTGAAAAAAAATTAATTCATTAATAAATTATTTTCCAGTTTATTTTCCATAAAATAACCAAACACTGGAAAATGTTTTCCAGTTCATTTTTCATAACACTACCAAACATCGGAAAATAATTCACTTTCCACGAATTCACTTTCCCGGGAAACCACTTTCCAAAAGAAAACAACTTTCCAGCAAACAAATGGAGCCCTAATCAAATGTGTATCTGTATTATTCCATCATCTGTTATTTTTACTAACGATAGCCGACCAATTTATTCATCAATCACTTTGTACAATAATTATAACATTTTGGATATAAATTTCACGCAACCACCCTTTTCAATAATTTAACATACTTTTTACTGAAATTACAGTAGAATTTATCTTATACTTAGAAAATAATTCTCTCAACTTGCCCATTCAATATGACATTATTTCAATAAACCGGGAAATAATTTTCTCAACTCGTCCATTCAACATGCCATTATTTTCATTTAACAGAAAATAACTTTCTCAACTCGTCTATTCAAACAAGGCATTATTTCCATTTACCAGGAAATAATTCTCTCAACTCGCTCATTCAACAGGGCATTATTCTCATTAACCAGAAAATAATTTTCTGAACTCGCCCATTCAACAAGGCATTATTTTCATTTACCAGGAAATAATTTTCTTAACTCGCCCATTCAAACAGGATATTATTTCCATTTACTAGTCTTAACTCGCCCATTCAATATGGCATTATTTTCATTAACTAGAAAATAATTTTCTGCAGGGTATTATTGTCATTAACTAGGAAATAATTCTCTCAACTTGCCCATTCAAACAAGACATTATTCCCATTTACCAGGAAATAACTCTCTCAACTCGCCCATTCAACAGGGCATTATTCCTATTAACCAAGAAATAATTTTTTGAACTCGCCCATTCAGCAATGCATTATTTCCATTTACTAGGAAATAATTTTCTCAACTCGCCCACTCAAACAGGACATTATTTCCATTTACCAGGAAATAATTCTCTCAACTCGGCCATTCAACAAAACATTATTCCCATTAACCACGAAATAATTTTTTGATCTCGCCCACTCAACAGGCCATTATTTTCATTTATCAGAAAATAATTCTCTCAACTCAATAGGATATTATTTTCATTAATCAGGAAATAATTTTCTCAACTCACCCATTCAATAGGGCATTAAATTGCCTTTTTTTATTTCATAACTTTATACTAAAATTACAATCTACGAAAATTCCTTCTACAATCATTTGAAATAAGCTATTATGTTACTTCAAGGTGTTGAACATCCACCTCACGATACTATCCTTTCACTAGTCAACATCGTAGATATTTGTTACCTTATCGTTCTCAATGTTCATATTTTCAGACATTTGTTATCGCCGTCATAGTCAAACATAACTCTCACACGATTATTGTCATTGTGATTACTAATAATTCATATATAGAGTTCTGTCTTTGTGGTTAACAATTAATTATAACCATTTTACTACTATTTCATCCATCATATTTTATAACATATTACATTTTGCCCATGTAATTTATAACAACTACATATCAACTTCTATCTTGAAGGCCTAAGCTTTAAATTAATAATAACAATAATAATAAACAATACAACTTGCATTCCAATATAAATCTACATTTATAAACCACGTATGGATAAAATATTAAAATGCAAGGGAAGGTCAATTCCCTTACCTTTATTTGTCTTATTAAACTCTCAAGAGTCATGTTCAATTCTGTATGTTTTTCCCTACAACTCTCAATTAATAATAACCATTAGTGTTTACACCACTAATTTAATTGTACATAATATTTCACAATCACATAAGTTCTCATTCCATGCATTTATATTTTCATGCACATTTCAAGGCACTTATTGATTTCCAAACATACATACATACATTTATTTATTTATATGCATTCACAAATATATTTTAAATTCTTCCACATACATTCATTTGCTCCTTCAAGTATGCTTCAATGCTTTAAGATTTAACCTTCATCTTTATTCATATATTAACTCATCATTCAATTCCCACTCCATATCTAGTATTTAGACAAAATAATCAAACTTACAATAACACGCATTTAAACCATTCTTGCAAGGGTTTTCATTCAACACATAATATTTGGGTTTAACTTAATCTATTAACATATTTAACACCATTATTCAACACAATACCAAAATTTCCCAATCATCTTCCACAAGATCCCATCTTGATTGAAACCCCCCCACACACCCATTAAGGGTACTTTCCCAACTTTTCTTCAGAATTTCCACTCAATTTCATTTATAATACATGCCATAACAATTAATTCCTACAAACATTACACTTTTAACGCAATTATAAACAAAACCCTAACATTCCAGTATATTCATTCCATTCTAACATCTATCAAGCCGTTTTGGCTATTTAATCATCCTTACTCAAAACTATCTTACAATCACATATATTACTCAACCATAACATGTAAACATTAAATTCTTAGCCATTATCTTATTTCTCAAAAATTTCCAAATTAACAACTTAGTTCACTTTTGTCATAAACACATAATTCATTCATCTTCCACTATTTATTATGGAAACACAATAAATTTTCTGCCAAAACACATTTGGAGGCATTAAACTAACCATTTAATACATTTAAGTGCCAAAACTTCATTCTTAAATTTTCCTACATATCCATCATAACAAATAACTTTATACTAACTAACAATTCTACAAGTATAGTATTTACTTAGGCCTTCTACTAACCAATTTCACCCTTTCCAACCAAGCCAAATTTCCTCCTATAATACCCCCTATTGGTCAGCCATTACAACCAAGATTTCTAAACTTTTCATTCAATTTTTTTTATCATTTAAACTCACTATCATCACATAATTGAACAAGTAATATATTAAAAACAAACATTCTCATAAATCCATAAACCCTAGAATTTGTATAATTTAGGAATTTTCATTCCCTACACTAAAAACATGATTAATAAAAAAATCTAACCATGAAAACAACTTACCCAAGGTTTTTTAAACATAACCCAAGTGTTCTCACATAAGCCAATTTACCATTCCTACTTACTCTTCAAAATACTGCACTTTCTCTCTCTTTTTTCTCATAAACATAGCTCTTAGAATCTTTCATTTCCCTCTTTTCTTCCCTTATTTCTCTATATCTACCCATTTAAAGTGAATTTCTCAAGAAAAATTGGATAAAAATGAAGAAAAAGCTCTCTTAGTTTTTCTTTTCTTCTCTTCCTCCTTTTATTGTCCATTTCAGTCGGCAATTAGTTAAGGAAGAAGGAGTTGACTTTTCCACATATTTATTTAAAAGATTAAATTACCCTTAATGAGTCTTTATCAATTTCATTTCATTTTTTTTGTTCGGCTTACATCCCCGTATAGCCTTCTGAACTTCAATTGTCCTAAAATTTTAACCCAATCTAAAACAACATGTCAGGAGGCTACTCGTAAAGTTAAAGCCTAATTCAACAGTCGGATTAAGAGTTATACTCGATAGCATAAAATTGGTCACATGTAATTTTTTTTGGCAAAAAATCTGAATTTTGTACTGTTTTATCTACTTAAATCGTCCAGATTTGTAATTAATTCATTGGTTACTTTCATCCTTATTTATAATACAAATTTTCCTCAACTTTTGTTTCCTTTCGGGTTAAAAACTGCGCTATTGCACACAAGTTTTTACTGGTAGTCAAAATCATTCCCATGTATAACCATACATTAATTCATTTGAAAATTCTAGAATACTTTTATAAATATTTCCACCTTAAAATTTTAATATTTTTTCCCTTTTTTTTCCATACTTTTATTTTTAATTCAACACACGAACATATATTTCAAATTTACAAAATTCAAAGTCACCTTTTTAATTCTAGTACTTAATTTACTCATTTAAAATAATTTTTTCTTATAAATTTCATGGATTTTATCTAGGGGTTTACAGGACTGGTTTGGCTCAATTTTGGGGAAGTTACAATGATGCAACATCATTAACCATACTAGAGCATATAAGATAAGATTAGAGAGCTCGAGGTTTGTTTGAATTATTAGTAGCTGAAAACAGAATGAATAACTACTCATCCATGATTATCATTGATTTAGCCATGACGAGCTCCTAAAAATGGACGCATATATATATATATATATATTAGTAGCTGAAAACAGAATGAATAACTACTCATCCATGATTATCATTGATTTAGCCATGACGAGCTCCTAAAAATGGACGCATATATATATATATATATATATATATATATTCAAAGGCTTAAATTTAACATAGAGACTAAAAGATAACCTAGGAAGTGGATTGTGAAGGAATTGGAAAAAATAAAGATAGTGATAGAGAGTTTGTAATATGAACTCAAAATGAACCAAAGTTCCAATAAAAAGTTAGATAAGGCTAATAAATTTGTTATAAAAAAACACACTCGTTTGATTAAATTATAAAGAGATGATAAAATTAATGTAGTTGATTTAAGAAACTGTGTTGAAGAAGTGGAAGCCCACCACCAAAGACAAGAGGAGCACTAGAGGAACCTTCACACTACCTTGATTAGGACTAATGATGATAATGTGGTAAATATATAAGTTATAAGATACAAAGCAATAAGGGTGTTCTTGAAAACTGAGAGGTTACTAAATGTCACTAGTCGCATTGCTGATTAGGAGTTGGATTACAGATATAGAAAATATGAGATTTATTTAAGACAATGTTAGAACTTTCTAAAATGAATAGTTATTTATTGCAAGGTTTGGAGAACTTTAAATTGAGATGTAATAATTAATAAGATGTAATAGTTATAGGATGGAATAACTATAGGTGAAATAGTTGTAAATTTAATAGTTGTAGGTAGTGAGAAATGGAAACTACTGTGTATCACCCTATTATGAATAAATAAAGTTTCAAATTTTTCTTAATGCTACTGTATATGTCTTGTAGTCAATTGGTTGGTTATATGTAACATTGACTTTATTCATGTAAAAACATATTTATTATTAATAAATGCTTTATTTATCTTTAATATTTATTAATGTTTTGTCGCACGTGTGTGGCGTCGCGGCGAAAACATCCACCCTCGAATTCTATCTTATGTGGAAAATGTGAGGAGACAAGGAATTCTTGTCTTTTATTAGTGGAAAAATAGAATAGGAGTCCTCACCTAGTATTTTGGTCACTAGGAACCCTAACTGGTCTTAGAGATCGGGTACGAACACTGGTTGCGTAAAGAAAAGGTATTAGCACCTCAAATACACCCTACCTAAGGTAAGCTGCATTGTTTTATTGTCTGATAAAATCTAAGGTCTTGTTGATGTTTTCTAGCTGTTGGTCCGTCTACGGTTGAAGAAAAGTTCTCTTCAGTAAAGAGATCTTTATCTTATCGGGTAAAACCTAACTGTTCTAACGTCAACAAAAGAATTTAATATCCAAAATACGTCTTATGTATAAGGTCATACCCCAGATACTAAAAGAAAATAAAATAATTTTTTTGGAATTTTTGAAATATTGGCCTAGTTCTCGTGACTTTAATAAACTGGTTATTAAAGTCAAAATACATGCTAACTATTTTTTGAATTTTTCCTTTGATGTATGAAGATACAATTTTTTTTATTTTTTGAGAGACTTGACCGTATGCATGAAAGCAAAACATTTTATTTTTATATTTTTTTTATGAAAACCAGGTATTTTAATACCGGATTTGTATCTTTACAGTATAAAAATACAAACCAATATTGATCAAAATGCAGTAAAATATACGAAAAAATCACAAACTTTTTTTTGAATTTTTTTTTGAATTTATTATTTATTTATTTATTTATTTTTTGGCTGGGTCCAGCTCGTCCCGTGTGGCTGGGCTGGACCCAGCAGTCCTATCCAGGTCACTGGCCTAACCTAGTGACCCGGCTAACTAAGGCCTGCATGCGTGAACTATTCACGCATGTAGTGCACAGTGCGAAGGTAATTAAAATGACCTCCACACAGTGTTATATAACTACAACAGATGAAATGAAAAAAAAGAAGTTACCTGGTGTGGGGAGGCAGAGCCGAAGACGATGACTGGACGATTATCCTGGGCTGACCTGAGGTGGCTTTACAGGTGGTGCTGCTGGCAGTTGCTGACTGGAGAATGGCTTGGACGGTGGCTGGCCTTTCTTCTTCTTCTCCTCTGCGTTTTTTTTTCCTTCTGCTTTGTTCTTCTCTGTTTCTGTTTTCTTCTTCTGTTTCTCATGGTGCTGTTGCCGAGTGTTCTGTGATGGCTCTGAAGGCGGCGCTGCTGGTGGTTGCTGACCGGAGAATGGCTTGGACTGTGGTCGACCTTTCTTTTTCTTCTTTTTCTTCTCTGCGTTTTTTTCTCCTGCTCTGTTCTCCTCTATTTCTGTTTTCTTCTTCTGTTTCTCAAGGTGTTGTTATCGTGTGTGCTGCGGTGGAGGTTGCTGGTCGGTGGAGTTGCTGTGGGAGGCGACGGTGGCTCTTCTCCTTTCTGTGCAGAGGCGTGAGCCTGTTTTTTTTTTCAGCTCTTTCCCTCCCTCTCTATCTCATTTTTTTCTCTTCCTTACATTCCCCCTCTACTGTTTTACTTTTCCATCGGGTCCTTCTCCCCCTCATTCTCCTTTTTTCTCTCTCTCTGCTCAGTCCTTCTTCTGGCTTTTATAGGCAGAGGATGCATGCGTTATGGCATGCATATGGTAATGGCCGCGTGAGACATGCTCCCCTGAAACAGCTCTGCTATCTCTGTAAAAACGCTTCCCTGTCTCTTTATTTCCAGCCATTTCTTTCCTTTTGAAGAAGACCATGAACAGTGCGCACAATTCTTAATGAAATGGCGCCGTTTGCTAATTCAAAATGCATATTTCTGATTTGGTCCTTGGATGTTTTTTGTAATTTTGTAATCAATTCCCTCGAAAAAATTGTAATTAGACCCCTTGATTTTAATGCCTTTTCTGATTTAGTCCTTGTTTTTAGATTGTTTCAATTAAGTCCTTAATTAACCACCAAACTTCAATAATTATGCAATTAAGCCCATGATTTGACCAAATCAACTCTTCAAAATTATAATTAGACCCCAGAACTTTAATTTCTTCCAATAAAAGCTTAAATTGACTTGAAAATCAATTTTTTCTTATAATCAAACCCTCCATAAATTCAATTAAACCTTAGATAAAATTTAATTGAGTCCATAAACATCTGATTTTAGACTTTTCTTTCTCAACTTGAATTTTATTTGTCAACATGGCTCTTATCAGTAAAAAATATACTGTTAAATTTCAACATTTTGCATTTTTGAACCTTCTCAACCAATTTTATCCTTTTTTTTCCAGCATTCCAGTCCTTTTCTAGCTCCTATTATTTTTTGGATTTCTTTTGAATATTTTTTGATATATTTTTTGTATTTTTTCATTTCAATTTTTTTTGTGAGAACCCAAAAACGGGTAACAACATGTTTGATTAATGAATTTAATATTTTATTAATTTATCTAGAGTAAAGATAAAGTTCTTGAGACAAAAAATGCTCTGTAAATAAAATTCTAAAGTGGTTATAATTATGAGATTCTTAATGCATCAAAGAATTATTCCTAAATATTCTTGGTCGGTACTTTATTAAGACTATACATTAATTAGAGTCGTTAAGACTAATACATATTATGTTTTCTTTATGAAAAGAAGCAGTTATTTTTATAAGTTAAGGTATGAGGAAAATCTATAACTAATATATAGGTGTTTGTCATGTAACATGTATACCGAACTGACCCGTATAAAGATTACTTTCAAAGAGATCATATGTGTCTATGAAAAGGCTCACATGATAGTTTTGTAAGTGATTTTTAGACTTAAGATCACTCAGTTATCTTATATAAGGAATGTTATACTTTGTTCCTAATTACATGTTGTTTTAATCAAGGGTAACAAATGGGTAGATATTAATTATAACATGAACTATATAAATGTATTAAAGTGACTAAGAGAGGATTTATCACCCTAAGTGAATTAGAGAAAATATTCTACATGTTCTCAAATAGTATTGCTTGGAAATTGTTTGCACACGGTGGAATACAATTTGAAAAAAGTTTCAAATCTTATCTAAAGGATCAATAACTATAGTGTTGAGAACAAACATGATTTGTGTAAATCACGAGATAAAATCATGTAAATTCTAATAGGAACATAATAAATAAAAATAAAAACTTTTATGATTTATGGTGAAAATCCCTAGAATATTATTATAAAATTTTAGATGAAATAAAGGATAAATATGTATGTAAAAATTTTTGACAGTTAGAGATTTGACAAAAATCACATGTAAGATAATTAATGAAAGGTATTGTTGTAAATAAAATGATAAATTTTCTTCCCCTTTTGATAGCCAAGTTGATAGTATTGGAGAGAAGGGAGAGCTTGTACTTTCTCTTAAAAAAACCAATTTTCATAAATATTTGTTAGTGAGATTATTACCCCAAAATCAAATCTTAATTAGTATATTTTAGTGAGAGATTAGAAGAAGAGAAGCTATTGAGAGAAAGCCAATAACTAAAGATGAAGAAGGAATTCTTAGGATTTATTGCAAAAAGCTTCTTAAATTGGGTCAATTGATTTTGGTAAAACATTTATTTTTAATTGGGTTCACATTTTTACATATTTTGGTAAGGGAATTGGATAATCCCGAATTATAATATTTCTAGGGTTTATACATGTTTATGGGAAAGGTGTTTGGTTTAGTTCTTGAATGTATTAGTGTGGAATTTTTTTTGTTATATAACAAATTAAAGAGATATTAAAACAAGTTATTAATATTAAACTTCATTAGTGGTCAACCATAGATGAGAAGTTTGGGGGATTTGGTAACTTGATTTAATTGTGTGAAAGTGTTGTAATTGGGGTTGAGAAGTGTTGTAATTGGGGTTGAGATAACACGTTGAAGGAATGAATTGTAGAAATTTAGGACCAACCATGGGTTTAAACCATTAAGGCTAAAATTTTAGTTCTTGAAATTGGAAAGGGAATTAAAAAAATTACAAGGATTTTAATTTATTTTTGTGTTATGATAATGATTAGATGCTTGATTTTATTGAGATGTTAAAATTAGATTAATTAGGTATTGGTGGTATAGTTTGTTAAATATGGCTGAAATTGATAGTTGTGAAAGAGGAAAATTTTTGAAACCTTGACTTTGATTTAGGTTATTTTATAATAATTAGATAATTTGAATGCTTAATATGGTTTGAGTTATATGTAGTGTGTTTTGGAATGGTTCAATTCTATGTAAAGGGTGGTTTTAATAGAATGCCTACCATGTATTTGATGACATAAGTTGTCATGTTTGAAATTAAATGTGTGTATACGTTGTTGAGCCAAATGTGTTGGAAAAAAAATAGGGTTAAAGGAAACATGAAATTTGGTTAGATTTTAGAGATGTGTTGTATGAATTATTAAGTATATAAAGGCTATTATATGATTTTGGAATCTTTGTAAGAAAATGATTTTGAAATATTAAAATAGTCATTACCACACTTGAAAATTATATTTCTGCCCATTAAAGATCCTTGTAGAGATAAAAAAGCTTTCAAAATTAGTTGTTGAATATTCTTGTATCATTAGAAAAAGAATACTCATCAAATAGAAAGTTTACAAGTCAAAAAACAACAAATAACAAAATTCATATTGCTGAACTATATTATGGAACCTTATAGAACTCTGATTGACTTGAAACTTTAACCCAATATAGACCAATATGTCTGAAAACTTTTGGTAAGATTGCAAACCAATCCAACATTTGAATCAAGAGTTATGATTAATCGTGTCACCCATATAATATAACTCATAATCCAAGATGTACCTCAAATATTTGATTAACCAATTATTATTTTTCAATGATCCATACTTGAATTACTAGTAAATATACTCAGTTTGCTAAAGCATGCAATATCAACCATTATATTATTCATAACATCTATCAAGCTCAACTTTTAATTATTCAAGAATATTCCGATTAATCTATTATCTTACCTTTATTTTTTAGATAGATGCATATTTATATCCATTGGTGTTTTCATAGTGTATTTGCTACCTTTTGAAAATTTATCAAGAATTTCCTCAACTTAATAAAAATGGGACA
>Ga0325401_1001141_pt1 | contig 21822 bp, 21 predicted proteins | sample PopdelMetagenome_FD_205666 | JGI IMG/M metagenome (GOLD analysis project Ga0325401, IMG submission 205666) | Populus deltoides microbial communities from Bellville, Georgia, United States - Xylem-PdKOR-R2 | ecosystem: Host-associated > Plants > Phyllosphere > Stem > Wood/Secondary xylem | place... | reverse complement strand
TCTGGGCAACAACACTTCTGTCCGATGGGGTGCGGGGTCATCCTACTACCTCCCTGATTCTCCTTTCTCAGAATGGGCTAACGTTGCAGGTAGGTGAGAGGTAGTGTCCATCAGTGGATCTCCTTCAACTTTGTTACCCTCCAATGAATCATACTATCTCCTCACAGGAGATGAGTCTGCCACTGCTCCTTGTCGTGTACGAATCATCATGCAATATATTTTTGAAAACCACATCATTACTTCAGTCTCTGAAATTTCAACCAGAGGCTCTGATACCAAATTGTAACATTCCCATTTCCGGGATCAAACAACATAATTAATTATAACATTCCCATTTTTAGGATTAAACACAATTGACCGAATTTGTGGGTAATTTCTTTTTCATTATTTAAGGTTTACAGAAATTTCCACCAAAATTTTAGCAGAATCTCCCTTATACCGAGAGGTTCCAAGTTATCAACTATCCTGTACACATATTATGCTCACATCTCAATCATATCGCAATCATAACAAGTCCAACTCAACAATATATTCAAGGATGTAAATATGACATTTTATCTACTCAATTTCTTTCACATTTAACATACATAATTTAACAAATAAGAGAAGCATACAAACATTTGAATTCCAAATGCAAAATAATACAATCCAGTATTCCAAACACAAAATTACAAGGATGACACTATTACGTTCCGAGTTACATGGTTACTTATTAACAAATTACGTAGGTAATTCTTACATTCCTAAATCATGCAAAAGAAAACTAAGGGACCTAAATACTACTCCTAACATGAGTGAGAAGGACCTGGAATTTATACGTTTTAGAATAAATAAAATAAGAATACAATAAAATAGAAAAAGGGAAATTTACACAATACATGCCTATATATTTAATCATATACTAATCCATGCACAACAATGAATTTTTGAATTATTAATTTGTCTTTTATAATTAAGTCCCTATTTTTTCTTCCGGGGATCACCCATTATTTTTCATTTCATAAACATCCTAAATTTCATCAGGAGCACATCATTGTGCCACTTCTTCCCAATCTGGGAAGATCATTGTCGATTGTCATAACCCATGTTTGGGTTATTTCCAAATTCATTTCCTTTTCTTTAAAAAAAAAACTTAAACAATGTCATTTTTAACGGCACTATTCTCCTTCTTCCCTTGCGTGTGCAGAGGCAGGGGAGAAGGATATTTTTCAATCCCTTTTTCCTGCTCCCCCTCCCCCCCAAATTTGGCCAAACCCTGACACAAGCCACATCCCATACCCTACCACCATTAATGCAACTTAAGTCCCCTTACCTTATCACTATGATGAAGAGAAGAAAGGGCACCATGCCTTGCAGCGATGAATTAAAGGGGATGACACGGGGAAAAGAAAGTTTTAACAGAGAGAGATATTGTTTGAGAACTAGAGAATTGAAAAAAATAGAGATCGAGAGGACGAACTAAGAAACAAAGAAAAAAACAAAGAGGGAAAGAAGAAAGAGAGAACAGAAACAAAAAAGAGAGAAAGAGTGAATGAAACAAAAGATAGAAAATAGAAGAGAAAAAGAGAAGGACGAAGAGTATAAGGGGAGGAAAACATAGAGAAAGAAAGAAAAACCACCAGCCAAACAGCTCCCAGTCGCCACCCACATCGCCAATGACAACAGCACCACCGTCAAGTCAGCCCTAAACCTTCGTTTTCTTCTTCAACCTCACCCCCCGGCCGTTCCTTTCCTTCACCATTTGCGATGAGGTCGCTGCATGTAGAACAAAAATTCATTCTGCATGCAGCACAAATAGTTAGCTCTTGTTTGGGTTGAGTCTCAGCCCAATTTAGTTGGGTCGAGTCTTGGCTCAGCTTTTGCGTTTGGGCTGAGAATCAGCCCTATTTATGTGGGTTGAGTACCAGAAAGGGTTTTTGTTTCGGGATGAGTCTCAGCCCAATTTAGATGGGTCAAGTCTTGGCCCTGTGTTTGTTTTTAGGCCAAGTCCCAACCTAGTTTATTTGGGTCGCGTCTCGGCGTAGTTTAGTTGAGTTCAGTCTCGACCTAGTGTCTGTTTTTGGGGCGGTCAGGACCCATTTCCTCAAAGGTCCGAGTCGGGCCCAGCTTGCATTTGGGCCAGTCGGGACCCAATTTCTTTTGGGTCCGGACGCGGCCTATCTTCCTTCAGGGCCAATCATGACCAACTTCCTCATGGGTCCAGCCTTGGCCTAACTACTCTTTGGGTCAGTCTCCGCCCAGATTCCTTTAGGGTGAATTTGGGCCCAACCAAGGAGGACTTAACCCACTGGATTAGGCTAGGCCCAAACCCGGTATATGATATTATATAATATTATATCATATAATATTATTTAAAAAATCAAAAATAAAAAATTCAAAAAAACCCTTTTGAAAATTTATGATTTTCTCATGTATGTTTTTGAATTTTTGAATTTTGATTAATATTGGTTTGTATTTGATATTAGAAAATACAAATTCGATATTAAAACACCTGGTTTTGAAAATACAAATGTTGCAAAAAAAGTAGAAAAAAAACATCTTGTTTCTTACATACGGCTAAGTCTCTCAAAGATTAAAAAATATCATATTGTATTTTCATACAACAAATAAAATTGCAAAAAATATTTTAACATGCATTTTGGCTTTAATAACCAGTTTATTAAAGCCATGAGAACTAGGCTAATATTTCAAAAATACCCAAAAAATATTTTGTTTTCTTTTATTATCTAGGATTACAAATTTATATGTAAAATGTATTTTTGATATTAAAAAGGTATTTCTTTTATAGATATTAAAACGATTAGGTTTTTACCTCATAAGATAAGGATTTCCTTATCGATGAGGAATTTTTCAAAGCCGAAATCGATGGAATTTTTTATATTGAGTTCTTAGACTTGAATTGAGGAAAAATTATGAGTTGTTAAAGTAAAGAACTTCATGTGTTGTGTGTAAATGGAAAGGTTGATGAATCTGGACAGTTTCGGCTCTTGACCTTCAAGGAGATTTTGGGTAGGAGAATGAAGGAATTAGGATCAAGTTCCTTTATAGAAATTGTAGTTTTGGATGAAATTGGTCTTGCTCAATTTGGAGTCATAGAACTCCAGTTATGGGTCACCAACCGAGACTGGGTCATGACAGACCCTATAAGGTAACAGGTCTGGTTCATTGATGAGCAATTTTGACTGTCTTAGAGGCAGAACTGGGTTCTTCTCAAAATATAGAACTTGTAGCCTCATGTCTTACCTTTACAATGCCATAAATTTTGTTTGAATCGGAGTTCTATAACTCCAAATATAGTTAAAAATTTGAGAAGAGGTCAAACAGTAACAGTTCAAAAACGAGACAGTAACAGTTGGACAGTAACAGTCCAAATGTTTGTTGATGAGCGATTTTGACTATCTTAGAGGTAGAACTGGGTTATTCTCAAAACATAGAACTTGTAGCCTCATGTCTTACTTTCCAACTCCATAAATTACGCTTGAATCGGAGTTCTATAACACCAGATATAGTTAAAAATCTAAGGATAGGTCTGACAGTAATAGTTCAAAAATGGACAGAAACAGTTGGACACCAACAGTCCAAGTGTTTATTGATGAGCGATTTTGACTATCTTAGAGGCAGAACTGGGTTCTTCTCAAAACATAGAACTTGTAGCCTCATGTCTTAGCTTTCCAAAGTCACAAATTTTCCTGAATCAGAGTTCTATAACTCCAGATATAGTTAAAAATATGAGGATAGGTCAGACATTAACAGTTCAAAAATGGACAGTAACAGTCCAAGTGTTTGTTGATAAGCGATTTTGACTATCTTAGAGCCAGAACTGGGTTCTTCTCAAAACATGGAACTTGTAGCCTCATGTCTTACCTTTCCAACACCACAAATTTTGCTTTAATCAAAGTTCTATAACTCTAGATATAGTTAAAAATCTGAGGAGAGGTCAGACAGTAACAATTCAAAAACGAGACAGTAACAGTTGGACAGTGATAGTCCAAATATAAAGAATGGAATGATAACTAGGATTGGACATAGAACGACAGTAATAATGAGTGAAATGAGAAAAATATAAAGTACTAAGAAATGACTGAAAGGAAGACTTATTGGTTGTTGATATGGTTATTATAAAACATATCCTTGAGTGAGGAAAATTTATGAGATAAACCTGTGATTTGCAGGAGGGACCACAAGCGTGGTGCAACAGCAGCAGCAGGGGAGCACGAGTAGAGCTTCTATTGCAGGTAGGTGATTCACACCTATGCTTTCTAGTTAAATTCCATGAGTGTAAACAAGTTACATGTCGGTAACTTGGGACCTTCCGGTATAGGGGGACTCCGTCAAAATTCTGGTAGATGTTAATACGAAGACCATGAATATATATATACAAAAAAAAATTAACTACTATGTTTTTCTATTGACATGAGATTGTTGTTTTATCCCAGAAATGAGGGGGTGTTACATTTGGTATCAGAGCTCAGGTTGCTATTCTGGGGATAGGAATGATTATATGGTTTTGAAATGTGTTTCAGGATGGTGAGAACAAGGCAAGGAGCCAAGACTGATCCATCCCCAGTTCAGGGAAGTGGCCAGAGTATTCGTAATGAAAGTGATCCAGACTGGGATCCCTTGGCAGACACCTCTTCTCATATACCTGCAGCATCAGTGTACTCAGAAAGAGGTGAGTCAGTGAGACTTCGAAATGATTCATCGTTCCATCAGGCAGATGTATACATGCCCGAGGGATCAGACAGACAGGGGGGAGATAATATACCTCCACTAGTGGCACCGGTAGCTGAATCAAACCTATTTTTGGATCCTGATTTTATGGAACATATAGTGAGAGTTGTGGCAGCAGGAAAGGTAGCGGGGGCCTCCAATACGACTCCTAGATTAGGGGGAATAGTCACCATAGTGCAATGGGTGAAGGGTATGAGAGAGATGGGTTGTATGACTTACCGAGGTGAAGAGGATGCTGAGGTTGCTAGGCATTCGCTGAGGAAAGTGGAAAGAGTTATAAATCAGATGTAGGTGCCAGAGGAGCTATGAGTGGATTGTGTGACTCCGCTGTTGGTTGAAAGTGCCCACTTTTGGTGGGAGATCATTAGAGAAAGGAGATCAGGGGAGGTATTGAGATGGAGGGATTTTCATGAAGAGTTTGAGGAGAGGTACTATTCTTGGGAGCATAAGAGGGAGAAAGAACAGGAGTTTTTGGAATTGAGGCATGGAGATTTGACAGTGCTAGATTATGAGAGGAGATTTCAGGATTTAGCAGCTTTTGCCTCCACTTACCTTCCCACAAAGCGCCACAGGGTGGAGAGGTTCCGTGATGGACTGAGGCGGGAATTAAGGATGATATTGATAGCCATGCAGTTTCAGTCTGTATGGGAATTGGTACAGGTTGCTCAGGGTATATAGAGGGTAATAAAGGATACCCCGAAGCCAGTGGTCGAGCAGAGTCAGGCAATGGGAGCCAAGATGAGAGATTTTGAGTTTATAACTGGGAGACCTCCTGTCCCAAAGAAGGGGAAGAGCGGGCCATCATTAGGACAGTTCCAGAGAAGGGGTGGGAGTTTCACCCCATGAGGGAGCTCAGGAGGATCTAGACAAGTCAGTGGAAGAGGAGCTTGGGGAGGATAGTCTAGATAGGGAGTCAAAACTGCTAGAGGGTCTACAGAGCAAAGGGGACTAGTATATCCGTTTTGTCAGAGGTGTGAGCAGTGACACCCTGGAGATTGCTCTGCGATGCCGGGGAGATGTTATATTTGTAGAAGTGAGGGGCATCGATGGAAAGAGTGCCCGCATGTAGGAAAAGGTTGTTACTATTGTAGGGACACGAGTCACAGGAAGAAGGATTGTCCTTGTAGAACTACCGAGGGAGCCCATGGTCAAAGGATTGAGGTTCAGAGCCAGTAGCAATCGGTGACAGTCAATCGTCCTATCAGGCCTACCTAGTCAGGGACGAGTGCTACTCGTGGGAGGCCCAGAAATCAAGAGGGGAGGACTCAGGGTCGGGTATATCACATGGCCTACGAGGATGTGGGAGTTGTACCTGATGTGGTGGCAGGTACTTTATAGTTAGATACAATGCAAGTTTATGCTTTAATTGATCCTGGAGCTAGTCATTCCTTTATATCTTATAGAATTGTGAATAACTTGCATGTGTTACCTAGTAACTTGGGTGTAGGGGTGACAGTTAGTACACCTTTGGGAGAGAATATACATATTGATGATATTTATAGAGGGGCAAAACTATATATTGGAGGATTAGAGTTGAGGGCAGATCTTATGCTGTTAGAGTTATATGATTTTGATGTGATTCTGGGCATGGATTAGCTAAGTAAACATAAGATACAAGTGGATTGTTTCACCAAGATGGTGATAATCCAAGGAATAGGTGATAAAAGAGTAGTGTTTAAAGGGAAAGAAAAGTAATTCCAAGTTGTGTAATCTCAGTCTTGGTGGCTAGAAAATTACTAAAGAAAGGTTGTTCTGCTTGGTTAGCCCATGTAAGAGAGCTGGAGAAGGGTAGCATAGATTTGGCTAGTATTCCTATTGTGAGGGAGTTTCAAGATGTATTCCCAGAAGAGTTGCCTGGATTACCTCCAGTTAGAGAAATTGAAGTTTCCATAGAAACTATTCTAGGAGTTTCTCCTATAGCCCAGTCTCCTTATAGGATGACACATATGGAATTGGCGGAACTGAAGGTCCAGCTTCAGGAATTGTTAGATAAAGGCTTCATCCAGCCTAGTAACTCACCCTGGGGAGCTCCGGTATTGTTTGTAAAGAAGAAGGATGGCACCCTTCGTTTGTGCATTGATTATCGTTAATTGAATAAAGTGACGGTGAAGAACAGGTACCCACTCCCACGAATAGATGACTTGTTTGATCAGTTAAAGGGTGCTAGGGTATTTTCTAAGATAGATCTGAGATCTGGATATCACCAGTTAAGAATCAAGGAACAAGACATACAAAAAACTACCTTCCGAACCCGTTATGGGCATTACGAGTTTTCGATGATGCCTTTTGGGTTAACCAATGCTCCGGCCATGTTTATGGACTTGATGAATCGGGTGTTTCGGCCTTACCTGGACCAATATGTGGTTGTATTTATTGACGATATTTTGGTGTATTCAAACTCTCACTTGGAGCATGAACAACATCTAAGGGTTGTGCTACAGACTTTAAAGGAAAATCAATTATATGCAAAGCTGGATAAGTGTGAGTTCTGGCTCATGGAAGTGGTATTTTTGGGCCATGTAATATCTGCAGAAGGAAGATTTGTGGATCCAAGAAAGGTTGAGGCCATGTTAAAATGGGAAAGGCCTACCAACGTGACAGAAATCTGGAGTTTCTTGGGTCTTACTGGATATTACCGAAGGTTTATTGAAGGGTTCTCCACCATAGCATCACCTTTAACTAAGCTGACCCGCAAGGAAGTCCGGTTTGTTTGGTCGGAAGAGTGTGAAGCAAGCTTTCAAGAACTGAAGGAGAGGCTCACTTCTGCTCCTATGTTGGCCCTTCCGTTGGGGACAAAAAGGTTTGTGGTATATAGTGATGCCTCAAAAAGGGGTCTGGGATGTGTATTAATGCAATATGGGCTTGTAATTGCTTATGCATCAAGACAGTTAAAGTCGCATGAGGTGAATTACCCGGTTCATGACCTAGAACTTGCAGCGGTGGTGTTTGCCTTAAGAGTATGGAGACATTATTTATATGGGACACAAGTTCAAATCTTTACAGACCATAAAAGTTTAAAGTATTTGATGTCATAGAAGGAGTTAAACATGCGTCAGAGAAGATGGGTAGAGTTAATAAAAGATTACGATTGTGTTATTGACTACCATCCTGGTAAGGCTAATGTAGTAGCCGATGCCTTGAGTAGGAAGGGAAAAACAGTGATGAATGATATGGAGCTTAAGGAACAAGAAAGTATAGTGGAATTAAAGAAAATGGGCTTGCGACTAAGTGTAGGGCCTGAGGGATCACTGTTAGCTCGGTTAAAGATCCGATCTGTGCTTAGAGACAGGGTCTTGGTGGCTCAACAAGCAGATGGGAAAGTAAAAGAGATCAAGGAGAGGGTAATCAAGGGTATAGAGACATCATTTCAAATGTTATCCAATGGGCTAATAGCTATGAGTAGGCGAATTTATTTGCCCGAGGGTAAGATTTTGAAAGACGAAGTATTAAGAGAAGCTCATGAATCTTGATTTGCTACTCATCCTGGGAGTATAAAGATGTATAGGGATTTAAAGGAAAACTACTAGCGGCCAAATATGAAGAGGGAAATAGCAAAATTTGTGTCGAATTGTGGGATCTGTCAACAAGTACAGATAGAACACCAGAAACCTGTAGGGGAATTACAGTCATTATCAATTCCGGAATGGAAATGGGAGGATATTTCTATGGATTTTGTGATGGGATTACCCAGGGGAAAGAAGGGGAATGATGTCATATGGGTGGTCGTGGATTGACTAACAAAATCTGCTTTGTTTTTGCCAATGAAGATGACTGATTCGGGGATAAGCTAGCAAAATTGTATGTAAATAAAGTAATCAGACTTCACGGAGTGTCGGTTTCAATTATATCGGATCGAGATCCAAGGTTCACATCAAGATTGTGGCCTAGCTTACAACGGGCAATGGGGACAAAGTTGAATCTGAGCACGGCATTTCATCCTCAAACGGATGGTCAATCTGAAAGGACCATCCAAACACTTGAGGATATCTTGAGGTCTTGTGTGCTGGAGTGTGGAGGGAATTAGGAGGATCTCCTGCCATTGGTGGAGTTTATTTATAATAATAGCCATCAAACTACTATTGGTAGGGCTCCATATAAAGCATTGTATGGGAGGAAATGTCGTACCCCAATTTGTTGGGAGGAAGTAAGAGAAAGGAAGCTTTTGGGACCTGAGATGCTGCAACTGACAACTGACAAGGTGAGGGTGATCAAAAAGAGAATGAAGGAAGCCTAGGATAGACAAAAAAGTTACGCAGATAGCCGAAGAAGGCCGTTGGAATTCCAAGTAGGGGATAAAGTATTTTTGAAGGTGGCTCCTTGGAAAGGCATCATTCAATTTGGAGTAAAAGGAAAATTAGCCCCGAGATATATTGGCCCTTTTGAGATTAAAGAAAGAATTGGGCCAGTTGCATATCGATTAGAATTGCCTGAATATTTGGATAAGATTCACAATGTGTTCCATGTATCATTGCTGCGAAAGGCCAAGATAGACCCCTCACGGGTATTGCCACAAGTTCTTATGAAGATTAAAGGGGATCTAACCATGAAAACTAAGCCCGTCAAGATCTTAGATCGAGATGAGAAATTGTTGAGGAATAAGAAAGTTCCCCTGGTGAGAGTATTGTGGAGAAGCTCTCGAATAGAAGAAGAAACATGGGAAAGAGAATCCGAGATGAAGGAAAAGTTTTCGCACTTATTCTCTGACATAGGTACGTAACTTGAATTTCGAGGACAAAATTTTTATTAGGAGGGGAGATTGTAAATCCCGAGAAAAACCAAGGCTGAATTAAATTAAAGAAAATAAACTAAACTAAAAAGAAGTGGGGCCAAAAATGAATACACTTAAAAAAAATGGGGCCTAAATGCAAATAAGAATAATTATAGAGCATAAATACTCCTATTCTCACCAAAAACAGATCTGCAGCTACGTAAAGAAAGAAAAGAGGGAGTTTTTATATCTATTTTTACAAATCAAGAGAGAAACACCAAAATTTCAAGAACCCATCCCAGATTGAGGGTTACAGGTAAAATAAACCCTGGTGGGAAAGGGATTAACAAGAAAAATTAAACAAGAAGAGAAGAGGGGAGGGTCGGCTGTCATTAGAAAGAAAAGGAGGGATCGAAGCCTTGATTCGCACCAGGTAAGATATTCTAAACCTGGTCTTATGAGTCATTTCAAGTCGATTATGAATTGATGCCTCGATGTTAATTTATATATTGAGTTCTTAGACTTGAATTGAGGAAAAATTATGAGTTGTTAAAGTAAAGAACTTCATGTGTTGTGTGTAAATGGAAAGGTTGATGAATCTGGACAATTTCGGCTCTTGACCTTCAAGGAGATTTTGGGTAGGAGAATGAAGGAATTAGGATCAAGTTCCTTCATAGAAATTGTAGTTTTGGATGAAATTGGTCTTGCTCAAGTTGGAGTCATAGAACTCCAGTTATGGGTCACCAACCAAGACTGGGTCATGACAGACCCTATAAGGTAACAGGTCTGGTTCATTGATGAGCAATTTTGACTGTCTTAGAGGCAAAACTGGGTTCTTCTCAAAACATAGAACTTGTAGCCTCATGTCTTACCTTTACAATGCCATAAATTTTGCTTGAATCGGAGTTCTATAACTCCAGATATAGTTAAAAATTTGAGAAGAGGTCAGACAATAACAGTTCAAAAACGAGACAGTAACAGTCCAAATGTTTGTTGATGAGCGATTTTGACTATCTTAGAGGTAGAACTGGGTTATTCTCAAAACATAGAACTTGTAGCCTCATGTCTTACTTTCCAACTCCATAAATTACGCTTGAATCGGAGTTCTACAACTCCAGATATAGTTAAAAATCTGAGGATAGGTTAGACAGTAACAGTTCAAAAATGGACAGTAACAATTGGACACTAACAGTTCAAGTGTTTGTTGATGAGCGATTTTGACTATCTTAGAGGCAGAACTGGGTTCTTCTCAAAACATAGAACTTGTAGCCTCATGTCTTACCTTTCCAAAGCCACAACTTTTGCTTGAATCGGAGTTCTATAACTCTAGATATAGTTAAAAATATGAGGATAGGTCAGACAGTAATAGTTCAAAAATAGACAGTAATAGTTGGACAGTAACAGTCCAAGTGTTTATTGATGAGCGATTTTGACTATCTTAGAGGCAGAACTGGGTTCTTCTCAAACATAAAACTTGTAGCCTCATGTCTTACCTTTCCAACGCCATAAATTTTTCTTGAATCGGAGTTCTATAACTCCAGATATAGTTACAAATCTGAGGATAGGTCAGACAGTAACAGTTCAAAAATGGACAGTAACTGTTGGACAGTAACAGTCCATGTGTTTGTTGATGAGCAATTTTGACTATCTTAGAGGCAGAACTGGGTTCTTCTCAAACATAGAACTTGTAGCCTCATGTCTTACCTTTCCAACGCCACAAATTTTGCTTGAATCGGAGTTCTATAACTCCAGATATAGTTAAAAATCTGAGGAGAGGTCAGCCAGTAACAGTTAAAAAACGAGACAGTAACAGTTGGACAATGATAATCCAAATATAAAGAAATGAATGATAACTAGGATTGGACAAAGAACGACAGTAATAATGAGTGAAATGAGAAAAACATAAAGTACTAAGAAATGACTGAAAGAAAGACATATTGGTTATTGATATGGTTATTATAAAACATATCCTTGAGTGAGGAAAATTTATGAGATAAACCTGTGATTTGCAGGAGGGACCGCATGCGTGGTGCAACAGCAGCAGTGGAGCACGAGTAGAGCTTCTATTGCAGGTAGGTGATTCACACCTATGCTTTCTAGTTAAATTCCATGATTTAATATATTATTGATGTGAAATGTGAATTACTGAATGTATGTGTTTTCAAGGTGAAAAGTTGTTATGTGAATTGCCAAGTGATGAAATTATCACTGACAAAGGAAATATGAGAAGTGTGATTTGAGGCATGAACTAGCATACATTGAGTGTATGTTAGGATCCTCGGTAAGGGGATCACCATGTATTGTCTAGTATACATTGAGTGTATATTAGGATCCTAGGTAAGAGGATCACCATGCATTGGCTAGCATACATTTAGTGTATGTTAGGATCCCGGGTAAAGGGATTGCCACAAATGAACTAGCATACATTTAGTGTATGTTAGGATCCTGGGTAAGGGGATCTCCACATATTGGCTAGCATACATTTAGTGTATGTTAGGATCCCGGGTAAGGGGATCTCCACATATTGGCTAACATATTGGCTAGCATACATTTAGTGTATGTTAGGATCCCGGGTAAGGGGATCTCCACATATTGGCTAACATACATTCAGTGTATGTTAGGATCCCGGGTAAAGGGATCACCATGTATTGGCTAACATACATTTAGTGTATGTTAGGATCCCAGGTAAGGGGATCGCCATGAATGGACTAGCATACATTTAGTGTATATTAGGATCCCGGGTAAGGGGATCACCATGTATTGGCCAACATACATTTAATGTATGTTAGGATCCCGGGTAAAGGGATCGCTTTACATCGACTCCTATGAGGTAGTGATGACGATGCCAGTGAAAGTGGTATCGGTAATGTGATAAGCAAAAATAATCACGTTGATCTTATAAGGTTTGGAATGAAGGTTGATAGTGGCAGAGGGAACGGTTATTAATAGTTTGAATAAGGAAGAGATTTTAATAAAAAAAAATCTAGAAGGGAGAAGTAAATGAAATATGAATGCATGTTACCCTGTTGAAATTATTAGATATTCATATTGTTATATTTATTGTGATATTCACCTTCCAATAATATGTATTTTGTTTCAGGATCATCGCATGCATGACAGGAGTATATCCTAGCTTATGTTCCCTTCTTGAAATCTAGGTTTTAGGGAGTATACCCTTATATTTTGTAAACATAAAAATGTTTGTATAACTTAATTTGTATAACAAATATTTAAACTTGATTGGATGAATTTAACGTTGTAGTTCATATAACCATATTTCATGTCTATATATTTATATTTATTTAATTATCCATCCATAATGATATTTTGTTATATAATGCATATCATAAATATTATGGTTGATAGGTGTGAGTATAATTATGGAATTGAAACCCAGGATGATTGGGTCAGGAATTAAGTTATGAGATGCGAACTGTTAGAAGTGTAAACAGGTTACATGTCGGTAACTTGGGACCTTCCAGTATAGAGGGGACTCCGTCAAAATTCCGGTAGATGTTAATACGAAGACCATGAATATATATATACAAAAAAAAAATTAACTACTATGTTTTTCTATTGATATGAAATTGTTGTTTTATCCCAGAAATAAGGGATGTTACAGAAATCATATTGGTGTTTGTCCAAAAAAATGAGTTCTGAAAATTCAAGTGATCTCTTAGAAAGATAACCATACACCTAGAAAACCTGAAAACCCAAACACCATGAGATGACTCCATTTTGCATACTCGTATGAAAGCAAGGTTTACCGATCCTAAGTGCATGCGTTTGAAGTAAGGAAGTGTTATCTTTGATAATCCTTTCGCGAGGCTAAGATTTACCTTTTGCAATCCTTATTTGAGCCTAATGCTTTTCTTGAGATAAATAACCTTAGCTAGGATCACACCCCACACTAGGGGAAAGTGCGAAAGATATACAAGAAACCTCAACGATTGAAAGTGCCCAAACAACACTAGGGGGCATGAAGTTGCTAAAAAAAAGTTTGAGGCATGAAGAAAAATCTTAAGGATCCATATGATTTGAGCTTCTCATAAAAATAACTGATATGATGATGCTCAACCAAGTGAAGAATGAAGAAAACAAAGAGAAGAGGCCTATACCTGACACTAGGGGCATAATGGACCATTTTGCAAATCAGTCCCAAAGTCTAGAAAATCTATGAACCAAAAAAAAGAAAGTCAAGAAATAAGCACTAGAGATCCTTAGTCTTGAAATTCTTTAAACACCTTTTGAGCTTATAAATATCATTTTTCTTCATAACCAAAAGCCTAAGCCTGCATTACGTACCTAATCAATCCCTTTTTGATAAAAGACAGGCAATCTGGATCAGTAGGAAATGCTTTTGTGAACCAAATCATTATTCATGCAAATAAAATAAATGCTTTGAAGACTGGTTCTTTAAAATCCTCAGATTAAATCTTGAATCATTTTGACCAACAAAACATCACTTCATATTTTAACCAAAAGCAAAACAAAAAGTTTGCATCACTTCTGAAAAATCTGTCCATAGGAATCACTTGAATTTCTTCAGAACGAGTTTTCTTTAAACCAATGTCAAAATGATTTCTATGTCGGGAATAGCTTTGAAATTTCAAAAATTCTGCATGAAAACATTTCCTTATAAAAACCAAACCTTCTTTCACATAGCCTCATCCCTAAAGAAAATTCGAATTGAATACCTAGGGACATGATCAAGCTGGGGGGCAATTCAAAAACACATGATAGGGTTGTCTCCATAACTCCCTTTCTAAGAAAACAAAATTTAGGGTAGAGCTCGTGACCTTTAAGATAAAGGTTGGAGAACAAAGAAGTGTGATGATGTAAGCAATATATATATATATATATATATATATATATATATATATATATAAAATTGATGACTCCATCGTTGCTGTCAATTTCTGAATCGGCAGCGACGCAGTTTTTGCTATCGATTTACTGAATCAACAGCAACAGAATGCAGTTTTCACTGTTGATTTCTGAATCGACAGCGACGCAGTTTTCGTTGTCAATTTCTAAATCAGCAGCGATACATTGTTATTAAAAGTTAGGGAAACAAATTGGATTGTCTTAAGGAGCTGGGATTTGATGACAGATGTGTCCCCATGAAGAAAAGGGGATCTATATTTCTTAGGTAAGTATATATGCATATTGATCATAATGCATTACTTTAACCATTGACAGATCAGTGTTTCACCATCACTTCTTGGATAGTGCGTTTTATAACCCTATCTCATTTCAAATGCGCCTTTGAGCCCTTACCTCATTTCAAGTGTGCCTTTGAGCACTCATCTCTTGGGTGGTGTGTTTTCTAGCCCTACTCCTTTCAAGTGTGCCTTTGAGCACCCATCTCTCTCCAAAACACCTTATATTTTTTCCATCTAGGTAGGTCACCCATTATAATGAGACCACTTCACATATTTTTTTCCCATCTGGGTAGATCACCCATTACAATGAGACCAGGTTTTATTTTTTTCCTGGGTAGGTCACTCATTATAATGAGACCACTTCACATTTTTTTTCCATCTAGTTAGGTCACCCATTACAATGATACCACTTTCAAAACTCATCACATCTTCCACTTGGGTAGGTCATCCATTACAATGAGACAACTTTATATTTTTTTTTCCATCTGGGTAAGTCACCCATTACAATGAGATGATTTCATTTTATTTTTCCATTTGGGTAGGTCATCCATTACAATGAGACCACTTTTCTTTTCTTTTTTCTGGGTAGGTAATTAGTACTTAAAAGTGCATTTTTATCAAGGTTTTATATTATCATTTTGCACTTGAAGTATCAATAACTCCTTAACTAGAGCATGTTTTATAATAACAAGTCTGATAATATAAGATAACTTTAATTTATGGTAAATGCTTATTTTAAATGCAGGAATATCTCACAATTCAAATGATTGATTGATGTGATTAACTATTGAAAGTGAAAAGACAAGAACAGACTAAGCTTAGAAAAGAGATGTTGATTCAATTCAAATTGGAACACTATTTAGTCATTAGGTCATATCTGGAGCTGTAGATCTTGAATTTCAGTTTGGTTTATATGGCTAGAAAGCTAAGAAATAGTCCTACAATGTTCATGAAGAGTGGAAGACCCAAATCTGCCAAATGACGTCAAATTTGGTGGGTGAAAAGATAAGACGATTTCCAACAACTTTCATGAGGACCACTTGCTCATGTTTTGATATTACCAATGACATTTTATCCAGACAAGAGCTTGAGGGCTATCCACCACGTCCACAAGAAGCACTACTCAGTCTTTTAGCCATATCTAGATCTATTGTGATTTAAATGCTCTGACATTTTGTGAGTGGAAAGAGGAGATAATTTCCAACAACTTTCATAAAGAACACTTTGCCAAATTTTGATTACATCAATGTCATTTCATCCAGCCAAAATGCTTGAGTGTTACTGTCCAACAAGTCCACTAAATCAATAGTTGGCCACTACATCAATAATCAATTACCAAATGAATAGTTCTGAATTTTAGCCTATAAAAGGAGGCATTTGCCATTCATTTAAGCATCTTGGTTTTCAGATCAAGATCATTTTCTTGCTCTCTCTTTGTAATGTTAAAATTCTATTTTATGTTTTAATCTCTTGTTTATGTTTTTCATTTCCTTTACTACTCTTAGTTAACTTATATCATAATTATATTCTTATCTTGTTTATTTATGATCTTCTTCTTCATTATGTCTAGCTAAGTTAATTATGTCAAGGTGAAAAGGTTTCACTAATAGTGTTAGAATATGTATAATATAAACTCAACATGGACTCAATGTTTATATCCAATAAAGTTTGTCATTAATATATCTTATCTCTTAATCTTACTAATTCTTAATACCTTGCTTGTTAAATAATTAATCTAGATTTGTGTTGTATAACACTTGGTACAATAAATGCTTGATTCTTCATAGTTTTCGGCCGACATCATTGTTATGAGAGTAACTTGATTTGTTGTTAATATAAATTGGCATCATGAATTCCTGACAATATTTAAAAGTATGATATTATTAAAATAAGATAATTAATATGATCATGTTAAAAATTTATAATGAAATATTAAGGATAAATCATCCGATTGGAACCTCCTTTATGTGTGGTTTCCAGTTGAGTAATAAAAAGAGTTTATACTATACTTATTTCTAATACCATTAGTGGATCCTCTAACCTTGACATCTGTTTTTATTATTATTTAATCCTCACATTAATCTCACATCTCAAAGATCTCTTTAACTCTTTGTTACATTATATATATATATATATATAAATATATATAGTTGACCTTCCTATGAATCGACCCTAGTCTTGTCGGGTTATTTATTACTTTGACACTCCTGCATTTGGGATAAGATATCAACTCTTTGATCGTGTCAAGTTTTTTGCGTCATTGCTGGGGAGGTAAATTACTATATAAATTTTATTTTATTTTTCTTTTCTTTTCACTTTTATCTTATCTAACTTTTGTTTTTTTTATTATTATTTTTCCTGCACTTGCATGAGAGTTTGGTCATGCACATTAAGTGGTAGACTTTGTAGGGTATCCTTATCATTTTCAGAAAATATGGCCGAAGAAGATAACTAGTCACTTCATAATGAGAATAATCGTGTTAGAACACTAAGAGACCACATGAATCCAACAAGAACAAGTGTACCATCATGTATAGTTTTCCCTCCTGATGCATCTCACTTTAATTTTAAGTCAGGCATTATTCAACTTTTACCTTCTTTTCATGGCTTAGATCTCGAAAATCCATACTTGCATTTGAGAGAATTTGAAGAAGTTTGTAACACTTATAATGACTTAAATTGTAGCATGAACACCATTAGATTAAAGCTTTTTCCTTTTTCATTAAAAGATAAAGCTAAAACATGGCTACAAAATCTTAGGTCAGGATCCATTCATGCTTGGGATGAAATGCAATAACAGTTTTTAATGAAAAAACTAAGAGAAACATTTTACCAATGTTGGGATAGGTACCGAGACTTGCTTAACACTTGCCCTTATCATGGTTTTGAAACATGGAGATTAGTTTCACATTTTTATGAAGGGTTAACACCGAAAAATAGGCAAATAGTGGAATTGATGTGCAATGAAACTTTTGAAGATAAAGACCCTGATGAAGCAATGGAGTATCTAGACTTGCTAGCTGAAAATGCTCAAAATTTGGACACTACAGGTACTTATGAGGCACCAAGTAAAACTCAACCTCATACATCTAGTGGAGGTATATACAACCTTAGAGAAGATCATGACCTCCAAGCCAAATTTGCATCTTTAGCTAGAAAAGTCGAGGCACTAGAATTGAAAAAGAGTGGTCAATTAAAATTTGTTCAAGACATTATGTGTCAAATATGTGAAACCAATGAACACTCAACCAATAACTGTCCAACGTTTCCTTCTTTCAAGGAATGCCTCCATGAACAAGCCTATGCTTTAAACAGTTTTCAAAGGCCCAATCATAACCCATACTCGCAAACATACAACCCTGGTTGGAGAGATCATCCAAATTTCAGTTGGAAGAGTGGTAACAATAATGCACAAACTTCATAACCTTCATTTCAAGCACACTATAATTTCCAAAATTCTCATGGATATGCACCTCCTTCTGTCCCCCTCCTAGAAGAAATCTCGAGGAAACTTTGCATGCATTCATTGAAAAGCAAGAGTCAATCAACACTCAAAATGCTCAAACTATGGTTGATTTGAAAGATACTCTTGCAAAATTCACATCTACTCTTAGTTTTCAGGAGAAAGGTAAGTTTCCATCTCAACCACAGCAAAATCCCAAAGGGCAATACAATGCAAATGCTAGTTCCAGAAGTCAACACATCGATCAAGTCCAATCAGTCATTACTCTATAGTGGTAAGGTTATTGAAAAACTCATTCTTGAACCTTGTGAGAAAGATGATGAGTCAATCTTTGAGGGTAAGGAAGGGGTAAACCTGAACATTGCAAAGAAAAGACTGATTCCCTACCAGTATTTCCATTTTCTCATGCCATGACCAAATAAAGGGAAGTCAATCACAATTATGAAATCTTTGAAACTTTCAAATAGGAAGAAATCGAGGATGAAAAAGGCACCAAAAATTTTGTTGCAGATCATTTGTCAAAATTGGCAATAGATTCAACATCTGACATCACACCAATTGATAATTACTTTCCTGATGAATCTTTACTTTCTCTTAGTTCAATACCTTGGTCTGCTAATATTGACAATTTTCTTACTTCAGGATTTTTGCCAGCTCATTTGGATGCCCAAAACAAAAAAACATTTTTGAGCGACGTGCAGAACTTTTATTGGGATGATCCTTACTTATTTAAATATTGTCCTAATCAAATATATCAAAGATGCATTCTTGACAATGAGGTAAGTAGTGTCATGAAATTTTATCATTCTGAAGCATGTGAGGGTCATTTCTCATCAAGAAAGACAACTGCAAAAATCTTACAAAGTGGATTTTACTGGCCCACCATGTTCAAGGACTCACATGCATTCTGCAAAACCTGTGAAAGTTGTCAATAGATGGCATTTATTTCAAAACAAAGAGAGTTTTTAGATAATCTTCTATTAACTCTTAAGTCTCATCATAGTGGAGATGTGCATCGTGCAATTCATGATTTATGGCCCTATTTTCATAAAGAACATGCTCATCATAGTCTTGGGAATCTAACTAAAAAAGACCCTTTTTGTCAGTTTTTAAGAAAGTTGAATGAGAAGCCTATCCCCGACCCATAAAGAGCGTTTAAGCCGTTTTTGGACGTAAAATTAAGGGAAGATGTGAGCCATAATCACAACTACTTGTACATACACATGTTTAAAAAAAAAATAGAGAGAGAGAGAGACTCCAGCTGGCCTACATATAAGTGGTATGATTGCATTTTCAATTTCTCATCTATAAAATCTTTATGTTTTCGGTGGATATAAAAGTGTGTAGAAATGTCAGGTTCCTCAAGTCATCAAATAAGAAATATTTGTGTTTTCGGTGGATCCAATCCTAGGAAAGAAAAAGAGTTTTTAGAATCAGCAAATCATCTTGGTCAGGTACTAGTTGAGAGAAAGATTCATTTAGTGTATGGGGGAGGCAGCCTTGGGTTAATGGGGGAGGTGTGTCAATAGCTTTTTTTTTTGGAGGCAGTCAAGTTTTGGGAGTCATCCCCAAAGCTTTAGCAAAAGAGGACTTCATTGGAAAAAAACAATTGGAGATGAACTACAGGTCTCCACAATGTCTGATCGAATGAATGAAATGTTTAACCATATTGATACCTTCATTGCCTTATCAGGTGGTCTAGGCACATTGGAAGAGATCTTTTATATTTCCTTTTGGGCCCAACTGCACATTCACCATAAACCTATAGGTTTGTTAAATGTTAATGGTTTTTATGATAATTTGTTGTCTTTTCTTGATCAAGCTGTGGAACAAAAATTTCTAACATTTTCGGCACGACAAATCATAATCTCTACTGCTACTGCTGAATAATTGATTGACTACAATCTTTCATCCCTATACTTGATCCCTCCATGAGTCGCATAAATTGGTCAGCTATGGAAAGCCGTAAAAAGCTTAGATTGGATTTGAGTCTTCGTTTGTTAAACCTTGTGTTTTTTGGTTTTATTAGTAGCATATTATTTTGTTTTGTTATTTGTTATATTTGTTTAAGTGTGTTTCAGGTTTGTTAGTGTTCGTTATTTTAGGTGATGTCTTCTATACTCTATCTTTCTACCTCAAGAAATTGAGGACAATGTCTTGTTTTGGTTGAGGAGAGAGGGTAGTAGTTGACATTAAAAAAAAACTAACTTTTTGTTGTTATTAAAACCATTTGACAAAATTGTTATTGTTAAGATGGCAGAGTAAGGAGGAATTTTATTTACTCTTTAGACGCATCTTGGTAAACATTTTTCAATAATTAGTTGCAATATTCATAACAAGGTCTATCACACACTTCTCATGAAATATTCAGGTTTACAAACTCTCGTATTGTTATCACTTGATTCAGCTCACATACTCATTTAACAAGTATTCTTAAACCTTCATTTTCACACACACACTTTAACATATGATTGTGGTTGCACATTGAATTATTACATTATTTATGTTTTTTTGTTAAAGGTAATAACTAAGGGAAAGGGATAGTATATAATTTGAAAAAAAAATTGATAATATTGATGATATTAAAACCGTGAAAACTTCTAACTTTCTGTTATTGATTTTGATGTAGGCCATTCTAGAATAGCCTTAACTTTAGCCTCATCCATCTCTATACCTTTTGCACTAACAACATATCCAAGAAAAATAATTATATCCATGCAAAAGTCACACCTTTTCAAATTAGCATATAAGGACTCTTTTCTAAGCACATCAAGAACTTGTCTCAAATGATCCATATGCTCATCAAACTCCTTACTATAAATCAAAATATCATCAAAGTAGACAACTACAAACTTACCAATGAAAGCACGCAAAACATGATTCATCAATCTCATAAAAGAACTAAGTGCATTAGTAAGTCCAATAAGCATAACCAACCACTCATACAAACCATATTTAGTTTTAAAAGCAGTTTTCCATTCATCCCTTTCTTTCATCCTAATTTGATGATAACCACTTTTTAAATCAATTTTAAAAAACATTTTAAAACCATGCAATTCATCCAACATATCATCTAATCTGGGAATAGGATGTTGATACTTTACAGTGATGTTATTAATAGCCCTGCAATCGACACATATTTGCCAAGTCTTGTCTTTCTTTGGGATATGAAGCACAGGAACTGCATAAGGACTCATGCTCTCACGAATGTATCCTTTCGACATCAACTCCTCCACTTGCCGTTGGAGTTCCTTAGACTCTTCGGGATTGCTCCTATATGCTGGCCTATTTGGTATAGATGCTCTTGGAACAAAGTTGATTTGATGTTTAACTCCCCTAATTGGCAGCAAGCCACTAGGAATCTCTTCTGGAAAGACACTTTCAAATTCCTGTAAAAGAACTTTAACAACACTAGGAACACAGGAATCCAAATTATCAGAGTTAAAGTATGCCTCCTTATACACAAGTAAAATCATAGGCAATTCAGAAAGATAATCATGTTTAAGATAACTAGATTTTGCAAAGAAATTTAGGTTTTTCCCTACTGACACGACCAAAAGATTGATGTCTTTTCCCAAGTGCAGGAGTGTCGAAGTAATAAATAACCCGGCAAGACCGGGGTCGAACTACAGAGAGGTTAATTGTATAAATTATAGTTAACAGCAACACAATAACAACAACAACAATAGTAATAATAATAATAAAGAAGAAGAAGTTGATGGGAACTTTGAGATGGAAGATTAACGTAAGGATTA
>Ga0325401_1001140_pt1 | contig 21837 bp, 21 predicted proteins | sample PopdelMetagenome_FD_205666 | JGI IMG/M metagenome (GOLD analysis project Ga0325401, IMG submission 205666) | Populus deltoides microbial communities from Bellville, Georgia, United States - Xylem-PdKOR-R2 | ecosystem: Host-associated > Plants > Phyllosphere > Stem > Wood/Secondary xylem | place... | reverse complement strand
AAAAGGCAATGTAAGGTGACGTTCTGTGTAAACAAATTTCTTAGTACATGCACTTAGTTTAGAGGTGGATATAGGTTATTTACATATGATATAAGTTTAATGAAATTCAATATCCATATTTATAAAAGTTGGTAGAAAATATTTGAATGTTAAGCGCAAAAAAAAAAGAGAGAGAATTATAATAAACATTGTAGAGTTAATTTGTTTTATTCACGATAATATTTTCCCTTTAATATTTAAAAAATTACAATTTACAAACCGAGTCAAAGCCTATTTTAAATTTTAATATATATATATATATATAGCTAAAATTTACCTTCTCTTTTTTTAAAAAATCCTTAATTCTATTCTCTCTTTTCAACCAAAATTCCTATTCAAAATACAAAGACAAACCCCTATGCCAAATTAATCAAGATACAACATCTTCCACCTGCCAACATAAGTTGGATTTGGCTTAGTTTTCAAATCAAAACCCATCAACAAATAAAACAAATCATAGAAAATTAATAATTTATATGAAATTATAAGAAGATAATAAGATAAAAATAAATAATACTTAAAATAATTGGACTGAAGTTAATATAAAAATTAAATTAAATTAAATTCTTAATAATAATGTTGATATAAGGTGTGATTTTTTATTGATTTGCTAAGAATTTTCTTAATGTAGATCAACATGGTGGTTTGGAAGAGGGGGTTAGTTGAGGTGATGGGAGAAAAAGGCAGTCGTGACTTTATGTTTTTTCTTTTTGTTTTTTTTATTATGGCATTTTAGATATTAAATCAATTATAATCACAAAAATATTTTATAATTTTTTTTGTTGAATGAATTATGTGTTTTTTATGCTATCAGTTAATAGTAGTATTTAAAATGTAATTTTTTAAATATAAAAGTAAAAGTACAATCATAGAATATTTATCATAATTTTTCAAGGAAAAAAAAAAAGAAAACAAATCCATACCGACAATCGCCCCAAAAACCCACCCGTTTAGCTGCCCCGTCAAAAAACAAGTGTGAGCCGTGGCCCGTGGGCACTGGGGCTGCAGTCTGCAACAGGGATGATACAAAATGCAATTATTGAAGGAAAAAGAGGGCATAGAAAAGAAAAGCCCTAAAACATAATGCAACACAACAGCAACAGCAGCAGCAGCAAGAAGTACTGTTTGAAATTAACCAACGGACACACGACGCCAAGCAGGTGGCTCCTCCTCTTTCTCTCTGGTTTTGGGACACATCGAACTCTCTTTGTCGGAGACCAGAATTAAGAGAGGGTGCCGTGTCTCTGTTTCCTTTTTTTCCCCCCAGCTTTTAATAATAACCCACTAAAAAATAAACTAAAACTAAAACTCTCTAAAAATTCTGTCTTTGGACTCTTACTTACTTAGAGACCAGCCTTAACCTGCACCCCGCTCACTCATTATCATACGCCACTCCTAATAAAAGTCTCTTGCATGACTTTGCTGTAGTGGGTTCTTTTTTTCTTGAATGTGAGTATCAAAATACCTTATTTTTACTCTTTTTATCTTGTCTTCACGACTTTCTTGTTTCTTTCTGTGTATCAAGCTGGGTAAAGATCCCCAGTTAATGTTTTTTTTTTTTTAACTTCTATCTGGGTTTTACTGGGACTTAATGATTCATTTCTGATGTTCCTTTTTTTGTGGTTTATTAGGGTTTTATTGATGATCAGCTGGGGTTCAAGATTGTAGTTTTGCTTAATCAAGTTATTTCTTGAATCAGTTTTGACATAGTTAGGGTTTCCAATTGTGTGTTTCAATGCAATTATATTGATGGAAGAACGGCTCTTTCTCTCTTTAAAATTGAAAAATTGGGTTTTGTTATACTTGTTAGTCTTAGGCAACGTGAAGTGGTTGTTTCAGTGATGTGAAGTAGAGAGCTGTTCAGTTCATATCTGAAAAAGCTTGAAACTTTATGCATTTTATCAATATTAGTGTTTTTGTTACGTTCCTGTTGTATTTCTTGTAAAGTTCAAAATTCTATGTCGAGCATTAATTAAGCCTTGCATTTGTAGTATTTGATTGTGCGGTAGTTGTGAATGAAAAGTTGATTTGCATTTGTTGATACTGTTATAGGAAAGAGAGATTCTCGATATATCTGGATGGCGTGGACAGAGAATGATGCTGGTAGTGTGAGAGAGAAGGAACTGATTGAAGATAATGGTTTCTTGAAAGGATCAGCGCCTTCAACTGGCACTAGTGGCTCTCCTGTTGTTTCATCTCCAGTGCAGAAGGGGTTTGAAGGGAAGGATGCACTCTCTTATGCCAATATTCTTCGGTCCAGAAATAAATTTGCAGATGCTCTTGCTCTTTACGAGAGTGTCCTGGAGAAAGATAGTGGAATTGTTGAGGCTTATATTGGAAAAGGAATATGCTTGCAGATGCAGAACATGGGAAGGCTTGCTTTTGATAGTTTTGCTGAAGCTATCAAGCTGGACCCACAGAATGCATGTGCCCTGACACATTGCGGTATATTGTACAAAGATGAGGGTCGTCTGTTAGAGGCTGCTGAGGTATGCTCATGCCAATTAATTCATCTTCTTCATGAGAAAAAAATATCAGTAAATAAGATGTCCATGGTAATCAGAAGTTAGTACACCCAGTAAGCTTGTACTATAATTTTTTTTACAGGTTGGATATAACTCTGTACTGTGCAAATTGTAAAGTATTCGAATTGCAGTTTACAAGTACTATTTCTCCTTTGTTTAGGTGTTTTACTCTTGAATTATTTTGTAACTCATCACCTTCTGCATATTAGATGCAATGAAAATGTGGATTGTTGATAGCTGATACTAATCACTAGTTTCTACATTCTTTGCATGATAAATTGGAACTGGGAGAGTTTATAGTCTGTGCTCATAGCCCAGCTGTCCATGCATGTTTATGGACTCAGACGGATGCCTCATCCTGCATGTGTTGAATGTAAAGCTAAAAGTAAATACTGTTCAATGGAAGAAAATAGATAATTTATTGTTTTTCTCTATTCTGTTGTGCGACACTAACTTTTAGTTCTCCTTTTGAGCTTCTGTATTTTCTTGTTACAAAATGTTATGGGTAGCTATGAAATTATGGTCTATCAAAGCCAGCCTGAGAGCTGCAATGCATAAGGATGTATTGACCATGTTTTGCCATAATATTGTTGTGAATACCATTCTACAAGTATTGAAACTATGTCTTTGCAAATCATGTGTGTTTATATATGAGTTGATCACACTCGGGTTTGTTTGGCGTAGCAACTATTTATGTTAAAAGTTGACTTGGAAGAGTTTATTGATTTTTTTTGGTGTAGTCGTACCACAAGGCTCTGAAAGCTGATCTTTCATACAAGCCAGCTTCGGAGTGCCTAGCCATTGTTTTAACAGATCTTGGAACCAGCTTAAAGCTCTCTGGTAATACACAAGAGGGAATTCAAAAGTATCATGAAGCTCTTAAAGTAGATCCACACTATGCGGTAACTTAATGTCTTTTGTCATTCCCACTCCCAAAATTTTTTGCTTCAATGTTTGTTTTCCACTCTTCATGTATAAACAGTGAGACTTCTTATGTGCAGCCTGCATATTATAACCTTGGTGTTGTATACTCTGAAATGATGCAATATGACACTGCCCTTAGTTGCTATGAGAAGGCTGCAATGGAGAGGCCCATGTATGCTGAAGCATATTGCAACATGGGTGTCATCTATAAAAACAGAGGTGACTTAGAATCAGCCATTGCCTGTTATGAGAGGTATCTCTACTGCTTATCAAACCATGCTATTGGGTCCTACATGTAAGGTGTATATGCCTTCGGTTTGCTCTGCCTCTGCTGATGTTTGGTTTGTTGCTTAATTATATTGTTGTTACAGGTGTCTAGCCGTGTCACCAAACTTTGAGATTGCAAAGAATAATATGGCAATAGCATTGACAGATTTCGGAACAAAAGTGGGTTTTTCATCCTTCATGTTTAGTCTTTTGATAGCTGTGAACTCCCATTTGCAAAGTCTTTCTTTAGATTCAGTTTGTTTTATTTACCGTCAGTTGTGTCAATGAGAAGCTCAAGTAGCCTGTCTTTTCATGAAAATTTACAGTAGAATGTCCTTTTTCTTATGCGTGTTTGATTTTGGATTTAGTCATTTGTGTATTCAGGTTAAACTGGAGGGAGATATCAGCCAAGGTGTGGCATATTACAAAAAGGCTTTGTATTATAACTGGCACTATGCTGATGCTATGTATAATCTCGGTGTTGCTTATGGTGAAATGCTGAAGTTTGAGATGGTGAGTGATCTTTGGGAATTTTACCATGTTCTTGTCTTGCATTTGAATGTCTGTTCCTCTCCCGCAATGAGATTCAGCAAATTTACAGCAGCTTGTAAACAAAGTTGAGTTTGGAATTTATTTTTCATTGATGCTAGGTTATATGTATAATTATACACGCACAAGTTTTTAGCTATTTTTATTTATTTTTTCATTACAGTAGTTTTATCATTCAGTGATTCAGTAAATCTATTCTATTTGAGCAGGCAATTGTGTTCTATGAACTTGCTTTCAACTTCAATCCTCATTGTGCTGAGGCATGCAACAACTTAGGTGTAATATACAAAGACCGAGACAACCTTGATAAAGCCGTGGAGTGTTATCAGGCAAATTCTGATACTTGTGCAGATTCTAAGTTCTCACTCCTGTGTGTCTGTGGCTGAAACCATATTTGCCATTGTTTTTATTTTGCAGTTAGCTTTATCAATCAAACCAAACTTCTCACAGTCATTGAACAACCTTGGTGTTGTGTACACAGTCCAGGTCTGAGATGGAGTCATGCTTGATGCACATTTTTTTATGTGATCATATGTCTGTCATGGTTGCTGACCAGATCCTTTCTGTTTTGTAGGGTAAAATGGATGCTGCTGCAAGCATGATTGAGAAAGCTATCATGGCAAATCCCACATATGCTGAAGCATATAATAACTTAGGTCTCTCTCTCTCTCTCTCTCTCTCTCTAACACACATCATTGTCCACATGCCCCCTTGTGAGAAAAAAAAAGGGTTACACTGTAAACTCTGATCAGTTTGTTTCTGGGATGTTTGTCAACTTCTGATGTAAGTATCTTACATTTTAATTGTACTATGACGGTTTGCCTATTTTAAATTTGATTCCTGTAATATATGGAAACAGAACTCCCCCCCCCCCCCTCAAAAAAAAAGGACTTAATACTGTTTTTTTTTTCTTTTAAATATCATTTTGTTATCCTCTGTGTAGGAGTTCTTTATAGAGATGCTGGCAATATATCTATGGCCATTAGTGCTTATGAGCAATGCCTGGAGATAGATCCTGATTCTCGCAATGCAGGCCAGGTGCTTTCATTCTTTTGGTTACCTCAAGTTAATGCTAAATGCTTGTGAGTGCCGTCAGATGTCATAAATGTCAACAATGTCACTGTCACTCCATATGTTTGCACTGGGACACAAACCCCCCCCCCCCCCCCCTTTTTTTTAACTGGCCCAATGACATGAATAGACAATCTAGTTTAGATTAACTATAAGGAATTGAACATTCTTTATGAGAGATGAATGGGTTTATGTGTTGAGTTATGATTGTTGTCAAAGATGAAAACACGCTTCATGTGGTGTTCACTTGGTTTTATTTTTACGTACACATGCTTTACATTGGTTGTGTGGAATTATGCCTAACAGTAGGAGTTTTGCTTCACCTTCTACATGTGAAATGTTAATTGGCTTAGTTAATGAAATGGTGTTTCTGCTTGGAAAAAAAAAAAGATATGAAATTAATGATATGGTTTTTCTCCACATATTCACTCATCATTGAAATTTTGTACTGTTTGAATGTCTTAGACACAGTCAGAGTTGATACCCAATCATCAAAATAGCTCATGTATTCATACACATTGTCTGTATGATGGGTGTTGTCAGATCCTCTTTATGTGTCATTGCTGTCTCTTAACTGTATTTATGAACTTTCAATGGCAGAATCGGTTGCTTGCAATGAACTACATAAATGAGGGACATGATGATAAGCTTTTTGAGGCTCATAGGTAGGTTTAGCTCCTATAGACTGGGAATTGTTTTTCATTCCAATCCTTTTTGAATCTTATGACGAGCTCACTGCCTTAAACTCCTAATGAAGCCATTTAATGTTGTATGTTCTTTTGGAAAATATTCTGAATCCTGATATGAGGTTTGGAAGACTACAAGCAAAACACCATCATGATCTAAAATAATTTTTTTTTTTCGAATAAAGAATTACATGTGTTGAAACATTTGAGGAAGAGCTTTATCAGCAGTCAATTGAGAATGTTCTTTGTTACGTCAGTTTTATACCTTCTGTTCATTGTAGATTTTGGCATTGGATGATATATCCTCATCTGTAAGCTACTACAATTGTCTTTCCATCTACTTTTACATACAAGACTGGACTTTATTCTTTTTGGGCTTTAGAAATGATTTTCTTTTGGCATTTTCATCAAATTACATGGCTCATGGTATTATATTTTGCTTCTTGTTGCTTATATATAAATTAAATGCAATAATCTCATGTTATGTTGTAAGTTCTTGACATTTCATAATACTGCCAATTTTTATTTTTTTATTTTTATTTTTACCTTTTAGCACTTAAAAATCTTTAAATTGAGTTTGGTGAGCCTTATCTGAAGTCAATTGCCTCCATGCAGGGACTGGGGTAGGCGCTTTATGAGATTGTATCCACAGTACACTTCATGGGACAACCCAAAAGTTCCAGATAGACCTCTTGTGATTGGATATGTGTCTCCGGATTATTTTACTCATTCTGTATCTTATTTTATTGAGGCCCCTCTTGTCTATCATGACTATGCAAATTACAAGGTGGTTGTTTATTCAGCAGTTGTGAAGGTATGCATACATGGTTTGTTTCTGTTACTTGTTTATTGATTTGTTAGTCTACACAGTTGTGTAACTTGGATGCTGTTTGCCTCAATTAAAGCTCGTGGTTTATTTTTTTATAAAAAGAATCTGGTTTTAAACATAACTGATGGTGAGAGATAGCTAATCTGTAGACAGGAATCTGATTTGAAAGGCTAAAAGGAAATGGATCACCTGAGTTTCCAATGGTAGATTATTTGAGACGTCCAGAAAGTGTGTCAAACTCTCTCCCCCTTCTGCCATTATTTCTTCATTGGTTCTTTGCTTTGTTGCTCGCGAATGAAATGTGCAATTATTGGGGGGTTATTTTGGATGGCACATTTAGGAACAAGCTTATGCTGAACATGGTGCTGTGCTACTTCTGGTTTTAACTTTGATTCTAGGGCTTTCAGTTTCTTGGTTATCACTTGTCACTTATGTTGCTGTTATTGCTGCCATTTTATGCACTTCCTTTATACCACCATTGCTCAGCATTATTGCCAACCATTAGGTACTATCTTCATGTGCAATTATTTGCCACTCTGATGGTCAAGTCCACAATCGGTAACATCCACACAACAACTCTGTGCACTGGATGCTAATCATCACCATGATTCCACGTAGTCTATATCACTCAATTGGAGCATTCTGTAGCATGCTTACAAATACCGCCAAGACATTCATGAGCTACTTTGTTGATAATCTGGATTTTCGTTTTCTTGTAATTTCAGCCTGATGCAAAAACGAATAGGTTTAGGGAGAAAGTCTTGAAAAGGGGTGGGATGTGGAGGGATATATACGGGATTGACGAGAAGAAGGTTGCAAACATGGTCAGAGAAGATAAAGTTGACATATTGGTAGAACTCACTGGACATACAGCTAACAATAAGTTGGGAATGATGGCATGCCGACCAGCTCCTGTTCAGGTATGCCTCAGATTGTTATTTGTTTTTTGGGAAAGAGTTTATTTATTTTTGTGTAGGAGTTCATTTCTTAATGCTATGTTTCTAATAATCCATTCATAGTATATCTGTGTTTAAGAAGTTGTATATGCTCAAACTTTTATGTAAATAATGAGTGGTATATATTTTCTGTATAGGTTTTGGATTTATTGATTTCAGCAATCATTTTGCATTCGAAAGCCAGTTGGTCTATTGATTGTATTTTTGCTTATATATACGGCCACTTCTATGGATAGCACATTGAATTGTGGAGTCCATATTGCCTCTACATGTATTAGCACTTGACATAGCTTGAAAAGGCCAGCCTTCTGTACACTTCATACCTCCCTGCTGCAAATATACTTCTATTTTGTTTAAAATTGTAAAAATACATACATGTGTAACTCATTTTCCTGAACCTCCAATGATGGGAATATTGTTTTTCCAGTGGTCTGATGGTCGATGATGTGAGTATGAGGAACTTGTTAGATATGCGCTTGTAGGTAGCATGTGCACAGTGTCTTGAAGAGAGATATTGGAGTAATCCTGGTCATACAAATTTGTTAAAGTCTAAGATACTTTTTGATTGGTTCATCGTTAGCATGTCATTGGGATCTGATTGAGGGTTGGATGATTCTAGAAACCATGAATAATTAGCAAGAAAATTATAATTATAAATGGATGTTAAAAGCACAAAACTGTTATACAAGTCCCAAAAGAAAAGGACAAAAACTCAAGAAGCATTTAAAAATATGCTTAAATGTAGACAATACTAGCACATGCCAAAAATAAAAAAAACCGCCAGTGCTGTGAATGTCTCAGATTCTGTTCCTTTTTGCCCAACTTAGATTTTTTTTCCATTTGAATTGTACTAGTAAACACAGCTCACTGTGGGACTTTGTCTTTTTGCCCAACTCAGATTCGATTTGTCTTTATTTTAGGTGACTTGGATTGGCTACCCAAATACAACTGGCTTGCCTACCATTGATTACAGAATTACTGATTCATTCGCTGACCCTACTGATACTAAACAAAAGTAGGCCCTCTTATTACTTTCTTAAAGTTATTTTTCTAAAATATAGCCCATTAGAATGATTTATTTTATGTTATCTGTGCATGGTATGCTTGTTCAATGACAGGCATGTTGAGGAGTTGATTCGACAACCAGAATGCTTCCTTTGTTATATACCTTCACCAGAGGCTGGGCCTGTTGCTCCAACTCCTGCTCTTTCGAATGGCTTCATCACATTTGGTAGCTTTAATAATTTGGCAAAGGTATTGGTTACTTCTGTGATTAGACAAGTAAACCACTATCTATACTGGAAAAATTATCTTATTGCTTCTATATTTTGTGTCGTTTTTCCCCCCTTTTGTTGTTTCTTCACATTTTTTCCCCACAGATAACACCTAAGGTATTGCAAGTTTGGGCTAGGATACTCTGTGCAGTTCCAAACTCCCGCCTTGTGGTGAAATGCAAGCCATTTTGCTGCGATAGTGTTCGACAAAGATTCCTTACAATGTTGGAGCAGCTGGGGTTGGAACCACTGCATGTTGATCTTCTGCCTCTAATTCTTCTTAACCATGATCACATGCAAGCTTATTCTCTAATGGACATTAGGTATGATTGTCGGTTTTAATATACTTGCAACCACCTTTTGTTTGATCTTGAAGATGTTCAGAGAAGCAAAATATGCTCTTTGCTCTTTATATGTTAGGTTGATACATCTACTTCTATCACCTGTCTTCTGGGATTTATTTGCATTATTTAGATATACATACTTTTCTAGTACATTTCTGGTTTGGCATGTGAATCTTCTATAGGGTTCTGTCTTATTTTATTTATATGATGTAGCTTGGATACTTTTCCATATGCTGGTACAACAACAACATGTGAATCTTTGTACATGGGAGTTCCATGTGTTACAATGGCTGGTGCTGTACATGCTCACAATGTTGGTGCGAGTCTTCTCAGCAATGTCGGTAAGGACCTTTCATTTTAACTTTTTATTTCAAGCCTATCTTAAATTACTATGGGTTTGTATGCCTCATTGCATTTGATGCCCTTGATTTTTCTGTTTACAAATTGCTTGTCTTGTGATCGAAAGTACAAAAGTAGGTTTTGAATAAAAACTCTGCTGTGACAGTGGATAACCTTTTTAAAACCATGATTTTGTAAACTCAATACACTTGAAACCATGGTTTTGAAAGAGCTATGATTTGATGCTTTTTCAAAACCATGGTTATGAAAACTCAAATCCTTTAACAGAGCCAATATCTAAAGGGGAAAAAAGGAGGTCATCAACATGTGTGCCTGTTAAATCGAAAATGAAACATAACTTTTGGATTTATACCAAATCTTCTGGGATAAACTCTGTTGGAATGAGAATCCAATGTCACTTTGCACTGTGGTGATTCTAATGGTGTCACAGTATGCATTTCCCACTGCATCTGTGTTGTTTTTTAAGTTTTCACTGTTCACCAACAAATTTCATCTATGCTGTTTTCTGATATTGAAATTGTCATGATTAAGATTGAAGCCACCGGGTTGGAAATTTTATTAGCTTCTAAAATCTGAAGCATAATTTCTTTGAAATGAAACATTTTTGTGCATGCTTATGAAAATTTTCTTTTAGCCTTTTTTTAGCTTTGATTGAGGGTGTTCAGCTTGTTTTTAATTACTGTGGACGTTGTGACTGATTGTAATGCAGGGTTAGGACATCTGGTTGCAAAAAATGAAGAGGAATATGTTCAATCGGCACTGCAGCTAGCTTCAGACATTGCAGCTCTCTCGAACTTGAGGATGAGTCTCCGGGACCTTATGTCTAAATCTCCTGTTTGTGATGGACCAAATTTTACTCTTGGTTTAGAGACAACATACCGGAACATGTGGCACAGATACTGTAAGGGTGATGTGCCATCTTTAAAGCGGATAGAATTGCTACAACAGCAGGAGGTTCCCAAGGAGGTACCTATCAAGAACACTGATTCAACAAGGATTACATCCTCAAGAGATGGCCCTCCAGAATCCATCAAAGCAAATGGATTTAGCGCAGTCTCACTGCCCAAGGTCGATCATACTATAAACTTAGGCTAGCTGGGCTGAAAATAAATTATCTGGTGAAACAGGTGTCGAGACTGCCTGGAGTGCAGTGCTGCTTGATGGATAAAAACATCAGCATGTATAGTATCTGTAACTGTATCTGCTGGGATTTGAAGCTGGTATTGACCGAGTTGGCAATCCCCCGTTACTTTGCAGAGGGTCAATTTTTTTTTTGGTGAAGAAGTGGCAATTGTTTGGCAGTTTTACATTTCTTTGGACCAGAAAGAAATATAGTCAATTGGGAAAAGATGATTATTAGGTATCTGTATCACATTTTTTTAAAGCTTGAATCATAGAAATTAGTGGTGGCTTGGCTCTTTAACCTTTAGACTTGAAAGCACTCCCAAAGCTCTAACCCTTGGGCTGGGCAGATCACCATACAGGGAGTTGTGGTTTCGTTCCAGCTGCTGTGTATGGATGTCAGTCTCTGATCTCTTAACTGTGAACATGGTGAAATACAGCAAAATATTAATACTGTGATTTACTGATCCAGATGTTGCTGCCTGTTACAGCCAGATAGTTGTCATGAGTGGATAGTTCTTGACAGCTAGTTGTCTGAGAATTTGTGAGTTCTTTTCTTATTTTTGTTTCAGTTGAATCTATTGCATCATTTGCTGTTCCATTGGTTATCTATTATTATGGATGCCTTGGATCAAAATTTGTTTGCCAAGAAACAATTTGTTCGGTTCCACTGGATAATTCCCGTCTCACCCTTTTGGAGGAGGAACAGGGAGACTGGAGACTGGGTTTTTTCCTGCAGCTAAATAACATATATCTAGGCTGTAAGAAACTTTTTGGTGTTATTAAATCCTGTATAATAGGTTAAATTTTGAAACTCTTTTGAGTTTTAAATTAAAAATTAAATTGGGAAAAAACAAAGGAAACTTAAGTTAATCTTTGATTAATTTGCTAAATCTATAATTTCAGTCATGAATTTTAATTTAATCAAGAAAAAAAAATTAATATTTGATTAAATCAAGAAACAAATTAAGAAAATATAATTAAATGATGAAATTGAATCAAATATATTTGGGTTTTTTTTTTAAAAAAAAATCCATGTACAGCCTTTTTTTCACTTGTTTTAGGGGGATGGATCGCCCCTTACATATATATATATATATATATATATATATATATATATATATATATAAAATAGCAGAAGAGGCATCGTTAGTTGAGTAATAGCCTAGACAATATTATGGTGCCTGAAAAAACATACTTTATGATTACTTTAAAAAATAACACACTTTGCTAAAGCTTATAAAATGGTACATCGTTGTAAGCTTAACATCATTAGTTTTGCAGAAAAATGGCAGCAGATAGTGTTAGAAGGGGCAAGTAAACAGAAGGAAAATAAAAGGTACTCCAGGACCTACATTTCATCACATTCTGATTGCCAGCTTTCTTCCATCATTGTTCTTCTTCTGCTAATGTAAGCAATCCAATCGCTACGTTTCATCATATTTTTTATCGATACAAAAAGTACTGAAAAGAACCAGTTGCTGCAGGCTTCTGATACTGGAAACAGATCATCTGCCTTGATAATTGCCATGCAGTACTAATCTTTGACAGATGCCCGCAATATCTTCACATCATGGATAGGCCTGTGTTAGGAAAGAGTGTCATACATGGAGTGATTCAAACATCAAGTGGAGTGTAACAATTACACCAATGAAAATGGAATTACTAGGAAAATATTCAAAAATAATAACAACAAAGAAAGTTTTTACCTATCATTATTGTCAGTTTGGACACTACCGAGTCTCTTGATTATTTCCATTCCCCTGCATACTCTTCCAAAAATGGTGTGTTTTCCTGGATGATATAAAGCAGACGAAGCATTATAACAACAGTGGGATATATGGGCCTGGACAAATCGGAAATAAACAATGGAAAAGTAAACAATTCAATAACTTCAATGTCCAAAATACTTCAATTGAAATCTGATTTCAGCCAAACCACAGGACTCATTGTTGCTAACTTGAACTTTGGATCAATCAGACTTCTTGGTGACAATAATTGGAGCTTCAAAACACTTTTAAAACAAGAATGATGCCATTGTTTAGTTTCTGGGATCTTTGCTTTCCTACACAAGCTTAGAAACTCTACTGCATCGTAGATGCGGTGACAAGATTAAAATCAATGAAGGATATAAAAGTGATCCAAAATTGGTATATGAACATGTTTCGAATTCCAAATAAGATTAGCATTCTCCGATTAGCATCCTTGGAATTTGACCATGACATTAAAGGGGTGACGGGTGTTGATTAACTACAATCCAAGTCCATAACTGCTGGATCTGGGATCCAAGTTTCACTATTCTCAAAACTATTCATTTATCATATTATTGTGTAGGTCACAAGCCAATCTAACAAAGTCCACATGTGCTAACAATTTTCTAAAAAAAAAACAATATTTAAACCATTCGAACAAACAGAGGAATAAAATTACCATCTAGAGATGGAGTCGGCGACAAAGTGATGAAAAATTGGCTTCCATTAGTATTTGGACCAGCATTTGCCATAGATAAGATCCCAGCTCCAGTATGCTTTAACTCGGGGTTTATCTCATCCTCAAACTTATCACTATAATTCACAACATCATAATCCATTCTTTTTAAGCAATTGTAAAAAGAAAAAGAAAAAAAGACGAAGCAAGCAAGCACATTAGAACCAAACAAAGCCCTAGACAATCAAACTAACCCATAAATGGATTTTCCACCTCTTCCAGTTCCTGTTGGATCCCCACCTTGCACTATAAAATCCTACTCCAAAAACCCACCAAGAATTAAAAAAAAAAAACACAAAAAAGACACAAAGGCCTCTTAATTCCGATAAAACAAAACATGAGTCAGTTTTTATATTTATAGTACCTTAATAATGCGGTGAAATTTAACGTTGTCATAATAACCTCGACGAGATAATTCAAGAAAGTTCCTGCAAGTTCTTGGTGCGTGCTTGTAGTATAACTGTCCATCACCAAAAAGAATAAAATTAAAAAGTGGTACGAAATAATAAGAAAATAAAATGGGTAGAGAGAGAGAGAGAGAGAGAGAGAGAAGCACCTCAACAGTGAAAGGACCCATTGATGTCTCCAGAGTAACCTCTGGAGCTCCACCTTCTGCATCCGCCGTCATCTTTCCGCACAAAATTCTCAGAGAGATTGAGATAATGGAGTTTTTCAGTTCTCACTCGGTTATCCAGCTTTTAAACTGGGCATCACTGTTCGGATTCGGGCTATAAATTAATTAATGGGCTAAGCCATAAGGGGACCAGCTCTCAGATTTGTTAAGAGAAGGCATGAATTGTCGGCCCAAGAAAGGCTGGTCTCGCCATTTATTTTTTCTTTTTTCACGAGGATAATTGTTTTCTATAGCTTTACTAAGATTTGCCTGGTATATTTATTATAAATTTATTTAAATGGTTTCTTAAAAACTTATTCCCTATAAAAAATAAAAAATAATTTGATTTATCAATCAATCAATCAAAAAAATAATAATAATTTGATTTAAATAAAAAATTGTTATAAAAAATATTCATTTTTTTTTTTTTGCAAAAGTTAACACCTTTTAACTTTATTATTGATTCTAACTTATTTTTGAGGCATTCTTTATCAACATGCTCTTAATTTAACTTATTTTTATCGTAAATTTTTCATCAAATATACATTTTGATTTGTAATTTGAAAATAAAAATTATTTTTTTTGCCAATCATTTAAAACTAAAAATTAATTTTAAGAAAACATCTATAATAAAAATGAGACATTCTTTTAAAAAATATATTTATTTAACGTAGAATATAATTTTTAAACAATAATATAAAAAATATAAGCTCTCCAGACACAACAACAAAGCTAAATCTCCGAATAATAATAGTGGGTATTTACATATTATGTTTCTTTACATCTATATAATATTCATTATCTAACAAGTAAATAAATTAAATAATTATATTTTATTTTAATATCTGAATATTTATTATTAAAGTTTAGTCTGAGTAATGCTATTTAAAAAAAAATATTTATTTGAGTTGGTTCAAGTCCTTATATACGGGGACTCGGATGAAATTGTCAACCCTGCTCCAAAAACATATTCCCGGTTTGAAAACACTCCCACTTCTAAAAATTACAAATGGAAGCAACATAACAAAGGATCTATATCAACGTTTCTCTGACCTTGAGGGACTAAAATAAACTTTCCAACAAATTGTGATTGTTGCCGTTTTCGATATGGGCAGCGGAAGAAGCTCGAAGGTGGTGGTCTGATTTGTCGATGAGGAGAGGAATAGTCAGGCTACCATAAAACCCGCCAAGCTTAAGTGGTTTATTCAGGTAAGCCTGCAATGTTTGAAACTGGGTTCCACGGCGTCATAAAACGCGCAGTTGTAATTGGAAATGGATTCGCAGGCGCCGAGAACCAATGCATCGGCCTTCTTCGCGCTCTTGGACTTTCCTCTCGCTATTCTCTATACGTAAAACTCCAATCCCCTCACTCCTTTGATCCCTTCTCGTACGACTCCTCATGGTAAATAATTAACACCTATAATTTGTGCAGCGAGTTATGAGGCCAAGAGGGACAGTTAATGAGTGGTTGCATTGGCTGCCGGTTTCTGTGCACAAGAAAGTGGACAATGTTATAAGAAGAATCTATGATGATTCGAGGTGTTTTCTAGGGAAAAAGGTGATGCCTGTTTTGGTTCAAAATGGTGGGAAGAATGCAGGGTTGTTAGATGTATTGGAAGCTGATGCAAATCAGATTGCCAAAATGGCTCGTGATACATTTGATAGGTATGTATGTGTATAATTTTCTTGGAATCCTTCATTTATTTTAGATTGTTAAGTAGAGTAATGCACTTGAAATCAGTATATTTGATCTTTTTAAGGAAACCCGTGAAGGGAATGGATTTTGTTTGCTCATAATATGAATTTATGTAATTAATTTGTAAGCAATGTTGGTGTTTTTAGTGATAATAGGTTCTAGAAATGGTAGTTCATCATTTAATGATTGCTCATTGTTTTCTTTTAATTCAGGGATGGTCCATTATTGGTGGTTGCGTCTGGAAGGGACACCATTTCTGTTGCAAGCTCTATAAGACAGTTAGCTCCAGAGAATGTTTTTGTGGTTCAGGTTGTAGCTTAATTTATCCATCACGGGTCTTATTATTTGTATTATATTTTGCATGCGATGATATTTGTCTTGAAATAGAGTCATACAGTTTGGTGTTAGAGGAATTGATTTCATGGATCCCTTTTCCTTTTGTTTCTTCTATTTGTTAAATTAGACAAAGGGTTCTCTTTTCTATTTATTTGCTGTGATGTTTCATTTAAATTTTCACTGAAATGCAACAGATACAACATCCAAGGTTGAATCTGAATAGGTTCGATTTGGTGATTACCCCTTGTCATGATTATTATCCGTTGACTCCTGAAGCTCAGGAGCAAATCCCCTGGTTTCTTCGCAGTTGGATAACTCCACGTGAACCACCAGACAGCAATGTGGTACTTGTTCTGGTTACTGAAATGCTTGTTTAGATGGGTTCAGCAAATGAAAATAAAATTGGATAGCTTTGGACTGTTAAGTTACTTTTGTAGTTAGTTGTTAAAATGCTATACGAAACTTATGGATTTGGAATTTTGGATCTCTCAGGTTCTCACTGTTGGAGCTCTTCATCAGGCTGATTCCGCTGCACTGAGGATTGCTGCTTCACTCTGGCATGATGAATTGGCACTGCTTCGGAAGCCCATGCTTGTTGTCAACATTGGAGGGCCTACTAGTAAAATGCTGTGCATATGTGTTTATTATTTGCATGCTCTCATTTTTGGAACATTCTTTTTGGAATTCCTCATTTTTTGTCAATCTCTTCAGATAAAGTTTGTTTAGTGTATGTTAATATATCCAGGAATGACATGACATGACATCGATCAAGAGATTGGTTGACTTCTTTATATGTGGAAGACTAATTTTCACCTTAGAAAAGTTATCTGTAGGTGCATTATTTTGAGAATATTCTTGATTTGGCATTCCTGACCACCTCTTGTTAGATTTTGTGTTGTTGTGGCATTCCTGACCACCTCTTGTTAGATGTTGTTGTTGTTGTTGTTGTTCTTGTGGAACCAATAAAGACATAAAAAGGGAGGAAGATACCATTCAACTGCAACAGTAATCAGAAAAATGACGTTGTGGTCAAAACTGCAGTTTTCTTGTTGCTGTTCTGACCCAAAACGTCTTTTGTACATGATAGAAGAACGATTTCCGCTATGAGATTATTTCTTTTTTCCACTTTCTATGCAAATCCTGATGTCTTACTACTTTCTGTAAACAACTACTTTAGGTGTTTCTTCAGTATATCAAGAACGTTGAAATAATTGGAATAAGTACAGCTAGGGATGATGATTCTTTGTTCAGCTCTACTCTGGTTAACTATTACACATGCAAACCTGGATGTGAGCAACCCAATTCATATCATTACATCTGATGTAACTCACAGTAGTTAGAATTTGAGTGGAGCTTGTTTGGATAGATGGGTGATATACTGCATAGAAAGAGGGGTTTGGTTGTGTAGAAAGAGAGTTTTGCGAGCACATGAATATTTGTTTGGGAATGCTAGTCTGCTGCAGAATTTTGTGTTGGTGCATTGTTGCTCAATTTTTTTCTCATACCTTAAGTCATGGAATTTGTTAGGAGTGTATATTCTGTTGCCACTAAATTACTGTGACATCATGTGGCCCTTAAAACTAAATTTTTGATATCATGTCAGCTTTGATATCTAGAATTTCATCTGCTGATATATAATACCTGAAAGAGTCACTTATTTGTTTGACTGAACTATATTTTCTTCACCATGTATTGGTTGATTCAAGTTTTTACCTGATTATATAAAAGTTCTTTATCTCAGTTTCTTGTTTTACTAACAGGAAACTGTCAGTATGGTGAAGATCTTGCAAAGCAATTGACAGAAATGCTGCGAAATGTTCTTTGGAGTTGTGGGAGCGTTAGAATATCTTTTTCTAGAAGAACCCCTGAGAAGGTTTAAATTCTTTAAGCAATTTCTTGTGCTGATTCTTTTGATTAGTGCTAACTGAGTTGCTATGTCTTGGCAGGTGTCCAAGATTCTATTGAAAGAATTTAGTGCAAACCCTAAGGTTTACATTTGGGATGGTAGAGGTAAGGCGTGGCTGTAAACTGAGTGGATATCTTCAGTCTTCTCCCACTTGGTGCAGTTTTTATAGCAGGCAAGAATTACTCATCCAATGATAACTGCTTAGGTCCAAATCCTCATATGGGGCATCTAGCTTGGGCCGATGCTTTTGTTATCACGGCTGATTCAGTAAGCATGTTGAGCGAGGCTTGCAGCACTGGGTAATGCATGTGGATGAATCTCTAGGCATTGCTTATAGTGCTGTTTTATAATGAAGTTCATGTGCTCGTATAAATTTGGTTTGTGCTGCAGGAAACCCGTCTATGTTGTAGGAGCTGAACGGTGTACATGGAAGTTTGCTGAATTCCAGAAGAGTTTACATGAAAGGGGAGTGGTTAGACCATTCACTGCCAAAGAAGATGTATGTAGCCAGCTGTCTCATAATGACCATGTTCTCTGCTGCTGTTTTACTTGGTGAAAAAAGCAAACATATCACTCAAAGAAAATTGTGTTTTTTCTTTGAATTTTGCGAACTTGTTATCCATGCTTCCTTACATTTTCTGTTCACAAAACTAAATTGCATATACACACCATTAGTAATGAATGCAAAATCATGTATCATTTTTGTTAGTGGAGTGAGCCATCAGGGCTGCTGCACAAACAATTGTAAATCACACCACATCAGTGTTGAACAAAGTTGACATTAATTTTACTGATTTATCGTTTTACAGATATCCGAGACCTGGAGCTACCCTCCACTGAATGACTCTGCAGAGGCTGCAAGTCGGGTGATTGAGGCAGTTTCCAAGCGTGGATGGATCACACATGCTTGATGGGTTTTCTAGTCTCAGGCATGAGCATAATGAAGTTCACACAGTGCATAAAATTGCCTGCATAGTCCACACTTGCTCAATGTTTGAACTGCTTGTTTAGATACAACAGGCTGCATTCACAGAGAATTGCCAAATTGCACTCATTGTAAAAGTAAAACTAATTCTTTCGGTTGATTGTACTCTACCTTCTTTGTCTGATAGGTTTTAGTTTTCAGAAGAGCCTTACAAGTCGCTATGTGATCGCAGTACAGAAGTGCTGCATGGAATACAAAAACAGTCACAAATCAATTGTACCACATTGTAATTAAAGAAGAAGACAGAAGAGTATAAAGTTTTTCACTGCTATAAAATCAATCGTACCACTCTGGATGGTTGATAGCGAACCTGATTTTACTATCCCATTATAGTTCATTGCTAAACTTAAAACAATATCTATCACTTAATAGAGCAGAAGGTGAATTTAGTATCGCGTTTATGCAGTGAAATTATGGAGCACAACAGAGATTTTATTATATCAGTTTAACAAGGAGAGGGGAAAACTCTAAGCAATTAGACAATTTTTCATTATTCTGTATGCGCAAAGTTTCAGATTCACTTCACCAAACCATGCACGGGTATTGGCCTGCATGGCTCACGGCATTATTGGCAAAACGATGACCTAATTTACAGCAAAAATGGCTCATAATTTGACCTACCACCACAACGTTAATCTTACCCTACTTTTTGCAAAATCTGGTATAGCAAAAAGAGTAATGATCTGAAGCGGGTGGCAAAGATCTGTACCTTCAAATGAAAAGGTTGCTGCATGTGTGGTTTGGTTGGGTGATTTAAAGAAATTACATATATATTAGTCATGGCAGATTAAGTATTTAATTAAAATTTATGCTAATGGTATTTTATAGATCCCCACTTCTCATCTTTTCAATGTAAATAAACCAGGGCATAGCTCAGGATATCACAACAAGTGTCAAATTAAAAAAAAGACTCAAGTATCACTATGGCTACCGCTGATTATCAAGATCTTTGACAAACTCAAATAACTTGGAGATCCCATCATTTTTAATCAAGAAGTGTTAATTGATCAGCTGTCAGTGTTATTTGTTCGTTTGACTTTCATTTTTCGAAGAAGAACTACCTAATCTTGATGTCCATGCTCATGCATCACCTTTCTACTTGCTTTCTTATAGAGCCTGATCAAGTGGAATATAGTTAGCAACAACTCCTCTTAGTTTTAGGTATAGACCTTTTCTGGTTAACTCTTGTGTAGTTCTCTATATAAGGTTCTTTCATCCAGCCATTTCCATCACAACAGCTTCGAGTCTCTCACCCACTAATTTCTCATATCACAACCTTGACCAGTCCTCCACTCTCTAAAGAGATTAAAAAAAAATGATGAGGGGGTCAACAGAAATTGATATGCCAGAGTCAAGCTCTGTCTCTAAAGGAGAAGCACCTCTCATAGCTGCTCCTATGAAGGAAAAGGGAGGATACAAGAAGGGAATCGCCATATTCGACTTCATTCTAAGGCTGGCTGCTATAGCGACTGCTCTAGCAGCTGCCGCTTCCATGGGGACTAGTGATGAAACTCTTCCATTCTTCACTCAATTCTTCCAGTTCCAAGCTAGCTATGATGATCTTCCCACTTTTCAGTATGTGCTTTCACCTCATACTTTAAATAGTAGCTAGGGGATAGTATAATTTTAGTGTAATTCGCTTAGAATTCTTACACATAACACCGTCTCCTTTTGGCATAATGCTAGTTACAAAACGTAGCATGAAATCAACATGGTAACACATTTAGAAGGTATGGAGATCTCTAAAGGAATTCTAAGGCATCTATGGTTGCAGGTTTTTCGTCATTGCAATGGCAATAGTTGCTGGCTACCTTGTCCTTTCACTTCCATTCTCCATTGTAGCCATTGTCCGCCCGCATGCTGCTGGACCAAGGCTCCTGCTGATTATTTTGGACACTGTAAGCTCTCTTAATGCTGTGAAATCAACATCTCACAGTGAAATCTCAAATCCTCAACTCATTTTAACAAAAACAAAATCTCTACCCTTTTCTCGCAGGTGGCACTGACTCTAAACACTGCTGCTGGTGCTGCAGCCGCTGCCATAGTCTACTTGGCCCACAATGGCAACTCGAGCACAAATTGGCTTGCTATCTGCCAACAGTTTGGTGATTTCTGCCAGAAAAATAGTGGAGCTGTGGTGGCATCGTTCATCACCGTTGTCATCTTCGTGTTTTTGCTTGTGCTGTCAGCTTTCGCTCTGCGAAGGCATTAAGAGAAGAAAGAGCAGAGCTTGTTTGGTGTTCATGTTGTTAATTTATTATCATTGTCAACGTTGTTATTGTGTAATCATGAGATTAATCATTTGGGTAGTGTCACTTGGTTGAATCTTGGCTTAAATCAGACTGTACGGCTCCTACCTCTACCAGATTGGTGTTATCTTCATGGCTACAGCTCAAACATCATTGCTTCTTATAAAAATTATACAAATTACATAACACTTGAAGAGTTGAAGGCACAAGATCAAAGAAAGCAAATAAATAAAATGACTTCAATATCTAACCAAGAACTTGGATCATCGCCGACCTGTCCATCTGCAGGCATAAACAGAATTGCTAAATATATATATAACCATGCTCAGCATAGCGAGATGAGTAACTCCTGTCCAGCTCTGAGCTCACCTCCAATTCCTTAACATATCTTAAATATGATTCTTTTAATTAATTCAGGTATTAAAATATAATTGTCTTATTAAAACAACTTAGTGAGATATTGAACATCCGTGACGTGACAGAGGTGAGAAAATCATAATCCAAGTAATATTTCACCCTCATAATTATAATCTTAGTTAAAACACCAACACAACGTTTGTCTCGAGTATCATGAAAGATTAAAATGGCCTTTTTAGATAAATTTATGAATCTCTTACAT
>Ga0325401_1001139_pt1 | contig 21844 bp, 15 predicted proteins | sample PopdelMetagenome_FD_205666 | JGI IMG/M metagenome (GOLD analysis project Ga0325401, IMG submission 205666) | Populus deltoides microbial communities from Bellville, Georgia, United States - Xylem-PdKOR-R2 | ecosystem: Host-associated > Plants > Phyllosphere > Stem > Wood/Secondary xylem | place... | reverse complement strand
ATTGTGTGTAAATACTATCTGAATTGTAATTAATTAACATGGGTGTTAAAATTATAATGCATAAGCTTAATTTAGTGTAGATTTTTTTCCTTCTTTAACATTTGCCAGTAAACTTAGTAGCTGAAATTTTTGAATCGTAAATAGTTAATATGATGGCAATCATGTTTAATGATCTTGCATTTTAGTTAGTGCAGGATTTATCTCTTTGTAATATCTGCTAATAATATCAATAGCAACGCTATTAACATATGTGCGCTACTGTTATTTTTTTCCTTTTTTTTTTATAGTGTTTTGGGAACCCTGGTGAAGAACAAAGCTGTTCCTGATCCTTTTTATGGGTTAGAAAACGAAGCGATTATTGATATAGCTGATTCTGGAAGGGAGTATTATACATTCTGGTTCTTCACAACTTTTCAGTGTAAGCTGGTATGCAATACTTCGCTGCCTGTTTGGGTTAATTATGAATTAAAACTGCAGTTTGGTTTGTATACTGGAATCTATCTTGATTTCAGATTTTCTCCCAAAGTATTTCATTCTATATTCTACATCTTGTAATTGATCAATATGGGTACTGGATTGCGGCATTGTATGAAACCTCAGAAGAGGCATAACCTGCTTATTTAAACATTGCTGAAAATTTGAGTTTCTTTCAAACATTTTAATGTATGATGACTTGTCATTATTATTATTTTTTCCTTATCTCATTATTGATTTTTAAAATCTTCCTTTGGATTGTCTCTAATTATTTGACATTTCACAGTCAGCAAACCAGCATCTGGATCTGAATTTTCGTGGAATCAATTACTCGGCAGAACTATATTTAAATGGAAACAAGAAGATCTTGCCAAAGGGGATGTTTCGAAGACATTCTCTTGATGTTACTGATATTCTACATCCTGATGGTCAGAACTTGCTTGCTGTTCTGGTTCACCCTCCAGATCATCCTGGTACAATTCCCCCAGAAGGGGGGCAGGGTGGTGATCATGAGGTGCACTACCATTTCTGAGTCCTCATTAATGAATTCTATCTTCTTCCTGTTCCTAACTGTTTTCTACTTCCACAGAAAGATATTTTGGTTTTCCTGGGGTGGTTAATAGCTGAAAGTAAATTGACAAGTTAATGAGAGCAGAAATTTCAAGCTAACATCCTTTTATTATTGTTATTATTTTCATTTCAGATTGGAAAAGATGTTGCCACACAATATGTTGAGGGTTGGGATTGGATGGCTCCTATAAGGTTATTTTTTGAATTGAAGAGTGTAATTCTTTTTAATTGCACATACAAATCCTTTTTCTTGATTGTGGGTTATTATATGGATAGAGAGTAGCTTATGCATCGGGAAAAGAGAAGGTGCTCTATTTTAAAACCTCACGATGAATAGCAAAATAAATTTACTGTTGCACTTGTGCTGCTTATGCTGTTTTTTCTTCAAAACTGTGGTTTGCCTCAAATTCTTTCTTCACATCCTATAGTTTTTTCCTGCAAACATCACAGACCTATATTATAGCAGTGAATGAGAAAACTAATGCTGCCTTTCTATTACTTCAGGGATAGGAACACTGGCATATGGGATGAGGTATCGATTTCTATCACTGGGGTGAGTCTAATATACCATGTTGCATTTCCTTTCATGACCTGCTCATTTATGTCCTTGTAACATTGGAAGATTCATATCGTTTGAGAAGCTTATCAGTATAAGGCATGAAGGCTTGGATTCTTATATATTCATACATTCCAATTTGGTGCAGCCAGTGAAAATAATAGATCCCCACTTGGTTTCAACCTTTTTTGATGGTTACAAGAGGGTATATCTGCATACTACAACAGAGTTGGAAAACAAAAGTTCCTCGGTTGTTGAATGTGATCTGAACATCCAGGTGACATCAGAACTTGAAGGAGGTGTTTGCATAGTAGAACATCTTCAGACTCAACATCTGTCTATCCCCTCTGGAAAACGTGTTCAACATACATTTCCTCAGGTGAATTACATTATTTGTTTTTGTTGTTCTGAGAAGACTGCCCTTTCATTGCATTTCTAAGTTATAGAAATACTTTGAAGGATAACAATGGTTTTCATGGCTAGTTGAGGATTATTGAAGGGAACTCATCTATTTGATCTTTTTTGAGTAGCTTGTGGCAAGAAAATTATTTTTGACTTGTTCTTGCCTAAACATGTTCAATTCAATCCTCATAGCCTGTTGATTATCCTAACCTAGTGCAAATATGTTTTTACTTGAATAATCCTCTTGATTTTCTTGTGAGGTTCCTTAATGCATTTCTTTGTGTTCATTGTTGCTGTCCTTTTAGCTATAGGATTACTTTTGTGCCCACTCTATTTTCCCCTTCTTTGTTCTTTTATTTTTATGCCTGCCTTGGATAATACATCCTCCCATTTGAACATCTTTTACTGCTAAAATCATGCGATTGTTCGAGACTCAAATTTCATTGTTCATAACAAACAGAGTTCTGCTTTTAATAAGATGAACAATGAATATTGCTGTAAGAATGTGGGAGTTCCTGGCTTCCTACGATGCATTTTATTCTCGATTAGGGATGAAGTGGAGGAAAGTAACCACCTTTTTTTAATTCCATTTACATTTGCAATGAATATACAAACATAAAGAGTTTTGTTCTTTACTACTGAGGCCAGTATGCGGAAACATAATGAGTGCCCTTTTATGTTTACCCATGAAAAAATTAATAAAAATCAGATGTGTACAATGTCGAATACCTATGCTTTGGGACTGTCCATTGTTCTCAACTTTCAACTAATTGCATGCATATAATTTTGGTTTCCATTACTTCTTTTTGAGTGCTAAACTGTGTGACGTTGCAGCTTTTTTTCTACAAGCCCAACTTATGGTGGCCAAATGGAATGGGAAAGCAAGCATTATACAATGTCACTATTACTGTTGATGTAAAGGGACATGGAGAGTCTGACTCATGGAGCCATATGTATGGATTCCGTAAAATTGAGAGCTATATTGATAGTGCAACTGGTGGAAGGTATTTAATGTGTAAATTTTATGTAACAGATTGATTATAAAAGTTCTGGCCTCAGGTTCCACAACTATGTTTTTATCTTATGGGCTGAACAGGTTGTTCAAGGTCAATGGGCAGCCTATTTTTATCCGCGGTGGTAATTGGATATTGTCGGATGGGTTGCTAAGGCTTTCTAAAAAACGCTACAAAACAGACATCAAGTTTCATGCAGATATGAATTTTAACATGATCCGTTGTTGGGGTGGTGGATTAGCTGAGAGGCCAGAGTTCTATCATTACTGTGACATCTATGGTTTGCTGGTAATTCTCTCTATCTGATTTAATGTAATCAAGTTTTGAAAATGTCTCTGCAAGAGTGAATTTTGACTTGGAATTTATCAAATTATGCTGGGCTTTAAATCATTAATTTTTGTAGCTTGCATGGGGGTATACTTTCAGTTAAAAGCTGGACGATAATTTTGCTAATCCTATTATCCTGCTTCAAATTCCAATGTGCAACCTTAGATTGGTGTTTTTCTATTAAAAGTTAATGGGATATGTAGGCCCAGTCTTTAAACTATGAATCATATACTGGATTAATTTTTGTAGGTGTGGCAAGAATTTTGGATAACTGGAGATGTTGATGGAAGAGGTGTCCCTGTTTCAAATCCAAATGGTCCACTTGACCATGACCTTTTTATGCTATGTGCAAGAGACACTGTCAAGCTTCTACGAAATCATCCTAGTCTTGCTCTTTGGGTGGGTGGAAATGAACAAGTTCCACCACCTGACATCAACAATGCTTTAAAGGATGAGCTGAAGCTCCATCCTCATTTTGAGAGTCTCCATAACACTGGCAAGACTGTGCAAGAACTGTCTGCAAGCGTGAAAGATCCTAGTAATTATCTTGATGGTACACGCATTTATATCCAAGGATCAATGTGGGATGGCTTTGCAAATGGAAAGGGGGACTTCACTGATGGTCCTTATGAAATACAATACCCTGAAAGTTTCTTCAAGGATGATTTTTACAACTATGGATTCAATCCTGAGGTTGGTTCTGTTGGAGTGCCAGTTTCTGCTACCATCAAAGCTACAATGCCTCCAGAAGGATGGAAAATTCCATTGTTTAAGAAGCTTCCAGATGGGTATGTAGAAGAAGTGCCAAACCCCATATGGGAATACCACAAATACATTCCTTATTCAAAACCAGGCAAGGTTCACAATCAGATTCTACTATATGGGACTCCAACAGATCTTAATGATTTTTGCTTGAAGGTATATAACATCTTCATCTATTTACTTACAATTGCTTAAATCTTTTTCAAGCCTCTATCCACTTGTTAAACAAAGGACTTAAACTACCATGAATGGAAGTGGCTCCAAAGGATTTAAACTTTTTATTGAGACAAATTTGGTGTATGATTAAGACATTGTTGTTGTTGTACTGACCTGTTTAAACCATCATCTCAGGCTCAGCTTGTAAACTACATTCAGTATAGAGCTCTATTGGAAGGCTGGACGTCCCGTATGTGGAGCAAATACACTGGTGTTTTGATTTGGAAGACTCAGAATCCTTGGACAGGTCTTAGAGGTCAGTTTTATGACCATCTCCATGACCAAACAGCAGGTTTTTATGGCTGTCGCAGTGCTGCAGAGCCAGTCCATGTCCAGCTAAATTTGGCTACGTATTTTATTGAGGTAAATGACCATACTAGAACTGTATTGTTTCCACGTCTTTGGGGCACATATCTAATTGAAATTTCCAACTGCATAGTTATCTCTTACAGTGCTACACATGGCATAATCCATTCCTTGCTTCCGGAATACTTACCCTGACTTCTCTAGTTTCTCTTGCCATAAACAGGTTGTTAATACTCTGTCAGAGCAACTATCTGATGTTGCCATAGAAGCATCGGTATGGGATCTTGAAGGAACATGCCCATATTATGTAGTGCATGAAAAGCTCTCTGTTCCTTCAAAGAAAACAGTACCCATACTTGAGATGAAATATCCAAAATCAAAAAACCCAAAGCCAGTCTACTTTCTTCTTCTCAAACTCTACAAGATGTCAGATTATGGGGTTATATCTAGGAATTTTTACTGGTTGCATCTGCCTGGTGGAGACTACAAACTGTTGGAGCCATACAGGAAGAAGAGAGTTCCCCTTAAGATTAGATCGACCACTTTTATCAAAGGGTCCACTTATGAAATGGAAATGCACGTCGAAAACAAGTCCAAAAAGCCAGACTCAAAAAGTTTAACCTACAAGAATAATTTTGTTACCAGAATTGGTGATGGTGATTTTGACATGGCCTCAGTGGAGCCTGTAAATAGTGCAGCTGAGGAAAAACAGGAGGCTAGTTTATTCCAGAGGATCTACAGACGTTTTTCAGGGGAAACTGATGATTTGCAGGTTTCTGAAATTAACGGCTCTGATGAAGGAGTTGCTTTTTTCCTATATTTCTCTGTTCATGCTTCGAAACCAGGCCACAAGGAAGGAGAAGATACAAGAATTCTCCCAGTCCATTACTCAGACAACTACTTTTCACTTGTACCCGGAGAGGTGATGCCCATCAAGATATCTTTTGAAGTTCCTCCAGGTGTTACCCCACGGATAAGACTCAATGGCTGGAATTACCACAGTGGACACAAAGTTTATTGAGCTCAGTAAGATTACTTCCTCTCCATTTGATTGTTAGTGGTCTTTCAGATCAATCAAATAAAAAAAAAAAGATTCAACTTCTGGACTCAAAGTTGTCTCATTTCCTGCACAGCACAGAGCTTGTATAAGTTGACATTGAAGATAAAGCAGGGGTGCCAGAGAGCTTTCAGATTCATTTTCTATACTTCCTATTGTTTGAGGTTATATATCGTAATGGTAATGGTAATGGTAGTACGTATTTTGATTTCCAATTGTAAATGACTGTTTCAAAGAACTGCGTTCAGCATTTGATGAGGTTTTCTGTGCCTTTTCATATACTTTCGATTCATTTCTTGATATGGAGAGGAAAGAAGTCAAAGACAACGAAGCCTTTGCCTTTTTATGTTTTTGGTTAAACAGACATTTACAAGCATCAGCTTGCACTTGTAGCAGGAATGCTAGGCTGAGCTGACCTTTGTCATGTCTGCATGTCATCATCGACTAGTCTGACCCCAGGGAAAGGCCCTTCTGGCAATTAAGAAGTTGGAACCTGAAAATAGATTAAGCTTAAAAGCCAAGGCGATGAACTCTTCATCTCTCATTTGAAAACAAAAGAAACAATGTTTATTGGATGAGAACTAAAGTTCAGAAACAATGTCTCAATTCATCACACTTCCTGATATAAAATGTCAAATCCTCTTAAAAAAATGCCATTTAATTTTATTGCATAAAATGACGTCAAATGTTAACATACATGGATAGAAGGACTCAATTAATAAATGTCTGATCCTTAAGGGACTTGATTGAAAACATATTTAGTTTAGCATAATTTAGAATTGATAGATTGGGAAAAATGAGGTTCGCCAAAATTTAAACACCCTTGCTTCCCGCTAGCCAGAAGTTCAAAACGCCAACACTTGGTAGTCTACAAGCTTCCAGTTTTCATGGATGAAATCCAAATGGGTAATCCACAAACTGAATTCCCATATTCCCCCATGGGCAACCTCCTTGACATCTCCACTCAAAGCAAAAACCTATCACACCCCATCTTCAAAGACTTCAACTTATCTTCCCAACCATGTAGATATAGGTCACCTCTTGTCCATTTGTGGAAGACAAGGTTACCTTCATTTAGGTTCTTCTCTCCATGCCTCTATAATAAAAATCCACGAATTCTTTAACCCCTCAGAACAAAATGCCATTGTCATATGGAATTCTCTCCTTTCTATGTACGCAAAAAATGGGGTCTTAACTGATGCTGCTAAATTGTTTGATGAAATGCCCATGAGAGATACTGTGTCTTGGAATATAATGATTTCTGGGTTTTTAAAAGACGGGAGTTTTGATGTGGGTTTTGGGTTCTTTAAACAGATGCAACGTTTGGGTTTTTATAGGCTAGATCAAGCAACTTTGACTACCATTTTATCAGCTTGCGATAGGCCTGGGCTTGGTTTTGTTAGCAAGATGGTGCATTGTTTGGCGGTTTTAAATGGTTTTCAGAGGGAAATAAGTGTAGGGAATGCGTTGATAACATCTTATTTTAAATGTGGTTTTTCTAGTTCAGGAATGCAGTTTTTTGATGAGATGCTTGAAAGGAATGTTATTACCTGGACTGCAATAATATCAGGGCTAGTACAAAGTGAATTATACAGGGATAGTTTGAGATTGTTTGCGGAAATGACTATTGGATTGGTAGAACCGAATTCTTTGACGTATTTGAGTTCATTGATGGCATGTTCAGGTCTGCAGGCATTGAGAGAAGGGTGTCAAATTCATGGACGTTTATGGAAATTGGGTCTTCAATCAGATTTCTGTGTTGAAAGTGCGCTAATGGACATGTATTCGAAATGTGGAAGCATGGGAGATGCTTTGCAGATTTTTGAGTCTGCAGTACAACTTGACGAGGTTTCCATGACTATAATTCTTGTGGGTTTTGCACAAAATGGGTTCGAGGAAGAAGCTATGAAATTTTTTGTGAAAATGTTAGAGGCAGGAACTGAGATTGACCCCAACATGGTTTCAGCTGTCCTTGGGGTTTTTGGTGCGGATACGTCCTTGGGTCTTGGCCAGCAAATTCACTCATTAGTTATCAAACGGAGCTTTGGTTCTAACCCCTTTGTTGGCAATGGGCTTATTAATATGTACTCGAAGTGTGGAGATTTGGAGGATTCGACCAAAGTCTTCAGTCGAATGCCTTGCATGAACTCAGTCTCTTGGAACTCTATGATAGCTGCTTTTGCTCGTCACGGAGATGGCTCTAGAGCACTGCAGTTATATAAAGAGATGAGATTGAAAGGTGTAGAGCCAACAGATGTTACATTTCTCTCATTGCTTCATGCGTGTAGCCATGTAGGCTTAGTTGAAAAGGGCATGGAGTTCTTAAAATCCATGACTGAAGTTCATAAGCTTACTCCTAGAATGGAGCACTATGCTTGTGTTGTTGACATGTTAGGTCGAGCAGGGCTTCTTAATGAAGCCAAGACTTTTATTGAGGGATTGTCTATAAAGCCTGACGTGCTTGTTTGGCAAGCATTGCTAGGAGTTTGTGGCATTCATGGAGATGCTGAAATGGGGAAATATGCCGCTGAGCAGTTAATTTTATCAGCACCTGAGAAGCCTTCTCCTTACATTTTGTTGGCGAACATATATTCTTCTAAAGGAAGATGGAAAGAAAGAGCAAAGACTATTAAGAGAATGAAAGAAATGTGTGTTGCCAAAGAAACAGGAATAAGTTGGATTGAGATTGAAAATAACTTGCACAGCTTTGTTGTCGAAGATAAAATGCACCCACAAGCTGAGATCATATATGGAGTTTTGGCAGAGTTGCTTGGGCACATGATAGATGAAGGTTATGTGCCAGATAAGAGATGCATTCTCTCCTACGTGAATCAAGATGAAAAGGGATTGCTGATGAATGATGATCGATTACTAGCTAGTAAACTACGCTGTGAAGAAAATTAAGGGGACTGATATGCCATCGTTCATTACAATTTGGAAAGAAAGGCTGAATCTCTGCATGAATTTTGTAAGTCGAGTCCTCCAATTATAATTTTTTCAACTATTGAATAAATGATGAGCCTTGTTTTGATGTGTTAAACAACTTTTTTTCTACCAAAAACAACGTGGTTTCAGATTTTTTTTTTGAAAAAATTCTCTAAAACGAGCTTTTCAAGTTTTTTTTTTTTAATCATAATTTAAGTTGATCTACCTAATCTACAAACTGAGTCGACCCCGAATTGAATCTGTTAATGATAGCTGAATTGGCTTATGCCCAGTATCATAATGTTCAAACTAGAAGACAGCTAGAGCGTATTTGGCATCCAGCTCATTGCTCTTGCTGGCATGGGGTATAAATTAATGATCATACACAACCTGACTTAAACTAAGGAAATCAGTCAGCTTTTGCAAGCTATGACCATATTTCATAATCTGACATCAATGGAGGTCCTCAGTGATCGTTCTTGCAAGTGGGGTATGTTAGTGGCATCAAATGCAAGACTAAAAAGTACCGTCTAGACGGCTTCTTCCGGCCCCAGAACTCAATCATTCTTTCTTTTCCTGTATTTGAGTTGTTAGATGCATTAATTTCAAGATATTTCTCAATAAACCATAACCATCACTGTTATAGGTGGTCTATCCGGAGCTATCTGACTTGCCCTTTGTCCTGGCAAAAAGTTAAATTAGAATTTACTCAATTAACCTAGTATGCTACTCCTGATATTTTTTTTAAATAATATTTTTTTGATTTTTTTAATTTTTTTCTAATTAATTAGGTCAATTTAGATTAATTCATCCAATTCATGATTTGAGTAATCAACCTAAATTAAATTTAACAAGTATAATTATTAATATCGGGTTTAATTAAGAGTGATGGTGCTTGCTATGATTTCAAGTTATTGTTACTTATATTTATTATGACAAATAAATTAAGTGAATTGTAACTAAAAAAAACTGAAATAATGGTTATTTGGAGTTGTAAAAATAAAAACATAAATTAGTGTAATTCACTGGATTGATAGTTCGTGCTGTGCTATGGCTAGGTTAAATTTTTTCAGTATAAAAAAATATTGAAATAATGCTAGTATTTAAAAAAAAATAAAAAAAAATCCAATACTCAAGTTATTAACTCGACTTTATTCAATAAATGCTTCTGCAATTAATTTAATAATATAATTAACAAATGATTAATTAAAAAAATAAAAACTTAATAATATTATGGAAAAATATCCTTTTAATATTTAATAACAGAGTAAAATTAAAAAAACAAAATCGTGAGAAATCTATAAAAAAAAAAATAAAACTTAGTTGTCAAAATAAATTAAATATTAAAGTATTAAATTTTTTTTAAAATCTAACTGATTACCTAGTAAGCGATTCCTGCCTCAGTTTCCTAACTGCCCTCACAAACTGTTCGTTTCTGCAGAAACTGAACTTACGCACTTGTTTATTTGATGGGAGTTTACCAGCTTCCATTGGAGATCTTTCAAAAGACCTCTATTAAGAGGAGAGATTCCGGATGGTATTGGCAACCTGAGTGTTCTCGTGACCCTAAATCTGCAGGAAAATTACTCGGATGGAACAATTCCAGCAGCTTGTGGAGAGCTGAGGCAGTTGCAGATACTGAATTTGGGGAGCAACAGACTTCATGGCTTTCTCCCAGATGAAATGTTGCAGACGGAAGAACTTGGTATTCTTGATGTTAGCGAGAACTTCATAGCTGGTTCAATCCCATCTTGGCTTGGAAAACTCTCACACAGTTGAGATATCTTTACCTGTCTCATAACAACTTATCAGGACGCATTCCTATCGAACTTGCTCACTGTTCTGTCATGATGCTGTTGGATTTATCCTTCAACTACTTGCATGGCTCTCTTCCCACAGAAATTGATAGAAGGAGGATAAATATGTTCTTTATTTTGTAAAACTAAATAATTTGTCAATTTAATCCATTTTGCTATGAAAAAGTGTTATAATTAGTAAAACAATTATCAAAATAAAAGGAAAAAAGAAAAGAAAAAAAAGTTATAGCAGGGATAATTGTCCCACAAAAGTCAATATCCAAGTCAGATTTTTTTGGGGAAACTACAATTTAGTCCCAAACCCAAAACTCATTCTCAATTGAGTCTCAAACATATAAAGTTTATGGTTTCGATCCAAAATATTTCAAAAACTTCTCAATTGCATCTTTCTATTAATGTTCATTGACATATTTGTCAATTTTTCTTCAAATTGATGCTGCTTTAGTGCATAAATATGCACATTAGACCGAGAATTTTAACATTTATTAACTTTTTTTCCTCAAAATTTCTTCAAAATGATTATATTTTGGTGCAAAAAATATGCACATTAAACTTAAATTATTAAAATGAATAGACAAAAGGAGATAATTGAGAACTGTAAAGATAAAGTCTGGGATTTAATTGATAAATTTATAAGTTTGAGATGCATCTGAGAATGAATATATTTATTTTTGGGACTAAATTGAGGTTTCTCTTTTTTAATCAATTTCCAAGTCAGAAATCACTAATGCCAGTGGAAGAAACTTGAAAACGCACCGTTTTGCTCCCTCCACAAAAAATCCCAACTGTCCTCTCTCCGAAGCCGCTAGTTAGTTAAAAAGCAGGTAGAAACACCATCACAACCACAGAGCAGAAAAATGGAGTCCTTGTGTTTCTACAGTTCTCTCCCTCCAATCCCTCCATTTCAAAAAACCGTTACAAACCCCAATAACTGTCACAACTTTCCCTCCAAAACAATCCCACTTCGTTTATTCCCTTCTCTTTCAACCTCTTCTAAGTTCAAGCCTCATTGCTTAGGGAGAGCTGAAGAGGATTCCCCTCTCTCCACTTCTTCAGCTTACACAGTACTTGGCATCAAGCCTGGTTGCTCTGCTGCCGCGATCAAAGCAGCTTTCAGGGCGAAAGTATTAAGACATTCACTTTGATTTAGTTGATGTAATATAAAGATAGTGCTAAGATTAGTGGTAGTTGTTTAATAATAATAACATATGTTTATAGTTGATCATTCATTTAATGAAAATCTAATGTCATTGATTATTTTGTTTTGTTGGTGTATAAAGGTGAAGCAATTTCATCCTGATCTTAATAAGGATGGAAAGGTCTCTGATTTAATGATTCGCCGCGTAATTCAAGCGTATGAGGTACTCAAAATCTTGAATTTGTGATGATTACTGAGAGTTCGAAGATGATTGTGATTTGTTTGTGCTAATGATTTTTGTAGATGTTATCTAATTTCAGCCGACCAGAGATCATTGAAAGGTGAAATTTGATGGATTTTGGTCATTAACTTCTTTGAATTTTTTATTTTATTTGACTTGCTAAATGCTTGGAGATGCATTTGTAGGGAATGTTTGGATCCATTTGAAGAGCCAGAGTGTGAAGCATTTGATATCTTTGTTAATGAAGTTCTTTGTGTCGGCAAAGGTATTAATGTTAATTCTAGATATGCCATGTTCTAACCTTGTCTGAAATGAGAGTTTAGGGTTTCAAATCTTCACGAGCTTACATGTTGAGGAACAAGACTGTTGATGAACTCTCTGTCACTTCATTCCTAGTTAGGACCTTAACTGGGTCAGAGCCCTTTTGAGTTTTTCACCTGTACCGTTCAAGATATTTGCAGGGTGTCCATATTCATGCGTGCAAAGAGCCCCTTATGCCTTCAGTTATGCTTCTTCAACTGGAACTGCACGGGCGACATCTCAAGGTTGGTCTACTATCTAGTGATCAGATTTTTTGGTGTCTGGGTCTTTCTGAGCTTGCCTCTACGAAAAAGCAGCTACGCAAAAGGCTGAGACATGAAAAAATTGCAGTTCAAAAGTGTAATAATCCTATAGATTGTAGTTAAAAATGGAAAAGAAATGTTGGTGTGTGATTGAGTGCCAATTAAGGACATGAATTCTTACCAACATTTTCGTTTTTAAAATCGGTTTAATCAGGGCATGGTGAAGACTACCAAGTTCAGCTTGCAGTTGGTCAATGCCCCAGAAGCTGTATTCATTATGTTACACCTTCACAGAGAATTATACTTGAGGAATTACTTGACAGGTTACTATTTTTCACAGTCCCCGGAAAATTTTGCTGATGAACTATAGGCTCTTTGAAGTGACGCAACAAAGAAAATACAGCCACTTCACCAGTAATCCATTATGGTTTACTTCCTATGTCTTATCATTAATTGGTGCATGGATTGATAATGCAGTATCTTGGAGGTGCCTTATGATTGTTCAGCTGAGGCAGACTTGCTTTATTCACTTATCGTTAAAGCTAGGTTCGAGAACAATCGGTTCAGGAAGCCAAAGAAGCAACCAAAGACCTCAACCAAACATGTAGATTGGTTTTGACTTTGAAACTCTCAGTGAAGCACTATCAACATCTATACTTTCAGATTTTGTGTGCTTCTTAGGACTCCAAATGCAATACTGAAGTTCAAAAAAGTAACCAAGTCTGCAATCGGTTAATATGTGAGACTTTCTGATATCAATATATTATTGGAAGAAAAAAGCAAAGGATCCATGGGGGATCACTTCTTCAAACCCTGTGCCTCCAGTACCTGGTCCCAATCCATTTCTCAAAAAACAGAAATGCGTGCTAGACACAGGTTGTACAACCCTTCCACGCCCTGCTTGCTACAGTTCATTGCATTGTACATCTCCACTCCTTGAGCAATGCATCCCTTAAGTTCCCTGATTAATGTGTCCCCTACTTCCTTGAGTAGGGGATTTGTATGGTATATCTTCAGTTCAGGTATGCTAAGTTTTAGGTATCAGGTAGAGAATAAAGTTTCATGTTTTGTTCCTTTTGGGATCCAATGTCTTGTATGATAAGCACTCCTCCCTTTGACATTTTTAATTTGAACTGGCTATAGTTTACTGTGGGCATCTTTTATAGACCACTGAACAACTGGTAGGAAAAGAGGATTGGATAATAGTAGTGTGTTGAACTTGGTTATTGCTTGCTATGACCGATGCTCGTATTTTTAATTACTCATTGGGGTCCTCAACTCAGGTTTCTGACATGTATGAGCGAGGACCATAAAATACTTATCTCGATTGCTGCCAGAGAATTGATGTGTTGCCAACAAAATATGATAGATTCACCTAATATCTTATCACGGAGCAGGTAGGGAAAATGGATCAACTTGCAGCAATTTGCAAGTGGGTTCTACTAGGGCAGGTGGTTTGACTAATTCTTCTTGGCTTTCTTCACATATCAAGTTAATATTTACCTTAAAAGTCTTAGAAAAAATGAAGAATAGTACAAACAAAATCACTATTGTGTCTGCTCATCAAGAAGCATTTTGTTCCAATATCTCTGCTGAGAAAGAGCAAAAGAGAGGATGTCATACCATCAAAACTTCACTGTGACAGTCTTCTGTCTCATCTGCTGTCTCATGCCAGCAAAATCAGCATTTGTTTGCAATTTTACTGATTGTCAAGCCCTTTTCAAATTCAAGGCAGGCATAATAAGTGATCCAGAAGGTCAACTCCAAGATTGGAAGGAAGCCAATCCCTTCTGTAACTGGACTGGTATTACATGCCACCAATCTATCCAAAACCGGGTTATAGATCTTGAGCTCACAAACATGGACTTACAAGGAAGTATATCACCATTTCTATCCAATCTTTCTCTTCTCACCAAGCTTTCTTTGCAGAGTAATAGTTTCCATGGAGAAATCCCAACTACCTTGGGAGTACTCTCACAGCTAGAATATCTGAATATGAGTGAAAATAAGCTCACCGGTGCCTTTCCAGCTTCACTACATGGTTGCCAAAGCTTGAAATTTCTAGACTTGACTACCAACAGCCTGTCTGGGGTCATTCCTGAAGAACTTGGCTGGATGAAGAACCTGACATTTTTAGCTATCTCTCAAAACAACCTCACTGGGGTCATTCCAGCCTTTTTATCAAACCTGACAGAATTGACCCGACTAGAATTAGCTGTGAATTACTTTACCGGTAAAATTCCATGGGAACTAGGAGCTTTGACCAGGCTAGAGATTTTGTATTTGCACCTGAACTTTCTTGAGGGAGCAATACCTGCATCACTAAGTAATTGCACTGCATTACGTGAAATTTCATTGATTGAGAATCGGATATCAGGAGAACTCCCTGCCGAAATGGGGAACAAGCTCCAAAACTTGCAGAAGTTGTATTTTATAAACAACAACATTTCTGGCAGGATTCCAGTGACATTCTCAAATCTTTCACAAATAACACTGCTTGATTTGAGTATCAATTACTTAGAGGGTGAGGTTCCTGAGGAACTGGGGAAGTTGAAGAACCTTGAGATCCTTTACCTTCATAGCAACAACCTGGTTAGCAATTCTTCTCTCAGTTTTCTTACTGCTCTTACGAACTGTTCATTTCTGCAGAAACTGCACTTAGGCTCGTGCTTATTTGCTGGGAGTTTACCAGCTTCCATTGGGAATCTGTCAAAAGACCTCTATTATTTCAATCTTTTGAATAACCGTATAAGGGGAGAGATTCCATATAGTATTGGCAACTTGAGTGGCCTCGTGACCCTCCATCTGTGGGACAACCGATTGGATGGAATAATTCCAGCAACTTTTGGAAAGCTGAAGCTGTTGCAAAGACTATATTTGGGGAGAAACAAGCTTCAAGGTTCTATTCCAGATGAAATGGGGCAGATGGAAAACCTTGGTTTACTTGATCTTGGTAATAACTCCATAACTGGGTCAATCCCATCTTCACTTGGTAACCTCTCACAGTTGAGATACCTGGACCTATCTCAGAATAGCTTATCAGGAAATATTCCCATCAAACTCAGCCAGTGCACTCTCATGATGCAGCTGGATCTATCTTTTAACAATCTTCAGGGGCCTCTTCCACCAGAAATCACCCTTTTGGCTAACTTGGATCTCTTCCTCAACTTTTCAAATAACAATCTAGATGGGGAAATACCTGAAAGTATTGGAAAGCTGGTATCTGTACAAGCTATTGACTTGTCAGTGAATAAATTTTCTGGCTTGATATCAAGTTCGATTGGAAGTTGTGCATCTTTGGAGTACCTGAACCTATCCAAGAACATGATTGAAGGTACAATTCCAGAATCCTTGAAACAAATTACATATTTGAAAGTCCTGGACTTGTCTTTTAATCAATTAACAGGCAGAGTTCCGATCTGGCTTGCCAATGCCTCAGTGATGCAGAATTTTAATTTTTCCTATAATAGATTAACAGGAGAGGTTCCAAGTACGGGAAGGTTTAAAAATCTTAATGGAAGCTCATTGATAGGAAATGCAGGCTTGTGTGGTGGTTCTGCACTAATGAGACTCCAGCCATGTGTGGTTCAGAAGAAAAGGAGAAAGGTAAGGAAATGGGCATATTATTTGCTTGCAATTACGATTAGTTGTTCTTTATTGCTCTTGATATTTGTCTGGGTCTGCGTTCGAAAATTATTTAATAAGAAAGCCGAGGCAGAATCTGAAGAACCAATTCTAATGGCTTCCCCATCCTTTCATGGAGGCCGAAATTTGACTCAAAGAGAGCTTGAAATTGCAACCAATGGTTTCAATGATGCCAATCTCTTGGGGAGAGGAAGCTTTGGATCTGTTTATAAAGCATGGATTGACGATAGCATATCTTGTGTTGCGGTTAAGGTTCTAAATGAAGACAATAGGCAGAGTTACAAAAGCCTAAAAAGGGAGTGCCAAATACTGTCAGGAATTAAGCATCGGAATCTGGTTAAAATGATTGGATCAATCTGGAGTTCACAGTTCAAGGCTCTTATCCTCGAGTTTGTAGGTAATGGAAACTTGGAACAGCATCTTTATCCAAGTGAGTCTGAAGGAGAAAATTGTCGATTGACATTGAAGGAAAGATTAGGAATAGCAATAGATATTGCAAATGCCTTGGAGTATCTTCATGTGGGATGCTCAACTCAAGTCGTGCACTGTGATCTGAAACCACAAAATGTTCTTCTTGACGATGATATGGTGGCCCATGTTGCTGATTTTGGAATAGGAAAGCTCATTTTTGCTGATAAACCAACTGAATATTCTACCACAACAAGTGTTGTGCGAGGATCTGTTGGTTATATTCCTCCAGGTATGCGTCTGATTGGCTTGTGGTAATGATTCATTGAATTCTGTAAACTAGTCTACATACTCTATTCACCTGGCAGTGCATTAAGATTTATCCCACTGAGATGTATATTTTTCTTTCTTTCTTTCTTTCTTTCTTTTTTTCATTTTGCTGAGGGTACTTGCTGTTTGTAAACAGAATATGGACAGAGTACTGAAGTATCATCTAGAGGAGACATATATAGCTTCGGCGTCATGCTGCTTGAATTGATAACGCGGAAGAAACCAACAAGCGAAATGTTTGCAGATGGACTTGATCTAAGGAAGTGGGTGGACGCTGCATTTCCTCACCATATTTTGGAAATTGTAGACATGTCATTAAAGCAGGAGTCACTTTCAGGAGATGCAAGTGGCGATTTACAAAAGCTGGAGCAATGCTGTCTTCAAGTGCTAAATGCAGGGATGATGTGCACAGAAGAGAACCCACTGAGGCGTCCACCGATCTCTTTGCTCACGGGAGAGCTTCAGCATACTTGGAAAGAAATGGGATTTGATAGATTAAGCATGGCTGGAAAAGAATCATATGATTTTGACGGTGTTTGATGATGTCAGTGAAATTTAAGGTGTTAAAGCTTTTGTTTAGTTATCATTTCATTACAAAGAATATGTGTTCTTCATTATGGATCGCATTCAAATGCTGCAATGAGAAAATTATAAGGAAAGCATAAAGTAGAAGGGTGTTCATAGTGGCTTGACGGCTTAATTCTTGCAGCAATATATACACATTACACCTTTTTTATTATGACTTCCTCTCTATAAGATTATTTCTTCAGAATTCAGTCTTTTGATTTGAGATTATGTTTTTTATGTTCAACGCGGCTGAAAACCAGTGTTTAAACGCATGAACTTGATGCTCCTGCAAAGTGTGAGACCAAAGAAGGTTATCATGAAATTTTCAAGTGACAAGTAATGGTTGACATTGCCAATATTTCTTAATACTGGTAATAAAAAAAGGCTAAACTCAGGTTGAAGGGTGAAGAATTTTATATTAAACAACGTATAAATCCATGCTTCAAATATTAGCAAGGGCACAAAACTTGGTTTCTGCATCCAAGCCTCCAAATTAATGCCCTGGTGACAGGAAACTACTTGGAAATTACTCTCATGAATCGGTTAAGTGAAGAGAAAATGCCTGCTGCCTTGCTGAATAAAGAAGGTCCCTGCTCAGATTTCTCTTCTGCATTTCCAAATATTATCTGTAGACGATAAATAAGTAATCAATATACATAATTTTTCATTAGAATCTTATTTTCCCCTGCTAATTCAATGCGGGGACTTCAAAACTTTCTGGTGGTAACTAACCTCGATTTCTTCCGCATCCGGACGTCTTACGAATTCTTGTGCAAGAAGATATCTGTTTGGCCTATCTTTATCATCATAAAAGACCTTCCACATCCTGGAAATGATTAGAGTGGAGAGAATGAGGAGTGCATGCAACTATCAGAGAGAATCAATACACCACAGGAAATATGACTGAATATTGTATAGAGCTTAGACCAAATGTGCCTAAAGGTGGTGGAAATGTTCTGAACGGCAAGTGACTCTTACCCTGGATAACACCTAAAGACAGCACCGGCTGGCAGAGGTCTCATTGAATAAACTGTTGTGAATGTGCTGCAAAATAGATGATATACAGCGGATTACTGTCACATAATCACAGACTAATGCAATATTTTGTGAATAAAAAAATTACCTCAGAAAGTATCTCCTTAGATTCCGTACATTAATCCCAACTCCTACATCCTCACTGATGAGACGCGGGTTCCACATGATAAGAGGCCTTGGCTAGCAGTATATGAGGAAGTACCATCAGATAAACTATCCTTCCTAGCTTGAGGTGTATGAACATGATGAAGAAAATAAAGAAAGAAGTATGTGTTAGTAACATACCGGATCATCTGATAGATCAGATACAATTTTCTGCACCTTGTCCAACATCTGATAATCAGGAACAACCATAACAACAATGTCATCTTCGATCTGAACAGGCTTCCGGTCACTTAAGCTGTAAAACAGCAAGGCACAAAGTTTCAGACATATATGCAAGAATATGAATCAATTCAAACAAGTGTACAACCTTTAAAAATGTACAGATTCACATTTACAAGGAACGACTATGAAACTCTTTCACTGCAATTAATATGCAAGTCCGATGCAATAAAATGCTAGACTCAATTGGACAAGGTAGATTTTAGGAACTAAATACTTAAAGAGGATTTCATCAACATGGTGGAAACTACCTTGAAAACCCAAAAGCTGCATCTTTCCACAGGTATTTTAGAAGTGCAGCAGCACCGGCATCTGGAAAAATGGCTTTGATTCTCTGAGTATTGAATATTGGCAAGCAAGGTTCAGAATCAAGAACGTGGTGGCTAAAGATGTAAGTGGAAGAAGCCAGGCACCATTGGCCATCAATTTCCCTCTAGCAATTAATCATCCTTAGATTGCATTGTTTCGTGATTAGTATAAATAAAGAATTTTGTTCATATACTGCGGCTTTATCGAACATTTCATAATCAATAGTATTTTAAAGTAAAAATATACCTGGCTTCCTGTTTCTTCAATAAGTGTATCCAAAAAAATCCTTGACAGTTCCCAGAGCTCAGCCTGTGCACCTTCATCATCTAGAAACTGAAGCTGAGGGATTAAGAGCTCGACCTGGAAAGAGTTAGAGGGTTAGAAAAAACTTGAAAGGTAAAAAAAGCAATTAAAATGGAGAAAATTAAGTGATTCAATTGCAATTAATGCAAAAAAATTCACCACCATGACAAAAGTTCAAGAATCTGATATCTTCCCTTTAAACTTGCAGGCAAAGTGAACTGAGCCATGTCCTATACTTGCTCAACCTGGACAGATTACAAGCTAAATTTCTCGATTTGATTGAAAAGGTTGATTGATGTGAAGCTCAGTAATAGGCTGCAGTTCAGGATTTGCAAAGAGGTTTAAGACTGAAGTACCTAGTTCCAGCAATGCAATAATGTTTCATACTCTCTCTTAACTCTTCTTAGACCTGGGTCTGGACAGATAAACCCTACCCAAGTGTTCCGTGGAACAAATTAAGGTTTTCGGTTTTTTGATTACACTTAACTAGACCTTAAGGATGGCACTATAAAAAAACTACACTGCAAAAAATCACTTAGTGATTCCAAACAGAGATGATCTCAAATTCAAAATATAAGATTACATTTCCCTTTGTCACATACTATGGCTCTCATTCCTCCTGAAGACACAAACAAAGCACTAGCTTGGCTAGATTGCCGGACTGCACCCTCCAAGTCAGAAGGCAGGCAGCTGAAAAATGAAGAAAATAACATCACTCAGTATGCTTTCGTTTCTCTGAGTATATAAAGCATTACAAGTCAGTAAACATGAATGCTGAAAGATCTTAATACCACTGATCCACTTTACTATTGCTTATCCAATACAGTATAACATAATGGACTAGAAATCCAAAGTAATTGCATATTATTCATGCAGAAAACCTTCTCCTTCCCTACTCAATATCACTTAATCTGAACAATTTTCTTCTAGTACTACAAGAAATCACAGTTTTCTCTAGAGATTGATACATACACAGATGGAAGAATGACTCTCTGAACTGATAAGTCTTTGGAAAACACTAAATCAACTATAACCCAATCTGACTGATACAGATTTAAAACTCAATATGGGATAGAACATGCATTGAAGTACTATTTTCAAGCTTATGACATGGAAATTCAACCAATTTCAACCACACTAAACTGCAGGCTTAAGCTGATAACCAAAGTCAATTGCTGGATCAACTGAGTGAAGTAAAGAAACAAAAGGGTATCGTTATAATTTTGTGTCTCTACATCAACTTAGAGGTAAAAGCAAAAGCAGCACAAAACAAGAAAAGTTGTGTGCACAAAAGAAACTGAATTACCTGTCATCTTCTTCTTGAACAGTTTGTGCTTGTTCTTGTAACTCCATGGCCTCTTCAAGGTTATCTTGAGAAGTATCATCACCTTCGAATTTCTCAAACTTTGCCAAGATTCTTGATGAGTTTCTTGCACAAAGTGAAATCCCACTTAAGTTAGCGTGTGAAAAAGATAAGGTAAAGTGAGTGGTGGAGGTTGAGTTGTTTGGTATTATTGATGGTGCCATGTAGGAGTGGAAGGAACAGCTTGGGATTGAAGTAGCCATTGAAGCTAAGCTAACTACCAACTGCAAAGCTGCTTAGGACATGGATTTTTATCAGAATTTATGGGGGGCAATGGAGCTGCTATTTTTCTTTTCTTTGTTGCTAGTGAAGCAAGCTTTATGTGAATTATTTGGAGACAAAGCACACACATGCACCAAAAAGAGAAGAGGATAAATTCACCTTTGTTACTGAAATTAAGTGTAAAGTACTTCTATTTAAGTAAATCATGTCTAAAAAAGAGAGAGGATAAATTCACCTTTGTTACTGAAATTATGTGTAAAGTACTTCTATTTAAGTAAATCATGTCTAAAAGGACTATAAATAAGTTTTTCAAATTTCAGTAATGGAGACATGTTGACTTCAAGTTAGCGTACCAACCTCACTACAAAAAAAAAGTTGACTTGAATTTTTTTTTCTCTACTGTAAATTTCTCTTTTTCTAGCCAATCATTTCTCACTTATTGATGGATATAGGATTTTCTTTATTTTATTTTATTTTTATTTTTAGAGGGCATACACTTTTTTTTCATGTTGTTAGTTGGTCTAAATTTTCTCATTTTTCTTTAACATTTTATTTTAATGTTGTTACAGTAATTGGGATATGATTAATTATGAGATCAGTTGACAATGAGAGAATATAAATTAGAAATGCCAAGTGAAATTATCTTGATTTTCTACTTCAAAGATTTTTAATTGAAATTTAATTTCACACACACTCTTAGACAAACTATTAAAATAACACTAAAATTCTCAAATCTCCCTTGTCAAAATTGAAAAAACAAAATCTATATATGTGTATGTGTATTTGTACTACTAGTGTTTTTTTCATTAATTCAACTAATGAAATATTTTTATATCATTTTTTCATAATAAAACTAAATCTCTATTCAGTTAAGTTTTATAAAAATCATATATTTAAAATAAATTTATCTC